>JACCEE010523047.1_pt1 | contig 21608 bp, 12 predicted proteins | sample 7449931 | NCBI WGS metagenome assembly JACCEE01 (sample SAMN15323457, study PRJNA562643) | freshwater metagenome | isolation source: river surface water | place: USA:Blue River Watershed | collected 2017-08-19 | reverse complement strand
GTAATACGTTGTTGAAGTAAGATTTGGTGTTGTATATGTAGATGTTGTTGCGCCACTGCCTCCACTTACATTTGCCCATCCTGTTGAACCATCTACTGATTGTTGCCACTGGATTGTTCCTGTATGTTCACTTACACTTACTGTTGTTGAACTTCCTGAACATATTGTTGCTGTTGCTGCACTTGCTGTACCACCTACCGAGGTAGGACTTACAGAAGTTGATAAACTTCTTGCTGTTCCGCTACAACCACTTACTGAAGGTGTAACTGTTACATTTCCTGAGGTAGAACCAACATTTACTGTTACTGAATTTGTTGTCCCTCCAGCAGTTTGAGTCCATCCTGATGGAAATGTCCAATTGTATGTAACTCCTGACACATTGGTAACACTATATGTTTGTGAGCTTCCTTGACATGGAGTTGCTGAACCCGTTATTATAGATGGTTGTGCAGGAAAAGGATTTATACTTGTTACTTCTAAATTTTTAGAGTTTGTGTTAAGAATTAGATATAAAGTGCCGCCAATTGAATTTGATTGTTGTTTTGCTCCAGATTTATTACAATTTGTAATCCAATCGCTAGTATATGTTGCATTTGTAAGTGTATAATTGTCACAATTAATATCAGTACCATTAACTTTTATAATAAAAGTAGGTTTATCAAAAGTTGTAGATGTCATAGTTGCTGTAAAAATCCCATTGTTACAACTACTAAAACTTGTTATACTCTGGCATTGATTTCCTCCACAAATTCCAGTAACTGTTTGAGAAATGCTTTTTTGATTAAAAAGAATAAATAGACATAATATAAAAAGAAAATGTTTAAACATAAAAATTGATTTAAAAATACTATAGGTAGCTACAATCAAATAAAAAATATGGTTGCTTTTATTTTAGATTTATTTTTAATATCATTTTATAAATTAACCTAAAATAAAACTTTGAAGGGAATATAATATTATAGAAAAGTCTATTGTTAAAGGATTTAATCTTGATCTGAAAATAATTTTGGTTATTTGGTATACATCAAAAAAATCAGATGGCAATTATTTTAAATTCGAAAATCTGGAAACTTTAAATGGATAAACAGGTTTCTTATTCTAAAATGATAGTGAATAAGTTAATTTTTTTAAACTATACCATTGTAATTTTAAAAAATTAGTATCAAACATTAGTAACTTATAAAAATAGTTAATTCAGATTATTGATTTTATTTTTTAAAACTAAGGCAACTGTTGTGAGGAAAGATTTGTAAAGAAAAGTGTAAGGAATTAAAAATTTTAATTATGCTTAAAAAATTTACAAAAAGTAAAGTTATTTTCGATGTAACATTCTTAATGTCATCTATAGTTAATGCACAAGATTTACAATTAAGTTATTATGACGGAAGTGAATCAAAATTTAATCTTGATGAAGTTAGGAAAATAACCTATAAATCTGATTTTATCCAATTACACCTTAAAAATGGAGAGATTTATGATTGGACATTTTTTGAGGTTGATAAATTTAATTTCAATAACGAGAAATTTAATTTTAATAGTACGGTAAAAAAAATAAATACTTTTAAAGTTGATGTTTATCCAGTTCCTGCTCATAAAGTATTTAATTTTAAATTTCAATTATTGAAAGAAGATATTGTTTCAATTAAAATATTTAGCACAACTGGAAACTTATTTTTCGAGAAAAGTTTAGGTAATTTAGTTATAGGCGATTATTTAGAATCTGTAAATCTAAGTACATTAACTAAAGGAACATATTTAGTTTGTGTAACAAATAGAGAATTTGCTATTTCAAAAAATAATATTAAAATTTAAAATATATAAAATATAAATTATGAATAATAAAATTATATTAATAGTGTTTTTATTTAATTTATTTATAATAAAAGCACAAAATTTAAAACTTTCTAATTCAAGTATTGATTTTTTGAATGGAAAATATGTTGCAAATGGAAAAACTTACGATGAAGATTCAAATACCGAATATACTAAGTATTATTTTGAAAACAATTCTAATATTGTTTTAGAATGGAGATGTAATTGGTCTTGTTCTGGATGGCATATAATGGATAAGAATACTTGGGAGGTATATTTTTATTCTAATTCTACAGCTCTTTCTCCTGAGTTAGTTTTGGATTGGTTAGATAATGTTGAAAATTCAGCTAATATTAATTTACAGGTTGTAGATTATTTAAGTTCTAATTCGCTGATATTTAAAGAAAATAATAGTGATGACGGGGCAATTGATAATTCAATTTTAATTACTTTAGTTGATGTAGAAAATTTAGATTCATTTACAGGTAATCTTTTTGATGATTTCATATTGCAAAACAAAGTAATCGTAAATGATATACCTGAAGGATTGACAGCTAAAATAATTAAAACTGCAAACAATCAATTAACTTTTAGTTTAGATGGAGTTGCTATAAATCATGAACAACATAATTCTATATTTAATATTACTATTCAATTTTTAGATAGTGCTTTTGTATTAAATGATGCTTCTAAAATTGATAATAATTTAAATTTTTCCATAATATATAAATTGTTCTCTGGTGGAAACGGTTCTATTAATGACCCTTATTTAATTGGAAATAAATGGGATTTAAAAGTTTTTAGTGAAAATTGGGGTGATATTAATTTTAACAAATTACATTTTAAGCAAATTTCGGATATAAATTTTATAGAGCCAGATTTTGAATCTAATGGTTTGTTGTATAATAATGGTAAAGGTTGGTTTCCAATTCAGAATTTTATGGGTGTTTATAATGGAAATAATTATAGTATATCTGGATTGTATATTAACAGATTAGAACAAAATTCTATAGGTTTTTTTGGCTCAATTGATTCAGCCAAAATAGAAAATTTAAAATTAACAAATTTTACAATAAAAGGCAAACAAGATGTTGGTGGTCTTTGTGGTATTATAAAAAGTAGTACAATTAATAATTGTGATGCTCAAGGAATAATTATTGGAGATTTCCAAATTGGAGGTCTTATTGGTATTGCGGAAAATTCAATTATTTCAAATTCTAGTAGTGATATTGATCTTACTTCAAATGCAGTTGTTGGTGGTTTTGTTTCTGAAGTAAAAAAAACTAATATTTACAATTCCTATTCAACTGGTAAAATTAAATGCAGTTTTTTTAATACAGGTGGTTTTATTGCAATATTAAATGAAAGTTCAATTGATAGATGTTACTCAAATACTAATATTGAAGCAAAAGATTTTAGAACTGGAGGTTTTGTGGCATCAACTGTTTCTGATTTAAATTATATAAGAGATTGTTTTTCAAAAGGAAATATTGTAATTACTACAAATCATTTTGAAATGGTTGGAGGTTTTGTTGGGATAATTGCTGGTGGTTGTAATTTTTCAAGAAATTATTCAACAGGTAGTATAACGTATAATTCAGATTTAAAAACTGAAAATGGTTTTTTTGGTAATGTGTCAAATTTTGTTTATCCTATGGAAAACAATTTTTGGAACATTGAAACCTCTGGAGCTATTAATTCTAATGGGAATGCAACTGGTATTACAAATGAAAACATGAGATTACAATCTACATTTGAAAATGCCGATTGGGACTTTGATAGTATTTGGAGAATAGACCCTCTGAAAAATAATGGATATCCATATTTAATTTGGCAAGATAATTTAAATTGGACTGGTAAGTTAAATACTGATTGGAATAACGTTGCAAATTGGAATAAAGGAATCATTCCTGATTCTTCCTCTATTGTAAACATATCTAATGTAAGTAATTTTCCAACTGTAAATAACTCTAAAATTAATCCATCTATATGTAAAAAAATAATTATTGATTATAATTCAAAATTAACTATTGGTAATGGTAATGCATTAACAGTATTCAATAATGTTTTAAATAATGGGGAAATTATAATTGAACCAGAAGCATCTTTTATTGTCGAAGGTGAAATTAGTGGTACAGGTATAAGTAAAGTTAAATTAAATTTAGAAGGAAATAATCGTAATTATTATATAGGTTCACCTGTTTCTAATATAATGGCATCTGTTTTTGGTAATGGAACACATAGTAAATTCTCTCATAATCCTAATGAGCAAAGATATTATAATTTAAATAATTCAACTGCCTTAGTTCCTACACAAGGTTATGTTTATAGAGGTTTAAATTCAAATAATATTGAGTTTAGTGGAGTTTTAAATAATAGTAATTATAATGTTGATATTGTTGAACACGACGAAAGTAGTCCATTTAATGGTTATAATCTAGTTTCTAATCCTTATACTTCGTACTTGAGTTTTAAAGAAATTTTAAATATATCTAATAATGTTTCATCTACCATGTGGCTAAGATCTTTTAATGGAAATAGTAATGTGTTTGATACTTACAATAGTGAAAGTGAAATAGGGACAAATAATAATGGTATTGAAGCTATAAATGAGTTTGTAGCACCAATGCAAGGATTTTGGGTTCAAAAAATTGGAGATGGATTATCTGGTAATCTTACTATTAATAAATCTATGCGAAGTCATCAAACTGGAGTTCCTCTACGTTTTGTATCTAATAAAAATATTTTTAGGTTCGTTATTGAAAATAATGGACAAACTGATGAGGCTGTTATTAATTTCACTTCAAGCGCGAGAGAAGATTTCGAAATTTTTGATTCAAAAAAAATGTATAGTAATATTTCAGCTCAAGTAGCAACAATTTGTGGTAATAATGATTTGGTAATTAATAGTTTACCAAGTTATTACGATGTGAGTGTACCAGTTAAAATTAGCTTAAAAGAAAATGGTATTTTTACACTAAAAGCTACACAACAAATCGGTTTATTACAAAATGAACAAATAGTTCTTGAGGATTTATTAACAAATCATAAAGTTAGTTTTAATGCTGGAGAAAAATATACTTTTAAAGGAAATAAAGAAGATGTTAATCGATTTATTATACATTTTGGAGATATTCCATTAAGTGTAAAAAGTACTTTAGAAAACACACCTATTATTATAGCTAATAATAAGCAATTAACAATTAAAATTAATGAAGTTAATAATGCTCAAATTTCAGTTTATAGTTTAAATGGTCAATTAATCGAGAATTTCGAGATAACAAATTCTTTTACTCAAATTAGTACAAATTATTCAAGTGGGATTTATTTAATAGAAATTATTAATAAAGGAATAACTACTAGAGAAAAAATAATTATTCAATAATTTAAATATTTTTAATTTAAAACTAAAATTTATGGAAACTAAAAAAAAGTGGATTACACCTGAAATTAATGTTATGGAAATAGTTGAAACTAATAATCCATTAAAAGATCCTGGAACTGATGAAGGTTTTGATGAACAGATGTCTTGAAATTATTAAGTATAAAATATTTGATATTTTATTTAAAATATTTTTTATTTCTATAACGGTTTGCTTTTTATTGTTTTTAATTTTTATAATATATCTATTTGTGAAGATATTTTGAAGTTTATATTTATTTTACTTTACTAAACTTTAATTGTTTTTTAAATTGAAAATATAATAAAAATAATTTTAATTATAAATATAATTTAAGTTTTTATTTATTTTATTTTAAAGTGTAATTAAGTTGTATAGAACGGACATTTATAGCTATCAGCCATGTAAAATCTTCAATTTCATGATTGATACAACAATTGATTTTTGTATTAAAACTCATTCTATAATTGGATTAAATGTAGTATTAAAAATTTATATGATAATTATAGTAATCTTGTTTTAGAAGATAATTTTTTTTCTATAAAGGAATATCTAAATATTTTATTTATAAACCTATTGGTAAATATTTTATTAAAATAATTTCTAAAGAAGGCAAATATATTTATGATAGTAATTTTTTTTATATACTACATTTAATGATTATTACATATATTTATGTGTATATTTTTTGTTATACTTTATTTAGTGGTAAAAATGCAACTAATCCAGATATTTTAATAATAAGCCTTCGAATACAATCTTACTTAAAAATAGGTGTTTGATGCTAATGAAAATTTTAATTATCTAAAACAAATTTTGAAGTTGAAGTTATAGTAACAGAGCTAGAATAAGGAATATTAAAAAAATATATTAATAAAATGCAATTTATATATTATGAAAAAAATTTTTATCATCACTTTGTTTTTTTTGTGTAACAAAATTACTAATGCACAAAATTTTGATAACAGTAACCTTCCAATAGTTATTATTACAACAGATTTTTACCCTGGAACTAATACGCACCAAGAAATTCCTGATGATCCAAAAATTGGAGCTTCAATGAAAATTATATACAGACCAGATGGGAGTAGAAATTTTTTAAATGATCAAGACAACCCTTTGTTTTTAAATTATAATGGGAGGATAAAGATTGAGATTAGAGGTTCAACTTCTCAAATGTTGGATAAAAAACCTTACAGTTTAACCACGGTTAAATCAGATAATATTTCAAATAACAACGTTTCGATTTTGGGTATGCCTAAAGAAAATGATTGGATTTTAAATAGTTTTGCATGGGATCCAACTTTTACAAAAGACTTTTTAGCTTATTCATTATCCAGAAGATTAGGTAATTATGCAAGTAGAGGTAAATACTGCGAAGTAATTATAAATAACGAATACAAAGGTTTGTATATGTTGAGTGAAAAAATTAAAATTGATGAAAATAGAGTGAATATTGTAAAACTTAATAAAGATAATAATGATGAAAATACAATTACCGGTGGCTATATTACAAAAAGTGATAAAACTACAGGAGGAGATCCTATTGCATGGTGGGAGGAAAATAGAATTAATACTTGGGTAGAATATATTCATGAGAATCCAAAACCTGAAGATATTACACCTGAACAAAATGACTACATTTTTTCTAAATTTTCATCTTTAACACATACTACATCTAGAAACAATTCGGATATAAATAATGGTTATCCATCTATAATCGATATTCCATCTTTTATTGATTTTATGTTGATAAATGAAATAATGGGAAATGTTGATGCGTATCAATTTAGTACTTTTTTTCATAAAGATAGAAATGGTAAATTAAGAGCAGGTCCTGTTTGGGATTTTAATCTTTCATGTGGTACAGATGTTTTTGGAGATAGAAGTACATATTATGATTTTCAATTTGATAATGGAGATAATGTAGGTTCTGATTTTTGGAAAAACTTATTTGATGATCAGAATTTTTATTGTCAATTTTATAAAAGATGGTTACAAACTACTGGAAATAATAACCCTTTAAATATTGATAAAATATATTCAATAATAGATAGTTTATCAGCGGTTTTAAATGAAGCTAAATTAAGAGATGATCAAAAATGGAATTCAATAGGTATTTATCATAATCAAATTGAAGATAATAGTGTTCTGAATTTAAAATCATGGTTAAATTTAAGAATGCGATGGTTAAATACTAATTTAAAACCACCTAAATGTAATTTGCCAATTTTAGCACCTATAGTGATTACTAAAATAAATTATAATCCAAAATCTAATGGTATTTATAAAAGTAATGATTTAGAATTTATTGAGTTAACAAATAATGGAGACTTAACAGTAGATATTTCTGGGTATTATTTCAAAAATTTAGGTTTTTCCTATGTTTTTCCTCCAAATTCAATTTTTCAACCTGGAGAAAAAATTTATTTGTCCTCAAATTTAAATGCCTTTATAGATGTTTATAAGATTATTCCAAATGGGCAATACGCTAGAAATTTATCTAATTCTTCATTTGAGTTGATTTTAGTAGATGCTTTTGGTTCAACTGTAGATTCTGTAAATTATAAAAATAGTTATCCTTGGCCCATAATTGAAAGTGTTGATAGTAAAATGTTAAATTTAAAAGATATAAATTGTGATAATGCAATGTCAGAATGTTGGGATTTAGTTCAAGTAGATGTTATCACTTCTAGAAATGAAATACAAAATAATATTCATATTTATCCAAATCCAGCTTCAAATTATACCACAATAAAAAGTAGTAATTTGATATCAGGTTATGAAATTTATGATGAATTAGGGAGGTTAGTTTTTAAAGAAAGTAATGTTAATTCACAAAACTTTACTATTAATTTAAGTGCATTTACCTCAGGGTTATATTTGGTTAAAGCAGAAACTTCTAGTGGTAAAACTATTTTTTTTAAATTATTAAAAAAGTGAGGCAACTAAAACATTATTTGTATTGTAATGATAAAATAATTTTTAAAATTTTATGTATGAAAAATTTGATTTTTCCAGTAATGATTATTATATGTTTGGCTTTTTATTCTTGTGAAAAATGTAAAGAATGTAATATTGAAGAAATTAATTCAATAACAAATACTAGTGTTGTAACAAAAGATGAAATGTGTGGTGATGAGATTAAAGAAGGAACTTATGATGCGCCTGAAGGTAGGTTAATTTTTACATGTGACTAGTGCTTGTTTATTTATAAGATTAAAATAATTGTAATTTGATATAATTATGAAAAATGTTTATGTAACTATAAATAACTTTAACTTTTAGTGATTATTATTAGAAATATTATTTTATCAACTTTTTTAGTATAGTTTTATAAATTCAACTAATTAAAAGTATTTTATTTTTTTAAAATAACACATTAAACACTTCGTTTTTTTAAGTAAATACGCTACATTTTTTATTATTAAACAAATTTAGGTGAAGTTTGAAATCAAAAAATACTATCCGTCATCTATTACTAGAGATTAAAATTATAGTATTTTAAATATTTTGGGTATTCTAAATTAGTTTTAAATTTTATTTTGATAAAATCATGTAAGAATTACCATTATAAAAGTCTAAATAACAAGCGTTTTTTACAACTCCATATTTTGTTATTTTATATTTTTTTTTATAAAAATCTGTTTCGTATAGTTTAAATGTATGATATAATGAATCTTGGCTAAAACAAAGATTAAGTGTTGATGATGTAGAATTCCAATATCCATTATTTTGACCACCTAAAAAATATAATCCTTCTTTAATACATGTGCCATTTTTTCTGAATTTAATACTTCCCATATCACTAAAATCAATTGTTGTATCTTTTATTATTGTATCTTGACAAATAACATCAGAAATTCCATCAAAATATATCTCAGTTTTCCAAGTGTCATAGTTTATATTTTCTTTTTGGCAAGTGATAAAAAATATTGAAGTTATAACTAAAAGATATTTCATTTTGGTTGTTTTTTATTTGAATAATATACATGTACAATATTTTATATAATTAGGTTGCTTCTATGTTGTTAAAATTTGTATTTATTTTAATTTAATTGTTTTGTAAATTTAATATTAATATATTTATTTTTTTATAATAATTTGTTTCCAGTGTTAGACATAAAGATAATTGAAGGGTGTAAAAACAAAGATAGGTTATCTCAAAAAATGCTTTATGAAAAATTCTATAGTTATGGAATGAGTATTTCTTATCGTTATTCAAAAGATAAGGAGGAGGCAGAATGGTTGTTAAATGAAGCGTTTTTTAAAATTTTTAAAAATATTGATTCTTTTGATGTTACTAAGGATTTTAAACCTTGGTTTAAAGTTGTTTTAATTAACACAATTTTAAATTGGAATAAAAAAATTAATATTGAATATACTCATCTTGATTTTAGTGATGTAGATGAAAGTACGATTGATAATAATGTAAATATATTAGAAGGTCTAAATTATGAGGAAATTGTAAAGGAAATACAAACTTTGTCACCAGCATACAAATTAATATTAAATTTGTATTTAATTGAAGGGTATAAACATAATGAAATTGCTGAGAAATTAGGTATATCTGAAGGAACTTCAAAATCTAATCTTCATAAAGCAAAAGCTATTTTAAAATCTAAACTAAAAGAAAAATTTGGAATTGAATCGTAAAAATATCGACCCTTTTGAAGAAGCTTTGAAAAAAGTTGCTCAGGAAGAACATTTTGAATTTAATCCTGAAGCTTGGGATAAAATGGAGCAAAAGCTAAATAGTAAAAGTTATTATTTTAACTTTAAAAAAATTATTTTATATTTTAGCTTAATAATTTTATTTTTAATATGCTGTTTATTTTTGTTTTATAAAAATTCTGTTATTGAAAAATCAGAACTTGGTTTTGGTGAAAATTCTACAAATAATGCTAGTTTAATTAATAAATCAAAACGTTATTCATTAAAAGATGAAGATTATTCAATTTTAAATGAAAATTCATTTAAAAAAACTGATAAAGTGATAAATCATAATGTTGAGAAAAATTCTTTAAATGAAAATTTTAATAATTTAATAAGGTATAAATTAAAAATTGCTAATGATAGTATTAAAAACAATACAAAAATCTACAAATTATTTACTTCAAAAAATCAAGGGTTAAAAAATATAGTAAATAGTTTTAAAGAGTTTAACAAAGAATCAGATTTAACTTATTCTGTAAATTCTGATATTTCAAATAATTCCGCCTCACAGCCTATTAATCTTATAAGTGAGAATGAAAAGATAGAAGATTTGCAAAATCAGCCAATTTTTTCTTCATTAAATTCTACATCAATAGATAGCTCATTTAATCTATTTAATCCGAATTGGTTTATAGATTTTCCTGTACAAAGTATTGTGTTAAATGATTTTAGTCAGGATTCAATTACAAATAATTTAATAAAAAAATACTTAATTGCTCAAATTGGTATACATAATATTATGTTTAATCAAATTAATCCAAGTAATATTTCGGTCAATTTAGGTTTGAATTATGGTTTTTTATTTCGAGATAAATTTGAAATTTCTATTGGTTTGCAATATTTTAATGACAACTTTTCTATACAAAGAGAAGGGGGTAAAAAATTAAATAATTATTGGGTGCAAAATTCTTCATTAGAAATGCTTAAAACAAATATGCATTTGTGTGAAATACCTGTTATAGCTAATTATATTTATAATCCTAAAATTAATAGATATAAATTTGTTATAGGTGTTGGATTAAATAATACTTTAATTTTAAACGAAAAATATCAATTTAGCTATAACGATGCAAATCCAACTTTACCAATTAGTTGGCAACAAAATTTCGGCCAGTTTACCCCACTTTCATCTTTTATTTTTCAGTTAGGAATAGATAAAGTTTTAGATAATAAAACAAATCTTGGATTATATCCTTTTATTAATGTACCTGTAAATTTTTATGGATTAACCGAAGAAAAGTATTATAGATTAGGTTTAAAGTTAGTGTGGAAAATAAGTAGATAATATTTAATAAATTTTTAAGAAAAATCAATAATTTAAGGTTTAATTTTAAAAATAATTAAAATTATAAATTTTGTAATACACAACCTTTTATATAAAAAATGAAACAGGGTGTAAAAATTACACCCTGTTTCAACCTTAACTACTAACTAAGAACTTCCTTAAAACTAAAATTAAACTTAAAACTATAATGAAAACATTTAGGTTGGTTACAAGTATTGTTCCAAAAAAATAATTTCTTTTAAAACATAATTGCAATTTAATTACTTTGGTTGCACTAAATTTGGTAACTTTAAGTTTTTGTTAATAAATGTTTGAAACATTTAGCTTTTTTAATGCAGTTTAAATACACTTTAAATATATTGTTATTTGGCTTGTTAGCAATTTTTGCTTTGGTTTCTGGTGATACCGAAGAGGAAAATCAATTGGTAATTAAAGCCGAAAAAGCCTTTTCGGAAAAAGATTTCGTTACTTCTACATCGTTATTTAGTCAGTTGTTATCCAGTTACCCTAAAAACACAACTTACAACTATAAATACGGTGCCAGTTTATTGTATTCTAGTCCGGATAAAGCAAATGCATTAAAGTATTTACAATATGCTGTAACCAACAACGAGCGCGATTCGCTTAGTTTATTTTATTTAGCCAAAGCATATCATATAAATTTTTATTTTGATGATGCGATAGACTATTATCAAAAATTTAACAATAAAGTTCCTGCTAAATATAGGAGTGAATATGAGATAAACGATTTAATTACCCAATGTAAATTTGCTAAAGAGATAATTGAAAACATACAATTGATTAAAGTTTTGGAGCGCAAAACTGTAAAAGTAGATGATTTTTTTAGAACCTACAGATTGGGAAGTTTAGAAAGAAAAATTATTATTGTTCCTGATGAATTTAGATCGGCGAAAGATAAAAAAATACAACATCAATCTTTAATTGTTCATAACCCAAATAATGATGAAATTTATTTTTCGAGTTACGGTAAAAAGGGCGATAAAGGAAAAGACATATATAAAGTTACCCGTTTTCCTAATGGTAATTATAGCGAGCCTATTAATTTAGGTATGAACATTAATACATCTGCAGATGAAGATTATCCTTATCTTCATCCAAGCGGAAAAATTTTATATTTTGCCAGTAAAGGACATAACAGTATTGGAGGGTATGATATTTTTAGAAGCGAATTAAACGAAAGTACAAATACTTGGGGAAAAGCCGAAAATTTAGGGTTTACCATAAATTCACCCGATGATGATTTTTTGTATGTGTCGGACAGACAAGAGGATATAGCTTATTTTTCCTCAACACGTAACAACAAATTAGGCGAATTAACTTTGTTTAAAATATTGCCACAACAAGGTAATAATGCCGTAATATTGGTACAAGGAACAGTAAAAACCAAAAACGGAATTATTCCATCTAATCCAATTGTAATTAAAAATTTACAAACTGGTGAGTTAATTGGAGAATTTCGACCAAATCCAAAGTCGGGTGAGTTTATTGCAACTTTACCACACTTATATAAATATTCTTTAGAAATTAATCATATTGGAGAAACAACGCGAAGTGAATTAGCTTTACCTAATGCCAATCAAAATAAAATGGTAGCCCATGATATTTTAATAGATGATGTAACAGGAACTATTGAAATTAGCGAAAATCGAATGCCTAAAGTTAAAAAAGAAGATGTTGCAGTAGTTTATCGTAGAGCTGCAAGAATGGAGAATTTATATGGAAAAGATGTAGAATTTGATAATCCTAAAGCATTGGCTCAGGTAAGAGAAGAAGTGAATTTGCCACCAAGAGATATCACTGCTGGATTTAAGAAAGACGACAGTAAGTTTAAAAAAGATGACTCTAAAAATAATGAGTTAAATGAAATTCGTAAACAGCAAGAACAACTAAATTCGCAAATTAATGCAGCTTATGCTATTGCAGCAAATGAGCAAAAAAAATCCGAAACTTTGCAATATCATAAAACCGAACTAGAAAAAAAATTAACTACCGTTAAAACTGAATCAGAAAAGGAGAAAATTGAAGATGAAATTGATGCGGTACAAAATAAGATTTCTGTAGCAAATAAAGAATCTGTAAAGGCAATAAAAATTGCAAAACAAAAAGAACATTTGGTTGAAAAAAGTGTGCAACAAGAAAAAATAACTGAGAAATATTTAAAAGCCTTAGAAAATGCCGAAAATTCCGGGAATTCCAATCAGGCAATTGCAGAACTGGAAAAAGTAATGAAGGATTTAGATAAGGCAAAAGCCGAATTTAAAACTCAGGAAGTGGTTGTAAACAAAATTTTCGAAAAAGATTTAGAGCAAAAAAGAGCTGAGTTGATTCAACAAGACTTTAAAGTTAATAAGTTAGAAATGCAGTTAGAGGCTTTGGAGGAAGAGAGAATAAGTATTGAAAATCAAATGATTCAAACTAAAAACAAAGCGTTATTGGATGAATTAAAATTACAGCAAAAAGAATTAAATGTTAAAATTACTGAAACCAATACCGAACTTAAGAAAGTACAAATGATTAAAGCTTTGTTTGTTAGCGAAGTGGCATCTTTGGAATCGGGTGAATTGGTAGCTGAGGAAGAGTTAATTGCCAATTTAATGGAGAATAACTATACCGAAAGCGAGAAAAAAGCTTTTACGCAGGAATTGGATGAGGTAAAAGCCAATAGAGAAACAGCTGCATTTAAAGAAGGGAAAACCGAAGAATTTGTAAAAGAGGAAAATAAAAACCAGGAAGTTGCTAAAATCAATAGTTCTTCAAAACCAAACACTTCAGATAATAGTTTGCAAAATAAATCAGAGGATAACTCGGCTGTATCTCCAAAAGTAGAAAGTTTCCAAAGGTATGCAGAGGAAGCAGAAAAGGAATTGGCAAGATTACAAGCAATTCAAAATCAAAAAACAGAACTACAAAATTCGATGAATAATCGAGGAGTTTCATCTGTTGAAGTAGCACAAAAGTTACAAGCTTTAAATGAGGAAGAAAAACAAGTAAATGCACGTTTACAAAAAATACAAGCTGCATTTGTAGCGCCACAAAATTTATCCTCTGATGAACAAAAAGCTTTTGCTGAAATTGAAGAAAAACAGTTACAAGCACAACAAAATCGTATACAAACAAAATTAGATATTCATAAAAATTTTGTAGAGAACATTGAGGGAAAAATGCTGGTTAACGAAGAATTAGCTTCTGGTGAAGGTATTTTTGTGCATGCCGAAATGAAAGATAAGTTAACAGAAATTGAAAAAATAAATAACCAAAAACAAAATTCTGTTGAAGATAAAAATACTGTAAATAATAGAGTTTTAGCCTTGCAAAACGAAATAGATGTTTTGCAAACAGAAATGATGAATATTGTGGCAAACCATGAAAAACATTCGGTTAAAAATACGGTTGCTACAGCACAGCCTAATTTAGAAAATTCTGCTGTAAACCAACAGCAAAGTGTAGCATCCAATGAAATAATCGAAAATAAAACAACCAATATAGATGAAAATACTGAGAAATTTAATCCAGAAAATCCAAGTAAAGCAAGTTTATCCAAAGCAAATCAAAGTTTAGGAACCGACTTAAATTTGGATTTTAATTATGGAATTTCTCCGGATGTAAAAAGAAATTTACAAGAAGCGGAAAAACTGAACATCCTTGCTGCAAAAAAATATTACGAGGCAGATTCCTTAAAAAATACTTTAGGATTAAATACAAAAAAGGATAAAAAAACTAAAAAACGAATTAACAAATTATTATCTGAAGCTAAAAATGAACAGTTGGCAATTCAGGAAAGTTATGCAAAAGTTAACGCCAGCGAACATGCTAATTTAGTTAATCAAGTTCAGTACTCTATTGATGAAGGTTTTGTAGCAAATAAATATTTAGATAGTGCTGTAAGTATTCAAAAATCTTCAGTAAATAAAATGGCTCAAGCTAAAGAAATCCGACAAGCTTCTGCTAAAGCTAAAAACGTTGATGAAAAACAAAAGTTAAACAACCAAGCTTATCAATTAGAAATACAGGCGTTAGCTTTGCAAAATATTGTGGTACAAGGAGATTTGGATGAATCTAAACCTAAAGAAGATAAGGCGTCTTATGTTGTAAATACTAAATCTGCAAATCCTGAGTCAAATGTTTATAATGAAAAAGCTGCGGAATTTAGAGCCAAGGCACAAACAGAAAAAAATCCAACAGAGCGAATGCGTTTAATGAATTTGGCTAGACAATACGAATTGGCGGGTGATGAAGAAAAAACGAAGAGATCTATCAACGAAAATAATATTCTTAAAAATGAGTTTGAAGTAAAAAAAGATTTTGTAGAAGCTGCACAACAAAATACTAAGCAAAATACTACTGCAAACAAAGGATTTGAATTAGAAAAAGAAAGTGAACGCATTTTTGCTCAAGCAAATGATTTAATGCAGAAATCTGTTGAGGAAACAGATAAAATTAAAGAAATCGAATGGATAAATCAGGCTAAAGAATTGTACACTTTGGCAAATAATAAACAAAACGAAGCGATACAAACTTATCAGCAATCGGCAAAAGAACCGGAAAATCCTAGTGTAAAATTAGCTTTTGAGAAAAAAACAATTAAAAAATCTACTACTTCTGAGCCAGAAATTGCACAAAAAACTACTGTTGTAGCACCAAAATCTAATCAAAAAGTTGCCGAATTACCAATGGAAACAATGGATGAAAGTCCGGAGGAAATCATGAAGGCTTATACATCTGTACTGGAAGAAGCTAAAGCAATAGAAAAAAATGAAGCCAATAGAATAGATGAAATTAAAAGATTGTTAGAAGAAGCACGAAGAAAAAATTTAGCTTATGAAAAAATGTTGGCAGATATGCAAAACATTAAAGATGATAAGGTTTTGGATCAAAAATTTGCTGAAGCAAATGTACTACGAGAGGAAGCTGAAAAATTAGAGTTACAAGCGAAAAAAGAAGAAGAATATTTAAAAAATAATATGGCTGAAGCACAATCTAAAAGGATGGAAGCTAGTTTGATACAACAAGCGATGGATGAGCAAACTAAGGTTTTAGCACAACAAAAAGATAAAGAATCTCAAGCTGAATTAAATAAAATTAATGATTTTGCTGGTGCAAACAATAATCAATCTATAGCAGCCAATACATCACAAAAATCTACTGCTAATAGTAATGTTGCGCCAAAATCAAATACAGAAAAACCAAATACAGTTGCTCCTAAAAATAACGCTGTAAACGCTAAAGAAAATTCAGCTAAAGTATTGGAGGATTATCAAAGAAAATTAAATGAGGTAGCAAATATAGAGCAAAAGGAAGTGGAAAGGTTGGATAGATTAATGACTTTAAGAAATCAATCCAATAAGAAAAAACAAGAGTATGAAACGATATTGCAACAAGTAGATAAAATGACAGATGCTACTCAAATACAAACGCAAATAACAAAGGCAGATAAACTAAGAGAAGAAGCAGAAAAACTAGATGTTGAAATTAAAAATGAAGAAGAAATTATGCGGAATAATTTAGCAGAATCTAAATCGAAAAGACAAGAAGCTGCATTTTTATTGGATGTGATGGATAATGAAACAAAATCTCAAGCATTGGCGCAGGATAAAAAAATATTGGATAATAAAGAAAAATTGGATAATTACATGGCCAAACAAACTGTTGTATTGGCTTCAAATAAAAATAATACAACAAATAATACTAATGTTAACAATAAAAAACCAATTGATTCCAATACAAAAACAAGTTTTACTGATATAAAAACTAAAGAATCTCAAATTGTAATGGAGGATAAGGGAATTTTAGGTGGATATACAGAAGATGAATTAAAAATAAATGAAGGTTTTACTTTAAATGGCCCTTCATCAAAACAAATATTACTAGATCCTCCTATGCCACCAGGTTTATTTTTTAAAGTACAAGTTGGCGCATTTAAAAATAAAATTGATCCAGCAGTTTTTCAAGGTATAACTCCAATTAATGGAGAATCCACAAGTTTTGGCGTAATAAGATACACGGCAGGTTTATTTAGAGGTTACAAAGCTGCAAATATGGCAAAAGGTCGTATAAGAAATATTGGATTTAGAGATGCTTTTGTTGTTGCATTTTATAATGGTAAACGAATTACATTAGCGGAGGCTCAATTATTATTGGATCAAGCAAATGAATCGGAAAAATTAGTTTACGAATCTGTTATTGCAGATGAAGTGAATAAATTAAAAGCTTTAGGTATTAAAGAGTCCGAAGCTGATGCAGTTACTTTAATCAACCAACGTGAAAGTATGGCTGTGCGTACACCAAATGCAAACGACAATAGAATTGTAAATTCTACAATTGGTACAAATGGAACTTCAACTAAAAATAGTTCATCAGCTTTATATAATTCGTCCAATTCTCAAAGTTCTTTAGCGCAAACATCAATTTCTTTAAATAGCAGAAATGATTTATTTTATACTGTTCAAATTGGTGCATTTGGTGCTCCTCGTACTTCTCAACAATTGTACAATATAGATCCTTTATACAGTTATGTTACCGAAAGAGGTTTAATTAAATACTCCACTGGAGTATATACAAATTATTTCGAAGCAAATCAACGTAAAAAAGAAGTGGTTGAAATTGGTCCAAAAGATGCATATGTTGTAGCTTATCAAAACGGACAAACTGTTGCTGTACAATCCGTACGACCAATCACTGATGCGAATTTAAATACAAATTCGAATGAAAACTCGGCTAGTACCTCACCATCTAATTCAACAAATTCAACAGTTAGCCAAAACAATACAATTAACAATGAAGTTGTTTTCCGAGTACAAGTTGGAGCATATAAAGCACCAATAAATCCTAAAACTACTCCATTAATAAAAGAATTAGAAATTTATGGTGTACAATATACTACAACATCAACAGGCTTATTAATTTATACTATTGGAAATGTAAAAACTAAAGCTGAGGCTGATGAATTAAATGTAAAGGTTAAAGAAGTTGGAATTAAAGATGCTTATGTTGTGGCTTTTAAAGATGGAAAACGAATAAGTATCCAAGAAGCATTAAATCTTAATAAATAAAAATTGGAAGAGATTTTAAAAATTGAACGTATTGATCCTTTATTGTTGTTGGGGGTGAACAATGATAAATTAAAGGTTATCAAAAATAAATTTCCAAAGGTGAATATTGTTTCACGAGGTAATTTGTTGAAAATTTCGGGTGCTGAAGAGGATTTGGGCGATTTTAAACGCAAAATCAATAATGTTACCGATTATATCGAAAAATTTGGTTCTATCAACGATAAAGAGTTAGGATATGTGTTGGATGATGTTGTAAAGGATGCAAGCAATGCTAAAGATGATGTGATTGTTTATGGAGTGGGAGGTAGCTCCATTAAAGCCAAAACGGTTAATCAGCAAAAATTAGTTGATGCTATTAATGTTAACGATTTGGTTTTTGCAATTGGCCCTGCGGGAACTGGTAAAACGTTTACTGCGGTTGCATTAGCTGTTCGTGCATTAAAAAATAAACAAGTTAAACGTATTGTTTTAACTCGTCCGGCTGTGGAATCTGGCGAAAATTTAGGTTTTTTACCAGGAGATTTAAAGGAGAAATTAGATCCATACATGCAGCCTTTGTATGATGCTTTGCGCGAAATGATTCCTTTTGAAAAATTAAAGGAATACATGGAAACCGGAGTAATTGAAATTGCACCTTTAGCTTTTATGCGAGGACGAACATTAAACAACGCATTTGTTATTTTGGATGAAGCCCAAAATGCTAATCAAACGCAATTGAGGATGTTTTTAACGCGTATGGGTAAATCGGCTAAGTTTATGGTTACGGGTGATGTTACTCAAATAGATTTGCCTAAAAAATCGGTTAGTGGTTTATTGCCAGCAACAAAAATTTTAAAAGGAATTAAAGAGGTATCGATTATTCATTTGGATGGATCAGACATTGTTCGTCATCCTTTGGTGGGAAAAATTATTACAGCATACGAATCAGCAGAAAATCAATGATTATAGAGGAAATTCAATCGCAATATCAACAAAATATTTCTCAGTTAAAAGTTCAACTTGCTGTATTACAAAAAAAACATTTGTGGTTGGGTATTGCTCGTTTATTATGTATTGTAGCGGCAATTTATAGTGTTTATTTGTGGCTAAACTTTACTCCTAATATGTGGTTAATATCGGTTTTGGCTTTGTTATTATTTGTTTTTTTAAAAAATATACAACAAAAAATTGCTTTTAAAAAAGCATTGGTGGAGCAAAAAATAAATATCAATACTGATGAAATTAATGCCATACTACAGCATAAAAATCCAATGGAGGATGGAGCAGAATTTTTGGATAAAAAACATCCTTATGCTTTGGATTTAGATATTTTTGGGACAAATTCTGTTTTTCATTTCATCAATCGTTGTGGCACTTTTTTAGGTAAATCCAAATTAGCACAAAGTTTATCAAAGGCTTTGCCTCAAAATCAAATTGAACAAAATCAAGAAGCAATACAAGAATTGGCTCCGATGTTTATTTTCCGACAGGAGGTTTTGGCATTAAGTAAAAGTATTTACAACGAAAAAAATGCCTACGAATTTTTAAAAACATGGGCGGATAGTAAAGTGCAAAAAACACAAAAATGGCAAACGATTTTGCCTTATTTTTTAAGTGTATCTTTTGTTGTATTGGTTTTAGTATCCTTTTTTAGTGATAATGTTTGGTGGGGAAGAGCGGCGTTTTTAAATTTCATGTTAAATTTATTTTATTTTGTTTTTTGGATTAAAAATATTGTAAACGAAATTGGTAAAAGCGATAAAGTTGCCGAAATTTTGCAAAGTTATGCTGCTATAATACAGTGTATTACAGCGCAAAAATTTAATAGTAGCTATTTGCAAAACATTCAGCAGGAACTTAATCAGGAAAATGGTGCGACGCAAAAAATAAGTGCTTTGGCTAAAATGTTTGATGGATTAGAAAGTGTGCAAAATGTTGTAGCTGCCATTTTATTTAATGGGGCTGTTTTACACCACATTCGTAAATACAATCAATTAATTCAGTGGAAAAATCAAAATTTAAGCAGTTTAATAGATGGTTTAAATTGGATTGGGGAAATTGAAAAGTTAAACAGTTTTGCCAATTTATTATACAACCATCCTTATTACATATTTCCCAAAATTAATTCGCAAAACATCTTGCAATGGGAAGGTTTAGCACACCCTTTAATGGGAGCAAAAGGGGTAGCAAATAGTTTAAATTTCGATCCTTTTTCGTTGGTTATTTTAACAGGATCTAACATGTCGGGTAAAAGCACGTTTTTACGTGCTTTAGGTGTAAACTCTGTTTTGGCGTATGCTGGCGCACCAGTTTTTGCACAAAAAGCTAATGTTTGTGTATTGCCTATTTTGGCATCTATGCGTTTAACAGATTCCATTAACGAAAACACTTCGTACTTTTTTGCCGAAATTAAAAAGTTAAAATCTATTGTGGATATTGCGAAAAATCAACCTGCTTTAATTTTGTTAGATGAAATTTTACGGGGTACAAACTCCGTAGATAAGCAACAGGGAACAATTGAATTTATTAAAAAAATTAAAGATTTTAACGGTAAAGTAATTATTGCAACGCACGATTTAGAAGTGTGTGATTTGGCTAAAAAATACCCAGTTGATATCCAAAATTATTGTTTCGAATCTCAAGTGATTGATAACGAATTATTTTTCGATTACCAACTCCGTCCAGGTATTTGTACCAACAAAAACGCATCCTTTTTACTTAAAAAATACGGAGTAGTATAATGTGCTATTTTATAAAATGTAAAATAGCACATAAAATGCTTTACTTAAATTTATAAAATAAACCTAATTCGGCTGTTAAAGTTAATTTGTTATCATTAAAATTATAATAATAGTAAGCATAACCTCCTCCAAAATTTAAGCTTAAATTTTTGGTCAAATCCTGTTCTATACCAAAACCGGCCCCAGTTACTAATCTAAGATTATTATCATCATAATTATCTAAAATTGTTCCAGCAGAGTGCCCTATGTAGCCAAAAAATCTAGTTTTGTTTACTTCTTTAAAATTAAAAGCATATCTAGCACCTAAATTAAATATAAACACATCTTTAGCAATTAAGGGAAAAATTGTAAATTGATAACTGTGTTTGTAATGTTGATAGCGGTAGGATAAACCAACGCCAGTTGAAAAACCTGCATTAAATCCTAATGCATGGTATTTTTGATTTTTTTCTAATGTTGTGGTTGTAATTAAAGTAGTAGTATTGGTAATTGTTGAAGTTGTATTTTCATTTTGTGCATTAGCAAATACAATTACTACACTAAATATGCTGGTTAAAACTATATTTTTCATTTTTATATTTTAAAAGATTTATAAATACGATAT
>JACCEE012349472.1_pt1 | contig 21610 bp, 16 predicted proteins | sample 7449931 | NCBI WGS metagenome assembly JACCEE01 (sample SAMN15323457, study PRJNA562643) | freshwater metagenome | isolation source: river surface water | place: USA:Blue River Watershed | collected 2017-08-19 | reverse complement strand
GGCATCGCTGCATCAGGCTTTCGCCCATTGTGCAATATTCCCCACTGCTGCCTCCCGTAGGAGTCTGGGCCGTGTCTCAGTCCCAATGTGGCCGTTCAACCTCTCAGTCCGGCTACTGATCGTCGCCATGGTAAGCCGTTACCTTACCATCTAGCTAATCAGACGCGAGCCCATCTCTAAGCGATAAATCTTTGATATTTCAATGATGCCATTAAAATATTTTATGAGGTATTACCATCCATTTCTAGAAGCTATTCCCCTCTTAGAGGCAGGTTGCTCACGTGTTACTCACCCGTCCGCCACTAACTTATTTGAGCAAGCTCTCCTAAGTCCGTTCGACTTGCATGTGTTAGGCGTGCCGCCAGCGTTCGTCCTGAGCCAGGATCAAACTCTTTAGTAAGTTTGTATATTCATTTTGCTCTCGCAAATTGATATCCTGTCATTACGATTGCTCGCAATTACTTCGCTTATTTTTTAGTCTTTGCTTGACTTCTTGTTTTTGAAACTCAATCTCTTGAATCTCCAAGGGTTTTGTGTTTTCTTGCATTGTTCAATTTTCAAGATACCTTCTCCCACTTCTCTCTTTTTTGCCTTTTCGCTTGAAGTGGAACTTTATTATTATATCACTTTTCCTTCGCTGTGTCAAGCTATTTTTTAATCTTTTTTTAAAATTTCAAAACCGCTTAAGCTAAACAGCTTTAATATTATAACATAATGTTTTTGGCTTGTCAATACTTTTATTAATATTTTTGAAATATTCTTCATTTATTGACCTATTTATTTGCTGTTCATCTGACAGCTTTATAATTTTATCATATATCAAATATAAAGTCAATACTTTTTTATAATTTTTTTTTAAAATAAATTGGGTGTTAAAATTTTCAAAGTAAATGCAGATTAGAAAAGATTTTTTGTTGCGTTTACTTTGAAAATTAAATAGTTATTTTATAGTTATAGGAATTGCTATTTAGTCATAATTTTGATTTACTATGGAGCCATGATAAAATCAATAGTTTTCATCTAAGTAAAACTTCATCTTTTGCTGTATGTTTTTAGCTGTAGTTTCAACATCTTGAATATTATTAAAATACAATTCTAATTGTTCGTTTACTATTTCTTTTATTTTTTTATTTGAAAACGCCACTTTTTTTGCTGATTTAATATTATGTTTTATTTCATCAAATATTTCTATGTTTTTGTATTCGTAATTATTTTTAATTGAATTTTCTATTTTTTCATATTCAGCTACTTTAACAGGCAAGCCGAAGTTTGTGGATATTTCTTTTTGATAGTCATTTAAGAATACTTTTATTATATCCCACGCATATTCTTTTTCGTCACATTTTTTTGTTATACAGAATTCAAACATTGGGGATATTACAAATCCTTCATTTGATTTTGAAGGCATACCCAAAAAGGATATGTCGTTTTCCCTAAAATTATTTTTGTATATATCTGAAATTCTATTTAAGTCATTAATATTAGCTACTAACAAATTATAATCATCTTCTCCATACCATTTTTCCCATTGTGCCTGTCCATTTTTTACATCATTGTTGTTTTCCTCTAATTTTTCTTGTATTGTTTCACTTTTTATTGCATTTTCCTTTATAAATTTCAATAAATTTTTAAAGTCTTCCGTTTCAAAATCACATTTATTTGTATCAATATTTATATATTCATTTAAATTATTTAAAATAAGTTCACCAGCTAAATCATGGTAGGTTTCAAAACCAAATGTTTTGTTTTTATCTGCAAAATTATACAAATCATATATACTCCAGTTTTCACTATTGCCTACAATGTCTTTTTTACCAACAACACTTGTAAAGCTATATTGAGGGAATATTCTATATAATGAGTTGTTTTTATTATATAAATCAAACACAATACTAAAATAATCATCTTTTTTAAAACTTTTATCTTTATCTATCATTTCATTTAAGTCTGTCAAAGAGTTTAATTTTTCATACAATGAAATATCTAAAGAATCATTCCCAATAATCATGTCTGGTATTTTCCCAGATATCATATCTAAATTCAATTTATCGGCACCTGAAAAAAATTCTCCATTTTCAACTCTATCAAAATTTGAATAATCTTTAAGTTCAATAATATAATCTTTACTGGATTGATTTATTTGAGAAAAAACTTTTTTCATCTCTTCCGACACAGCATAACCAGCTATTGTAATAACTTTTTTCTTCTCCTCTACACCTGAAAATTTAAGTTTAAATATAATATTTTTATTGTTCTCTTTTACAAAATTAATAAGTATTGTTTCTGAATCCACAACACTATAATCTCTTATTTCCTCATGAATACCTATGCTAAGTAAATTTGCCATACTGTTAGATTTGTTATCCTTAATATTATATCCATATATATTATTTTGATCATAATAATATAAGTCATGTTTTTCGTAACCAGTTTTTATATTATTAAAAACTCGTCCTTTTTCTATAGACGCTTCGCTTTTTATATCCAAAGTTTTTTTATCTAAAACTTTTAATTTAGGCTCATCTATATTATTTGAAAAAACATATCCCTCAAATTCATTCGTAAAGTTTGCAGATACTATAGCTTCGTCCACTTTTGTTTTTGAATTTTTAACTTTTTCATTTTCTATATTAAATTGAGTTATATAATTTGGTTTTTCTCTGTCAATAAAATATAAATTTGATTCATCATCAAGAGAAATAAATTGTAAATACCCTTCTATATTAATAATTTTTTCTTTAATAAGTTTTAAGTTTTCATCATATAGTTTTACCCCGTATTGATTTGACTGGTCAAGATATAATACAGCTAATTGGCCTTTTGAAGATAACAGCATGTCAGTGTATTGAATTGACATATCTCCAATATCATTTGAGTTTTTTAGCTTACCGTCTACATCAAAAACAAAAACTCCATTTTGTACTTCATTTTTTTTCGATAAATAAAAACAAAGATTTTCTCCAAATGAAAGTCCTCCTAGAATTGATTGTACAAATTCCTCGTTTTCATAAATCACTTTTTCTTGCTCATTTTCAAAGTCAAAACCATATAGTCCATTATCTTTTAAATATATAATATCATTTTTATCATACCCATTGTAAAAATCATGAATTGTATCGGTGAAATCATACATATTAAGCAACTTTCCATCTTCAAGACTATATTCATCAACTGTATTTATATCACCATTTAACGTTTGTATTAATAAATTTCCATTTGCTGAAGTAAAATTTTTAAATTTATCATAATTCATTTTTTCTGTATCGTATTTGAATATTATTTCAAAATTTTCTGACAATTTATAAAATACCCATTTATTATTTTCATTTACTGCAATATTATAAGTGACATCACTATTTTGACTTATTATAAAATCAATTATTTCATTTATCCCTAATTTTTCATTTATGTTGACCTCTGCTGAAATTAATTCTAATTTATCATTATATTTTTTTAACAAAATATTTTTCTTTCGATTTTGAGTTACTAGAACTAGTTGATTTAAATTATTTATCAGCATTGAATTTATTCTAGAATCAGCATCTCTAGCTATTGTATTTATAATTTCCCCATTTTTATTTATAGATGACAAAAAAGTTTCTGAAAAATCATCTTCATTTGATAAATTAAAATGCTCTGCATATGCTAAATCACCATCATTATTAACAACGTTTCTCAACATTTTTTCCTCTGAAATTTGAATGTTAAAATCCCAAAACGTGTAGTCTGTTAGTCTCATCATTTTTAAATTAAAAAAATTATTTACTGAATTTTTATCAACACCTTGAACATAGATACTATCATCATGAAACTTAACTAAATTTGGTTCAACAACATCTGAAATATTTATATCCTCAAAATTAAAATTTTTGTTTTTTTCTGTATTTTCTATATTTTTTTGATTTTTACATCCTGTAAAAGCAAAAATCAAAACTAAAAGTAAACAAATTATTGTATTTACATTTTTTCTTTTGTTCATAACTATACCTCTTCTTAATTAAATTAATATTTTCCCATCTTTCATATTTATTATTCTATCTGAAACATTTGCAACTGCACTATCATGGGTAACTATAATTACCGTTGTTCCTTGGTCTGCAATACTTCTTAAATAATTTATAATTATTTTTTCATTATGAGAGTCAAGCGAACCTGTTGGCTCATCTGCAAGTAACATTTTCGGATTTTTAACTAATGCTCTTGCTATAGCTACTCTTTGACATTCTCCTCCTGACAGTTCATATGGATAATGGTCTAACTTATCTGAAATACTTAGCAAGTCCGAATATTTTTTTATAATTTTATGTACTTCTTCACTCTTTTGTTTGTAAAGTGGTACTTCTATGTTTTCATATGCTGTTTTTGTATTTATAAGGGCAAAATTTTGAACTATATAACCTATTTCTTTAAATCTAAATTCTGCTAACTTTCTTCTGTTTTTATATATTATTTCATTTTCGTTATAAAAATATCTACCACTTGTCATATTGGTTAACGCTCCAATTATGTTTATTAAAGTAGATTTTCCACAACCGCTTTTCCCCATTATCGAAACCATTTCTCCCTTTTTTATCGTTAAATTTATATCATTCAGCACCGAGATACTATTTCTTCCCATTTGATATTTTTTTGTAATATTTTGCAATTCAATCATATTTATACTCCTAAAATAATAATAATTTTTTAATTAAGGAACTATTAACTTATTCTAGATTTCAGAATTATATCAAAGTAACCCAAGAATGAAATCATTAGTCACCTTCTAAGTAAGTTTTCCCTTAACGTTTTCTTAAATAAACAGATAAATCACTATTAACAACCTTATTGTATGCTATAAAACTTGATACAACACACATCATAAAATAGTATAATGCAAGAAAAATAAAAGATTTAATACTTATATCTATTTCAAATGACACAAGTAAAAACAAACTTAATAAGCTTCCTATAATATATGAAATCAAACATAACAAAAATGGATACATAGATATTATATCCAGTAAATCGCTATGCACATACCCATTTGTAAAGATAATTGCATAATATTTCAATCTTCTTTTTATAGCAATAAACATAAATATACTCATAATTGTTGTAGAAAAAACAATAGCTAAGGTCGATGAGTTTCTAAATATTTCTTCTATTTTAATTATATTTTTATCATTATATACTGAGTTTACTTTGTCTGCTCCTATTACTTTATAAATACCACTTGGAATTCCCACTTCACCTGCTAGCCTTGAAATAATACTCTCTATTTGGTTTGCATCCAAAGAAGATGCAATAACTCCATTTGTTTTTACATATGCCCAAAATCCTTCTGGCACTACCCCATCAAAAGTACTAGAGATAAAATTATAAGAAGGCATAATTAGGTAATCATCATATAGCATTTTTCCACCTTGACCAGAAGGTAAAAAAAGATCTTTTTTCAAAAAACCTACTATTTCTAAATCAAATTTTACTCCATCTTTAATAAAAGAATTTGTTGATGTTATTTTATCTCCAAGCTTATAATAATCCATGTATTTATAACCAGCTAAAACTGGTATCGTTACTCTATTTACCAAAGAATCCATATCTAAATTATATTCTTCATCGGTAAATATTCTTCCTTCTTCTACCTCTAAATTAAAATCCGCAAATACATTTTCGCTTAGTCTGGCAGATTTTATAACTACTACACTATTTGTATGTGCTGTGTCTATAAAAATATCTGATTTTATATTTTCAACTACTATTCCTTGTTGATTAATTTCATAAAAATCAAACAATGAGCTTGTTTTTAATTTTTCATTGAAAAGCTTAACCTTAATATAATCATAATTATAATTATACGCTGTTTCTTCATATAAATAATAATATCTCTTTTTAGTTTCTTGTTCTAATTTTATTGTTTCTTTTTTTATTGTATTTGATATACAAAAAGACAAATTCCATAATATACTTGAGGAAATAAGAACTACTATTATCATCAGTGACATTGCTGGTGAATTTAATATATAATCTATAGTCTCTTTTGTTTTTTTATTCATAATCATTTTCTGTTAACTCCGATATTTCTTTTTTATAATATGAAATGTTTAATTTAAATATACAATATGAAATTACAAACAATTGAAAACATATATAACTAGAATATGCGATAAAATTATATATGCTTTTATCTATTAATAAATACCCTATTAAGTATGCCAATATTTTGGATACAAAGAAAATTATAAAAAAAGTTGTGTATGTTTTTATTATAGGTCTTTTAATCCCAAACATATCAAATATAGCTATTGATTTTCTGTTTTGAGAATAAAAATAATAAGTTATACAAATAGTAGCAACAATCATAATTATTCCATAAAAAACAAGGAAAATTATAATCATTCTATTATATCCAACAAAAATAGAAAATGGGATTTTATTAACATCTTCTATATAGACATCTTCAACTTTTTGTTCCTTTAATCCTTTTTTTATAAGTTCAAATGCCTTTTCTGTCTTTTTTTCACTTGATGCATCGACAACAAATATCTGATCCCTTGAGTTGAAAAAAGTTAGTTGTTCATTTAAAGTATATATTATAAGGTTTTTTGAAGGAACTACATTTTGTTCTAACACACCTTTTATTTTCATTTCTTCACCATAAACATTAATGGTGCTTTTTTTAGATTTTATGTCGCATCCAACAACAGCGTATTTGTTTTTAGAGTAAATATCCTCCTTTGTAAAACCTTCACCCTCTATATAGTTAAATTTTTCACTTAAACGTATTGCACTATATGTATATCCCGAACTGTTTTTAGGAATAGTAATAACACTTACATCTTTAAAACTTTCATCATATAAAAAAGAATAATCAATATAGACCCCACTTTTTATAGAAAAGTAAATAGCGTTTCTGCTAAATGCACCATCAATTGTAGAATCTATAATATATATATCTTTTATGTTTTTTACTATTTTATACATCATAGTTGAATCAAACATAAAAAATAAAGCTATAATTATTATTGTTATATTATTATATATCAAACGATATATTTTCATTTGTATTTTTCTCCTTTTATCTAGAATAACCTCTTCTTATATTCCTTATATACCAATCTACCATTTTTATATTTTACCATGTAAAAGTTTATATGTCAATATATACATATAAACATATAAACAAAAAAGACACTGATAAACAATGTCTTTTTAATAATTATTATAATTTGAAGTTTTTACGTATTTCTTTAATAATATCGTCTTTTATTGATTGAATATTTAAATCCTTTTTTACGTTGTTAGATACTTCTTTTGCAAAATCACCTATTGAATTGAATTTATCAGCTACATTTTTACCCATATCATCAAAGGTTGGCATACCACCAAATGCATCTTCGTAAAAATTAGTCTTTTCTTCTTGATTTGGTATGTGTTCATAGGCTTCTAAATCTTTTGCTGGGATAATAGTACATACATTTGATTTAACCACAAACCTCATTTGAGTGTATTCATTTTCCTCAGTTGTAAATGGTATCTCAAAAAGTTTCCACCCCTTATAATGTTTAACATGTTTTATATGGTTTTTGTTTAGGATATATACTCTTTTATTTTCATAATCATTATTGTATAAAATCTGCAATTGACATGTTGTATCAAACTTTTTAAATGAAGTCTGTTTTATCCAAAACGTAAAAACATACTCTGTATTTTTCTTTAAAACAAGCTGCTTAGTCATAATTTCTGTTGTGTTTGCGGAATTATCGCCTACAGTATATGACTCTATTAAATTATCTTCAAAATCCGTAACAAAAGTTCTTTCTCCTTTATTTGTTGCACAATCCGGATTAAAACTCCATTCTCTTGCATTGAAGTATAATTTATTTACTGTTTTTTCAGCATTTTCTTTATTGTCAAAATTATCAAATTCACTCATAATATCGTCCTCCATATTTATAAGAGAACTAAGTAAGTTATTTTGTTTATAAAACAGACGAATTTCGTTTTCGCCAACAAACTCAGCCCTCCCTTGTTTTATTAATCCTTTTGCTCTTTTGGGATAGGTTAGCCCTTGTTTGTTTCCAAATTCATCAGTTACAATAACGTTTTTTATCATGGGTTTCTCCCCCTTGTAACAAATTTTTATATATTTTTTTGTATAATTACGTTTTTTATTATGGGTTTCTTCCCCTTTATACAAGTTAATTATAACATCAAAAACTTATTTTTGCAATAATTTTATTGATTTTTTTGTTTTTTCAACATAAAAAGAGCAACCAATAGTGAAACACTCCCCAAAACAATAATTGGTATGTTGTTTTTATCTGATGTTTTAGGTGAATTTTCAGCTTTTAATACTGTTGTAGTTACATTGTTTGATGTAACCGCAGCTAATGTTGTTGATGTTGAACTAGCAACAGTTGTTTCCGACGCCAATGTTGCATTTGTTATTTGGGAAGTATTTGTATTAGATGTAATTTCTGTTTCTGTGCTGGTTGTTTGAACATCACTGATAATGGTTGTAGCTTGTGTAGTAATTTCATCGCCTAAATCAAAAACAGCTGAGATATCTATATCCTTTGCAACTGTACCACTTCTAATAAAAGCAGATATTGCATCTAGTGATTTAACTTCTGTTGTTAATCCAGAATGTGATGTATTGCTGAAAATAGTATAATTTTTTGGATATATAAGACTATTTTTATTATAATAAGCACCAATAGCACTGTTAAGGCTAACTGTACCATCGCCTTTATCATTCTTCAAAAACTCTGAAACTCCATAATACCCATTTTCTAAGTTATAAGAAACCGAATATTCTGTTGTTCTTCCAGTACCAGCTATGTGATAAGAATTAACCTTTTTGAATACATCCATTATATTGCTATTTAGATAGTCATCTCTATATGATAAATGACTATCTTTATCTCCAGTTATCATGTTATTGTTTAACACAACTTGACTGTTTTCTAAAACAGTATAAAATTCATCTATTTCATTTATATTTTTTTCATTTGCCATCACTGGATACATAGTTAAAAATTCTTTTGATGGTATAAGTTGATATAGACAACTTGAGTTTTTAACACTATACATAACCCAATCAAAAACATCTTTTTGATCCATAGGAAGAGGAGAATTCTTTAAAAGAGATGAAACTGAGTCTATATTTCCTGTTTGGAGCGCTACTAATGATGTGTACGTTCCTAAAAGAGGAGTTCCTAATGTGACAACTTTTTCAGTTAAATCTACGTTATCCTGTGATTTTCCTAAAAATCCCGCTGCCAATAACCCTCCTGCACTGTGACATACAAACGTAACTTTATTATACCCATTTTTCTTTATATCTTCTTCTAAGCTTTTTATGGATATTGGAAGTGATTTTCTCCAATCATAAGAGAAGAATTTTACATCATATTCATCTGAAAAATCATTTTTTAGTCTCTCCATTATTTTCGATGATGAATATTCTCCTGAATTTGGATTTCGAGTCCCATATGCATTAGCTTCAACGGAATTGTCTTTTTCAACATCTACATATAACAAATCTCCTTCACCATTTTCATCAAGTGCAAGTTTTGACGTTTTGTTTAAAGGGAAATTATACACCTCTGGAAGTAGTGCGTTTGTATCTATCCAGAATAATTTACCATCACTTCTATCATACAACTGCGAACCCATGTATCCTGGTAGATAGTATATTGCCTTTTTTTCTACACTTCCTTCAGAAAAACTAGGAAATATAGTTATAGATATTGCAGTAATACCAGCCAAAACTCCTGAAATAATTTTCTTAAACATAAAATCACTCTCTTTCTAATAAAATAATATATAATTTTATTCTCTTGAAATTATATAATAACATATTTAAAATACAAATTCTATAGTTTCAAAAAAATACAAAAAAACACTCCCAAAAAGAGTGTTTAAATTATACTGTAAATATTTTTTAATAATTATATGCCGATGTTATACCTAAGTATTCTTCTAAGCAAAGCCCACTATTGTATACTTCTGTAGCTTTTTCTACGCCCAAATATCTCAAATGCCACGATTCATACTTATAACCTGTCAAATGCTCTTTACCTTTTGGATATCTAATAATAAATCCATACTTATGACAGTTTTCTGCAATCCATTTTCCTTCACTTGTATCCGCAAAACTATCGGAAATAGAATTTAAATCAAAAGCAAGTCCTGTTTGATGTTCAGAATGTCCTGGTCTAGCTGAATATGTATCTGCTACAGACTGACCATCTCTCCTTACATAACCATTGTAAATATTAGATTGACTATTATAACTTCGAAAACCTGATGAAATCCATATACTTAACCCCTGTCCACTTGCGTCAGACTGCATTAAATTAAATGCTTGTTTTACTTCCTGCTGTAAATCACCTGGATAATAAGTAGAAGGCAAGGCATAGGTTTTATTTGCAATCAAAATCCCCTCTACATACGTGACTCCATCTATTACCTCTATACTATTTATGTTGTCTACATTTGTTTGAGGATTTAAAACTGAAGTTATATTATTCACAATCGTTTCCTGTGGTTTAACTACGGGAACTGAAGTAACGGCTGTTACAACTTGATTTTCTTCAGTTTTTTTATTAGGTTCTAAAATAATATCCTTGCTTATGTTTTCAAGAACTGAATGAATACTTTCATCTGTAAAAGTTTCAATAGCCTCTGTTGTTTTATCTTTTATAGCAGATGATGAAATATTATTTTCATCATCTGTTATTTTACTTGTTGTATTCTCGAACTTGTTAGTTGTTTTTTCACTGGTTTTTTTAGATATTTTAATAGTTTTTTCGTTTTTATTTGATTCCGTAGATACAGTCAACGCTTCATTTTCTATCTCCTGAACCATACCACATCCACTTAAGCCATTTAAAATCAACAAAAAAATCAATATAGCCAAAATATTACGTTTCATTTTCTTCCTTCTTTTATATATTAAAAATTATTTACCTAAAATTATTTCATCACCCATAATATACTGTTTTAAAATAGCTAAATCCGCAACATCTACCTGTCCATCTTTGTTTAAATCTGCATTTAGTTTACCTTGCTCAGTAAGTTCAGCATCATTTATTAAGCATTGACATAAATATACCATATCTTTATTTGAAATAGATTCTTTATCATCATCTATATCGCCAAAGATAGTTTCTTGAACTATATCTTCTTTCCAAACAGCAAAAAACTTAAATGAGCCTGTCAAAGAATCTAAATGAACTTTAAATTCTTCACCTGGTTGATATATATTGCCATTATATTCCCAACCAGCAAATTTTAAATCTCCATTTGTAAAACTACACTCTGGAATAGTTAAATTTTGATCGTAAATTTTCGACAATACTTCTGTTGTTCCCACTCCACCGTTTGGATCAAATCTTAAATAATATAGTTTAGGTTCCCATATTGCATAAACTGTTTTATCTGTATCTGGCATAATAAAACGTCCATATGGTTGATAAGAAATATCATTTTCTTTATCATACCAACCAATTATTTTATATCCTATTCTCACCAATCTTGTCGGTGCAGATAAATCTAGGATTTCTCCTTTATAATTTATAAAAACAAAAGTTTGTGATCCAACAACCCCGTCAACTTCACCTGCATCATATATTAATTTCAATTCAGGCGTCCATGAAATATCTAAAAGTACATCTTCATCAGGTATTACAAATTCTGCGCCTAGAGGATAGTAAACTCCATTACAAATCCAACCATCGGATTTAAATCCCTCTTTTGAATATACATTTGCTGAAAGTTTTATTGTTTCACCTGTTGCAATTTTTTCAATATTGGGAGGGCCCGAATATCCTTGTGCCTTAACTTCTGGACCAACATCATAAGTAACTGAATGACTTGCAGCATAAACTGCTTTTAATTCTAAGTTTTTTTCTGGCATAGAAATAATCTCTCCACGTTTATATGTGTTTTCACCATCTGTCCAACCAACATGAAAAAAACCTTCTTTTTCAAGTATCCAAATAGAAAGTTCCACTTCTGTGCCTGCTTCCATTGGATTATGCCTTTCTAAAATGCCTTTACCACCATTTAAATCATAGGTTATTGTATATAATTGTGAACTGGTTTCTTCAATTACTGTAGTCTCTACGATACTATTTACATCCTCTGCAATTACACTGAACCCACTTGCCATAACAGAAAAGGACATAACAGCAGCCAATGAAATAGATATAACCGATTTTTTCATAAATTAACTTCTCCTCAAATTTAATTTATGATAAACTGAATATTTTAACTTATTTAGTTTATCATTTAAATATTTTTTTGTCAAGTAACAATTTTACTTTGGAAATTGATTTTGTCCCTCTATTAAGGTATCCATAATTAAAGGAATATCCTTTTCAATTATCACTTGACCATAAATGTCTGTTATTTTAAAAGTATATGGACCACCACCCATTTCATTACTTTCAAAATAATTATAGTGTCGCCTTGGTAATTCTTCAAATATCCCTTTCGAATTTAAGTATTCTAACCTATATATAGGGTATCTGTGATTTCTAATCTGTACCCCACACCAAAATTCGGAACTACCTTCTTTGTATTTAAACATAACAGGAGTATTTTCAGCAGAATCTAACGGTATTATTCTCCAGCTAATTGGAACTCTTCCGTCTATAGGGTTAGCTACTAATGGGAATGCATCTACAAATAAATCTAGATCACCCTTTTTCCCTTCTGGTAATAAATCTGTAACTAACATGTTTATTGTTCCTCTTACACCCGTAACCTCAATGTATGCACCCGCTAACATTGCGTTATTATAATCCGCTAAGTTCATGGCCACAATCCAATAATCATCTCTTGAAACAGGGTCTAACATTGCACAACCACCCTCATATCCACCACCATAAAAAGTAGCCTCACCAATATGAATAACTCCTTTTTCTTCAAGTATTGAACTCTGATCAATATTTGACTCATTGATTTGTGTAGTTTCTTCTTCACCTCCAAATATAACCTTTTCTCCTAGTATGTATTTTGTAAATATAGTCAAATCTTTAATGTCTAATTTATTATCTAAATTTAAATCATAATCAGTTATTAATTCGCTAGGTATATTATTTATTCCTAACATATGAGCCTTAAATAATATAATGGAATTCAAACTCAAATCATAATTTACCTGAAATGCACTTGAATTTATTTTGGGATTGAATAAATTTATTGAATAGAATAATACGATTATTAACACTAAATATCTTACATTTTTCATTTAGTCACCCCTTTATAAAAATATATTCAACAGTTTTTTAACTGTTGAATATATTTGAAATCAAAATTATTTCCCTAAAGTAACCGAATCTCCCATTATTTTTTGTTTCATTAAGGCTAAATCTGCAACATCAACTGTACCATCATTACTTACATCAGCAATTTTAATTTTACTTTCAGATAAAGTAATTTCTTTTATTAAATATCTACTCAAAATGACTAAATCTGCATTATCAACTCTACCATTTCCATCTAAGTCTCCATAAATCGAAGTGCCTGCTGTTGTTGTTTGTGAAGATACAGTTGTTACTGTAGTTGTTGTAACTGGTTTAGTTGTTGTAACTGTTGTTTCTTTTGGTGTTGTAACAGTTGTCGTTGTAGTTGGCGTAGAACCATCAGGCTCAATTCCACCTACTAAAACTCCATCATTATATACACATATGTAATCTGTTTTTTCACATGTTCCTAAAAACGCGTCTTTTTCTTGTTTTATTCCTGTATGACTCCAATCATCTGTAGGATCCCAGCTATTTAAATATGCATAGGTTCCAAGTGCAAATTGGTATTTTTTATTCGAATTTGCTACTGGATATCCTGGCCATGAAACTTCTACATAATATACTGTTCCTTGATACTGTATTGGACCAGATAATTCTGCTGCAAAATCTGTTTCTGCTGCAGTTTGATCGTATAACTGTCTAAGTTCCAACTGATTTTTATCTATAGATGACATTCCTTTTGTATCGAAATAATATCTTACAGAAACATTTTTAGCTGGTTTGTTTGAACCTGTATAGACATATAAAGTTATTTCAGATACTTTTGGGGCCTCCTGAGCTATATCAACGCAAAATGCTTCTACCCAAAAAGCGTTACTTGTAGGTGAACCTGGTTCTTCAACTATTGGAGGTGGGAAATCAGGAGTTACTTGCATAGATGGCGTACCAAAAAACTCATATAAGCCTGCACAAGCACCTACAAAAGCTGCATTATAGTCTATAGTAACCTCGTTATAAATCCAATCTGAAGTTACATCATTGTGTTCATCTTTTGCATCTGGTCCACCAACAAGTGCACCATAAAGAACATATTTGTGTTTACCAAGATCTTCACACTTGCTTAATCCTGAAGCTGCTCTATGATGTGGATACTTAGCAGAAGAATCACTGTATCCAACTATATAACTACGATTTAATGGATTTTTACCCATTAAATATTCCATTTGACCTTTTGCCCATTCACCATATTTTGAAACTCCACCATTATATTTATCATATACTAAAGCTATAAGTTGAGCCGCTGTATTATAACGTGCTGAACCCCATACACTAAAGAATGCATAGCCACCTGGTGTAGTAAAGTCTTTTAACCACTTGTCAAGAGATTTTTCAATCTGCAACCAAAAATTAGCATCTTCATATATCGTTTTATTTTGTGCTGTTCTATACATATTTTGTAGTTCTAATTCCGGATATTTTTTATCAATAATTCCAAATAAACTAGAAACTCCGTTCCACATATCATTCCAGCATAACATCCATCCACTAGGTGCATAATAGTCTAGATATTTACAAGCTTCTTCTAGGTATGCTTTATCTTCTGTAGCTAAGAACAACCAAGCAGCAGCCCAACAATAATCGTCTTCCCATTTGCTAGATACATAGAAAGCTCTTGGCCCTTCTGCATTTAAACTTAATTGTTTCTCATTTTTTTGTGCAAAATCAAAAAGTGCTTTTGCATAATCTAAATTTTCTTTAGCATACTCTGGATCTGAATCTTTAAAGTTTAAGTAATTTATCGCCAAAGAAGCAGCAGCAGATACAACATAATCAGTTTGTGGGTTTTCTTTTGTTAAGAAAAAAGCTTTTCTCTTCATTTCATCAATTTCTGGTGAATTCCAGTATGCATGGTCTATTTCGCCTTCTCCAACTTGATAACAAAAAGCCATTACTTCTCCAGCAGAATTTCTAAATGTGCATTTCATAAAATAGTCGTTAAAATATTTTAATATAGTTTCCATGTGATCTGACTGGCCTGTAGTTTTATATGAATCTTTAAATTCATAATAACCCCATCCCAAAGTTGCACCAGAATAGTTTTCTGGCATGCCAAACTTCACGTGATCTCCTGCATCATGAAATCCACCTGCAACATCCACTGTTCCGTCACCATCTGGATCTAAAATTGATTTGTTTGCTGTAATAAAAGAACTTGTTAAATTTGTATACTCCCCATTTAAAGGTACATTTGCATCATATGTATGACAATCGCCCCTCCAAGAATACAAATTATTTTCATCCACACCAGTTCCACACATATTTGCATCATAAAAATACATGGAGTACTGCAATGCCTTTGCAAAATTAACTTCAACTTCTGCAGCTTTAACTTCAGCTATGTTTATTGAACTAGCAGATGAAAAAACAGATGAAATAAGCATGACTGAACTTACTGCTAGAGCTTTTGCTCTTTTTGCAAAATTTTTTTTTGTTTCCATCAAAAATTATCCTCCCTTAAATCACATTGTTTTAGTTTTTACGTATTTAAAATAACATTTTTATTTAATTCGTTTTTACACGAATTAAATCTAAACAAACATCATCCCAATAAGTTTTGCGTCGTTGTTACATTTTTTTTCAGTTGCTTATCTGCTATGGATTGTATTTGGTTATATAATCCAGAGGCCTTTTCCGCTGCTACTCTAGTCTTTTCATTTAATTCATCTATTTTTTCTTGTTTTTCTTTAGTCATTTCTGTTGTATCTTGAATTAACTTTAATAATTCCATTGCAGAATTTAATTTTGATTTTTCATTTTCACAAATTTCCGATAATTTTTCATGCTCATCTTTAAATGCAAAAGGTACATTTAAATTTATAATTTTATCCAACAGCTCAATTGCTTCTTTATTAAATTCTTCTGCCTTTTCAACGTTTCCAACAGATGCTTTTTCAGCAACATTTTTTGAAACCTTTTCATATTCAGAATATATAGTTATAACATCTGATGCGTATTCTGTTCTTGTCAATACTTCTTCGCAAGATGAAAGAGTAACCATCATAATAAATAAAAAAAATCCACAAATAAACTTGTTTTTTAAATTCATATTTCATCTCCTTAATTTGTAATAAATCCGTTCAATATTTCGTGCTTTATTTGTGCTATAGAACATATGCATTGTACATTATCTACACAAATAAAATGTTATGATATATAATAATTAGTAATTTTATTTTAAAAAACCAAGGAAAACAAAATCAAAAAAATATAATTTACTAAAATAATTATATCATATAACATTTTCATTGTAAAGTTAATTTTATTATATTTTTTATAAAAATTAAAATAATGCTAAACACAGGAGTTTAGCATTATTTTAGAACTATTCAATTAATGTTTTTAAATAACTATAAGATTGTTTTATACCATTTTTCACTTCTAAAACATAACGTCTTACAACACGGCCTGTATACACACCATTTTTTACAACATAGAGTAAATTAGAATCTTCTTCGGTTGGAATTAATTCAATTTCTGTATTTACTCCATCTTTTCTAAAATATGAAATAATTATTTCTGATTTTCCCTCTGGTGTTGCTTCATAATCCAAAACTTCAAATTGTAATCCATTTAAAGAACGATACAAATCATAAAAATCATTAAACTTATCTTTAGCTAAAATCTTACCGTTTATCTCATATTGTAACTCTTCTATGTTTGTAATATTGTTCTCGTTTACAATTTTGATTTCTAATGTTTCATCGCCCATTTTTAAATCAATTTTATCCAAATCAATTAAATATTCATTATGAACATCTCTAATAAGCACATCAACTGTTTGATAGTCAAAAAGAAGTATAGGGCCTATATTATAAACAGAAACTTCTTTTTTATCCACATCATATGCATAAATATATTCTGCATTTCCCTCTGCTATATTACCAAATAATATTGTTGCTGTTTTTTCACCATTTGAAATATACAATTCATATGACGGCTTATCAAGTCCATATTTAGAAAGATCTTCTGGATTTTCTTCTATAAATTCAATTGAAGTTGCTCTAGTAATGGAATCAACCAATGAAACTACGTTAGCTGTATTTATTTTAAGTTCTTCATAAGGCTCTTTCATAATCCATGAACTTTCTTTTTCCATATCAAAAATCACTTCACCAGATTTCACATATTTTATGTAATTAATCGAGTTTGAATCCAAGACATCAAAAAGATATGCACTTTTTATATGTTCTCTAGTTGCAATAATTTCATCTCCATCAAACAAGGGAATTGTATATACATTATCTTCATCATTTACCCTAACATAGTAACTATCTTTAGTGGGAGTCATATCTCCCATTTCCAACTTATTTTTATCCCCATTACTTAAGGATATAGTGATAATCATGTTCCCTTTTAATCCAAAAGATTCATCTTTATCTCTATTTTTCGCCACTATTCTTTCTGCTTTTAAATCACTCATGTATGTTGAGATGGCAATAAGTTTATTTCTATTAAATTCAAATTTTTCGCCTTTTACCATTTCCCAAATATCATTATTGATTTCAAATTCAAATGTTCCAGATTCATTAATTATTTCTAAAGACTTGACATCATTTACATTGAAATCAAGCAAATTTAAATTGTTTTTTTTATCGTTATTGCTTTTATTTTTGTTATTGTAATAATCAATAATAAAAAAAGAAGAAAATGAAACAACAACAAGTACAATTACTGCAATTAAAATTTTACCATACTTCACTAAGAATTTCTCCTCCTTAACCAAACAATTACACCAACAGCAGATATTAATATAGGTACCGAAATCATTATAACGAGTAAAAAATCACCTGTTTTCTTATTTGAAATAGATATGTAATCCACCTGTGTCATTTTGTTAGATAACATTATATTTGTATCAGTCAAATCCATCCAACTCACTGTTACAAAAAACAAGTTTATAGTCATAGGCATTTCCGAGGTTTGCCAATCACCTGTTAAACTCGCCAATATTTCATCCGTCAACATATCTGCACTTCCAAAAACCATTAGTTTTGAATCTTTTCTTGATTCATCCTCAGCATACATAGCTAAATCTAAATTTCCTTGTGGAATTTTAGTATCCAAATGGGTTCCTCCAAAAATTTCACTGGTTGCAGTAGATTTTGTTTTTATAAGAGATGTGACCTTTAGCTTTTCATTATTAACCAAAGCAGGATAAAAACTTCTTGACTCAGGCATAAAAGCAATCATAGGACTACCTGTTTCAACCAAAGCAGCTGTTAATTCTGTTTCTTGTATGTCCGATATTATTAAGTACTTTTGTTCTGGTGCATGATTACTTTCATCTGTTTCAAATACTTTATTATAGTCCATTGATATTCCATATTCATACATTATTTTTTCAAAATTTATATAGTCTATTTTAGCATCATTTGGTGACATCATTAAAATCATATTTCCACCATTCAACATATATTCATCTATTTTTTCTTTTTCTTGATTAGATAAATCATTTTTAGGTGCTGCTACAATCATTATTGATGTATTTTCTGGCACTTTATCAACTTTAGTTAAATCAAGTTCTTCTATAACATAATTTTGTGATTTTAAATTTGTAGCTAAAAAATCGTATTCAGAGTATTTCTTTTCTCCATGTCCAGTCAAAAATACTATCGATGGATTAGAGCCACTCACTAAATAATTTATTGCAGCTACAATTAACGTTTCTCCTTGATAATAACTATCGCTAGTTTGATTGTTTACTGTTGTCAGGGTATTTCCTTTTACTTTCCTTTTATTATTGCCCACTTTTACCACTATATCCCCGTATGTTAGTTGTAAAATATCATCTGGATCTAATGCTTTTATTTTTTCTGGTTCTTCGTATGGAGAATAATAAGAAACTTTTATTTTTTCATACTCAGACATTTTATCAAGCGAAGTTAAAACCATTTTTAACTCCATATAGCCTTCATCACCAGGTTTATATTTTCTTAATTCCTCAATATCTGCTATTAAGATAATCTCTACTTCTTTTTCAAGTGAAGTTAATACCTTTTGTGTTACATCATCTAAAGAATACATTTTGTTTGGTGTCATATCAAATTTTACATCAAATTTTGTTGACAGTATATTTAATGGTATAATTGCAACTACAATTAACGCTGCCATAATAGCAGAAAGTATATTTATTTTCAGTCCTTTTTTCATCTTTTTACCCCCTGCTCCATCTTCTTTTTTCTATTGAAATCATTGTAAAACAAAGAATAACAGCGATAAAAGATATATAAAAAATCAAATCTGAAAGACTAAATATTCCGCTTGCAAAGTCAGCAAATCTTGCCTTAGGTGAAATTGCCGAAAAAATAGTAGAAAGCACAGGCGTTCTTTTTATCATATCTATTTCATTAAAACTGTCTATAAACAATAAAAAAATCATAGCAGCTTCACCTAGTATAGCAGCTATTATTTGATTTTCTGTAAATGAGGACATCAATATTCCTATGGCTATACACGCAACACCCCAAACAAAAAAACCTATATATCCACATATAAGACTAGACCAAACGACATTTCCATACAAAAGAGCTATTATTGGATATACAAAAGTTAGAACCATTATGAGTAAATAAACTGTACTTGCTGCTAAAAACTTTCCCATAACTATTTTAAATACATTTAAAGGGGTAGACATAAGTAGAACTTCTGTTCCTGCTCTTCTCTCTTCTGCAAAAGTTTTCATAGTCAATGCTGGTATCAAAAATATAAAATAAAAAAATTGACTATAAAAAATAGCTGAAAAAGAAAATCTCAAAGAAAGAGATGTTAAATTTGTAATCCATGTAATAAAGCTTAATGAGAAAATAAGTAAGAAAATTGCACTTATTATGTATGCTAGGGGCGAATAAAAATATGATTGAAGTTCTTTTTTATAAAGAGAAAACATATTAAATGATTCCTTTCTGAATTTTTAATTATTTATTTCGATAACTCAACACTTTTTTCACTTGTTTGCTCTGCTTCTTCCTTAGTTATACTAGCGAATATTTCTTCAAGCGATAATTTATGTTGTTTTATTTCCATCAATTCAAAATCACCTTTTGAAATGGCATGAAGTAATTCTTTTCTAACCTCTTCAGATTCTACATTTATTATATATTCATATACTTCATGTGCTGCCACATCATCAATTTCAATTGATTTAACTCCCTCAACTACAGATAAAGCTTTTTTCACTTTAGCCTTATTTCCCCCTATTTTAATAACATATGTTATATGTTCTGAATTTAATTTAGAAAGATTTTCAGTGGTGTCAATAGCTTTTATTTTACCCTTATCAATAATTACTATTCTATCACAAACCGCACTAACTTCTTGTAATATATGAGAACTAAATATAATGGTATGATCCTTTTTTAAAGAATTTATTAAATTACGTACCTCTAAGGTTTGATTTGGATCAAGTCCTACTGTTGGTTCATCTAAGATTAAAATTTTAGGATCTCCTATAAGTGCTTGAGCAAAACCTACTCTTTGTCTATATCCTTTTGAAAGATTTTTAATTAATCTTTTCTTCATATCAGTTATTTTTAATCTTGACAAAGCCCTAGCAACTTGTCTTTCTCTCTGTTTTTTTTCTACACCTTTTATACCAGCAACAAAATTCAAGTATTCTATAACTTTCATATCAAGATATACAGGCGGAATTTCAGGTAAATAACCAATCATTTTCTTTACTTCATTTGAATTTGTAGTTATATCTTTACCATCAACTAAAATTTTACCAGAAGTTATTGGTAAATATCCAACTATCATATTCATAGTGGTCGATTTTCCCGCACCATTCGGGCCTAAAAACCCCAATATTTCGTTTTTATTTACTGTAAAACTAATATCATTTACTGCTGTAATGTTTCCATATTTCTTTGTTAGATTTTTGATTTCAATCATTATATACAGCCACACCTTTCATTTTTATAAATTTCAAATTAAATTCTATTTAGTAAATTAAATAATAAACAAAATAAAATATCATTTACAAATTTATTATAACATATTTTCTAATAAAATGCTATAAATTTATTATCACAAATAATTATGAACATATTATTAATAAACAGTAACAAATAAATGAATATACGAAATAATTATTATATTTTTATTATATTTTCACATTGTGTTTGTTTAGTGAGTAAAAAATATATAATATATGAAATAATTTTTTTTAAATTTTTTTGAAAGCCATCTTAAAAAATCAATAACAGATGTATTTACGTCATAAAATTGTAATATAATTTTAATTTAAACATTATGTTCAATATTTATATTACAATCTTAGCTAATTTTAATAAAATTATTTTATTAACTTT
>JACCEE011743015.1_pt1 | contig 21616 bp, 15 predicted proteins | sample 7449931 | NCBI WGS metagenome assembly JACCEE01 (sample SAMN15323457, study PRJNA562643) | freshwater metagenome | isolation source: river surface water | place: USA:Blue River Watershed | collected 2017-08-19 | reverse complement strand
TCTCGTTAGATAAATGCGCGTAGCGTTTGACCATCTCTAACGTCTTGTGTCCTAATATCTCCGCTATCGTTATCGTACTCTCGCCATTCATTGCCAAATGACTCGCTGCCGTGTGGCGTAAATCGTGAAATCTGAAATTCTTAAGTCCTGCCTTTTGCATTAACTTTTTCCATTGCTGAATGGCTATTGCACTTTTCTTCAATCAATTTAATCCTCGTTTAATACTGATAAAAAAAGACCTAACAGCTTTTCTAAGCTGTTAGGTCTTTTTTGTAAACTAGAAAGCGTATTTATTCGCTGGTTACGATATGACTGCTTGCTACAGAGTTTGTAGTGTGGTCTGTGATGAATGGAGCAAGGATTGCCCCTTTTGCGCCTTCGCGGCTATTTTGTCCCGTGCGAAAATCAACCCATCGCCATTGTACGCGAACAGGGGTCACAGGCGGTAAAGCTTGGGGTTGAATAGATTTCATAAATTCACCCCAAACATACATTGCGCCCGTTCCGCCACTTAAATTAATAGGTTCATTATCATCGCGCCCTAACCATGTAACTGTGAGCAATTCACTATCAAAACCTGCAAACCAACTATCGCGTAAGTCGTTACTTGTTCCTGTTTTGCCCGCAAAAATGAGTTCTTTAGGAAATTGACTGGAAACACGTCTGCCTGTTCCTTCACGGACTGCTAGTTGCATCGCGTAGTTCAGCAAGAAAACTGGGGCTGAATCAAAACGTTGTTCAATAGAAAGTGAGTAACGGTTTAATACTTTTCCTTCTTGATTTACGACGTTGCGAATGGTGCGGGGGGGAACACGGAAACCACCGCTTGCAATTGTTTGGTACATTTGTACAACTTCAAAAGGGGTTAATTCTAAACTTCCAAGCAAAATTGCAGGATTACTGGGTAATTTGCGATTAATTCCTAGCCGTTTGATAGTGTCTAGCACTTTTTGTACGCCTAATTCCATCCCTAACCGTACAGTTGCAAGGTTAAATGAGTTTGCTAGGGCGTAATGTAACGCAACTTCGCCATGAGCGCGTAAATCGTAGTTTTTGGGTCGCCAGATGCGCCCCGAGGCTTTGTCAAGCCATTCGTAAGGTGTATCAGAAAGTTGTGTGCTTAGAGAATAGGCTCGAGTATTTTCTAAGGCCGTTAGGTAAATGGAGGGCTTGACTAATGAGCCAATTTGGCGTTGGGCATCTAAAGGTCGGTTAAAACCTTCGTAGCGGGGGTTGCGTCCATTTACCATAGCTAATACTTCGCCATCTTCGCTGCGTGTTACGACCATCGCGCCTTCTAATTTGCGTGCCCGTCCTGTTTTTTCTAAATCTTGAATGCCTTGTAGTAACGCTCGTTCTGCTGATGTTTGTATAAGAGGGTCTAAGGTTGTGAAAACTTGTAGACCTTCGGAACGTAAATCTTCTTCATGGTAGTCTTGTTGTAATTGGCGACGTACCAGTTCTAGGAAAGCAGGATAAGGGGATTCGCTGTCCCGAACGTCATCAGAAACGCCAAGCGGTTCTTGTTTGGCTAATTCTGCGTCGGCTTCGTTAATCATTTTTTGATTAACCATTAAATCTAACACTAAATCCCGCCGTTCTTTAGCGCGTTCTGGATGTTTGCGGGGATTGTAGTAAGATGCGGCTCGAATTAAACCAACGAGTAAGGCGGTTTCGTGTAATTTTAGTTGGGAAACTGGTTTATTAAAATAGAACCATGAAGCCGTGCCTAAGCCATGAATAGCGCGACTGCCATCTTGTCCTAAATAGACTTCGTTAAGGTAGGCTTCTAAAATTTCTTCTTTGCTGTAATGGACTTCTAGCAAAACTGCCATTAAAACTTCGCTAATTTTCCGTTCTAATGTTCGTTCTGAGGTCAAGTATAAGTTTTTAATTAACTGCTGAGTGATGGTACTTCCACCTTGCACGAATTCACCCGCTCGCATATTGACCACAGATGCTCGTAGCATCCCGCGAACGCTAATGCCGTTATGTTCCATAAATTGGCGGTCTTCTACAGCAACGAGTGCTTTTACCAATAATGGGCTGATATTCTCTAATTTGATGAGAATGCGGTCTTCATTGTGCGTAGGGTAAATTTTGCCAATTAATTTAGGTTCTAAGCGGACTAATGCCATTTTGCGGCTATCTGCGTCAGATACAGAGGCGACTTGTTCGCCTTCAAACCGAATTTTGATTAATTGGGGGGCAAATTGTTCTTCACCATAACGAAACTCCCGCGTTTTTATCGTTAAAATATTGCGTTGAGTTTGATATTGTCCTGCTTCTGCAATTTCAATTTTGTTTTGATAGCCGATTGCATTGAGCTCATTTGTAAGCTGTTCTGGGGTTAATCGCATTCCAGCATACAATTCCATGGGGCGTGCATAGACGCGTGCCGGAATTGCCCAACGTTTACCTTCAAATTGCTTTTGAATTTGTTTGTCTAAGGTACTTAGATAAAGGTACATTGGGGTTATAACAGCAATTAAAATTAACCAACGTAGTCTAAAACCACCAGAGAAGCTGTTGGCAAATGAAATACCGCTCGGGATAACTGGCGTACTACGGTTTGCAGTTTTTTTCTTAGTGAATTTTGACATACATCACTTATTCGTATAAAAACAAACTATTAAAATTTATTTCTCAATAATCTTTTAAGGAAATTGAATTATTCTTTGATAATCCTAAGCTAATTAAAACAAAAAATACTCCTTAATTGAAGTAGATTATATAAAAACTCTCTATTACTCATTGTTTAAGTTTTTTTACTGTTTTTTTATACAGTATATTTCTAAGTTTCTTTAATGAGTTTGAAGAAAAATACTGTGGTTTTTAACAGTGTTTAAGATAGAAATTGTTTAAGCAAAGCTAATAGTTGTTCGGAACATTCCCATGGTGGATTGTGTCCAGTTTCTTTGAGTACATGTAATTGTGAATATGGTGTATTTTTTTGAATTAAGAAACTATTTTCGGGTGGTGTAACTTCATCTTGTTCTCCGCAAATTAAGCATAAAGGTGATTGAATTGGCATAAGTTCCAATTTATCTTCAGCTAAATATTGTAAACCTGCATAAACTTGTTTTAAGTAAAATTCAGCAGGTTGGTGACGAGTTAAATTCATGTGGACTAAAGCATTAAACCGCTCGGGGTGTTGTTGTTCAAATTTAGGATGAGTTGCAATCCGAACCCCACGTTGCATTAACTCTAAAGGGTCTCCTTCGCGATGTGTTAATACTGTTAATGCCCGTTCTGAAGGTTTAATTACTTGAGGACCTGGGTATAAAGCTGAAATCATAACGACTTTTTGAATTACTTCTGCATATTGTCTGCCGAGTTCACATGCAATAGCAGCACCTAATGAATGTCCGATAATATGAGGTCGTTGCAAAGCTAATGCCTTAATTAAGGCTAAAGTATCTTGAGCAAAAGATTCTACGGTATAGTTTTCATCAGGCATTGAAGATTGACCGATACCGCGATTATCAAAACAAATAACTTGATACTCTTGAGCAAGCCAAGGAGCGCAGTGTTGCCAAAATAATGCGCCTTGTCCTACGCCAGAAATAAGAACTATGGGTTGACCTTGTCCTTGAATTTCATAGTAAAGCTGAATTTCATTAATATTGATAAAAGGCATTGTTGAAAATTCCTTAAAAAATAACAATAACTTTGGAAAGAGAAAGTAAAATAATTTAATTTAGTTCATTGGAGGTAATATGTTAATTCATTCACATAAAACATTACATTTAGTTATTATTGCAACTTTAGGTGTATTAAGTTTAACGGCTTGTGTTGATAAAAATCATCGTCATACAACTGCTCAAAAACCTGTTAATTCGCCAACGACATCTTCTCAACCTGCTATTAATTCGACACCTACTACTGAGTCAACACATGTAATAACACAACCTGTAACAGAAACAGTAACATCTGTTTCATCTCCTGTTGTAGAAACACCAGTTGTCAATTCTTCAGCGACATCAGTGCCACAAGATGACCCTAATGAACCTGCTGAATTTAAAGGAATGATTACTGCACATAATGCAGTACGTCAACAAGTAGGTGTTCAGCCTTTACGTTGGTCAACAGAAGCGGCACAGGTAGCACAAGCATGGGCGAATAATTTAAAAATGCAGGGATGCCCTTTAGAGCACAATCCAAATCGCGGGTTTTATGGGGAAAATGCTGCATGGGGTGGTGGTATGAGTTTAACACCGCAAAGTGTTGTAGGTATGTGGGCATCTGAAGGAAAAGATTATCACTATGATACAAACAGTTGTACGGGAGATACTTGTGGACACTATACTCAAGTAGTTTGGGGAACAACCACAGAAGTAGGTTGTGGTAAAGCCAGTTGCGGAAATGCCGAAGTATGGATTTGTGATTATGCTCCCCCTGGAAATTATGTGGGACAAAAGCCTTATTAAAAAATCTGAATTTTAGAGTTTAAAGTCTGCCAATCCCCGATGGATTAGCAGACTTAATATAAGCTATAGATTAGTTTACGCGTTGCGCTAACCACTTTTCTAATTCTACTAAAGAAGCTACAATCGCATGTGGTTTTCCTTTTCCTGTCCATGCTTTACGGCGGCGATTCATCCATACCGCGTGCATTCCAAAAGCTAACGCGCCTTCTACATCACACTGAATATCATCTCCTACATGCACAATTTCAGTCGGATGTAATTGCAATTTTTCACAAACTGCTGAAAACATCGCAGGTTCAGGTTTAACTGCCTGCACATCACATGCTTTTATGGAGCAACTAAACCAAGTGGGGGGCGTTAAACGATAAATATCAGCATTACCATTCGTTAGCACACATAAACGGTAATGTTGTTGTAAACGCTCTAATGCAGGTAAAACATCATGATAAAATTGAAGTTGATGGCGCGCATCAATGAACACCTGAAATGCTTGCTCAATAAAATCTGGTTCATAATCAACCGCTTCTGCTGCTTGTGTTAACGCTAATTTTCGTAAACCTGATAAATCTGATTTGAGTTCAGGTCGTTGTTTCAACAAGCGAAAACGCATTGCTTTCATATCAGCAATACTAAATTTTTTCGCAAGACGCGGGTAATAAGATAATAACCACTCATGTAAACGGCGTTCAGCATGTTCGACTACTGGCTCAATTTCCCACAAGGTGTCATCTAAATCAAAAGAAATCGCTTTAATGGAATAAGACATAATTTTTTCACAAAAGCCTTGCAATTAATAAAATCATCGAGTATTATCTTGCCTTTCTACAAAACAAGTGTAGCTATCAGTGACTAGCTTTATAACTAATTTGTGTTATTAAACTATCATAGATGATATTGATTAAAATAGTGGCTAAAAATTGCATTTGACTTTTTTTAAGAAGTCACTATTATATGACGACTATTTTGGAGGGGTTCCCGAGCGGCCAAAGGGGGCAGACTGTAAATCTGCTGGTTCCACCTTCGTAGGTTCGAATCCTACCCCCTCCACCAGAATTCCTAAAAAGTTGTATTGAAAATATTTACAACGGTAAGCGGGTGTAGTTCAATGGTAGAACTTCAGCCTTCCAAGCTGATAGCGTGGGTTCGATTCCCATCACCCGCTCCATCAATAGAATCTTGCTCACGTAGCTCAGTCGGTAGAGCACGTCCTTGGTAAGGACGAGGTCACCGGTTCAATCCCGGTCGTGAGCTCCATTGCTTTATCCGACAAGCGACATCCCCCCATTTTGTTTGGTGTAAAATTTCTAAGGAATTGTTTCTAATATGGCGAAGGCAAAATTTGAACGCTCAAAACCGCACGTAAACGTCGGTACGATTGGTCACGTTGACCATGGTAAAACCACTCTGACTGCCGCTCTCACCAAATGTATGGCTGAAGTGTACGGGGGTGAATTCAAAGCCTACGATCAAATTGATAAAGCTCCTGAAGAGCGTGCTCGTGGTATTACCATTTCAACTGCACACGTTGAATACCAATCTGACAAACGTCACTATGCTCACGTTGACTGCCCTGGTCACGCTGACTATGTGAAAAACATGATTACTGGTGCTGCTCAAATGGACGGCGCGATCTTAGTAGTGTCAGCTGCTGATGGTCCTATGCCCCAAACTCGTGAGCACATTTTGTTAGCTCGCCAAGTAGGCGTTCCTTACATTGTCGTCTTTATGAACAAAGCCGACATGGTAGATGATAAAGAATTATTAGAATTAGTGGAAATGGAAGTTCGCGAGTTATTAAGCTCTTACAATTTCCCTGGTGATGATACACCTATCGTTATCGGTTCTGCATTAAAAGCATTAGAAGGTGACCAAACTGAAATCGGCGTGCCTGCTATTGTTAAATTAGTAAATGCGTTAGATAGTTATATTCCTGAGCCACAACGTGACATTGAGAAGAGCTTCTTAATGCCGATTGAAGACGTATTCTCTATTTCTGGTCGTGGTACTGTAGTTACCGGTCGTATTGAACGCGGTAGAGTTAAAGTAGGTGAAGAAGTTGAAATCGTTGGTTTAAAACCAACTGTTAAAACAACTTGTACCGGCGTTGAAATGTTCCGTAAATTATTGGATCAAGGGGAAGCTGGTGATAACGTAGGTATTTTATTGCGTGGTACAAAACGTGATGAAGTAGAACGTGGTCAAGTTTTAGCTAAACCAGGTACAATTACACCTCATACTTATTTCGAAGCTGAAATTTACGTATTAGGTAAAGATGAAGGTGGTCGTCATACACCATTCTTCGCAGGCTACCGTCCTCAATTCTACTTCCGTACTACAGACGTAACAGGTGCTGTAGAATTACCAGAAGGCGTAGAAATGGTAATGCCTGGTGATAACATCAAAGTTAAAGTCAAGTTAATCGCTCCTATCGCGATGGATGAAGGCTTACGCTTCGCGATTCGCGAAGGCGGTCGTACTGTTGGTGCTGGTGTTGTCTCTAAAGTTCTCGAGTAAGAAGTTAAAAAATAACGGCGTGTGTAAACACGTCGTTGCGCAACAGGCTAGTAGCTCAATTGGCAGAGCGGCGGTCTCCAAAACCGCAGGTTGGGGGTTCGATTCCCTCCTAGCCTGCCATTTTTATTTTTAGGGTATAGAAAAATGACGGATGCGTCAGCAACAGCAGAAAAACAAGATTTAACTAAATGGATAAGTGCCGCTGCCCTTTTGGTTGCAGGGGTGTTAGCGTTTTATTTTTTCAGTAATTTTTCTTTGTTAGTACGTATACTCATTTTAGTTGGATTCATTGCTGGTGGCGTATATCTAATTTATACCACGGCAAAAGGTAAATCTATTATAGAATTTTTACAGGATACTAACATTGAAGTCCGTAAAGTTGTTTGGCCTTCACGTCAGGAAGCATTGCAAACGACAGGTATTGTTATTGTCATGGTGTTAGTGTTAGCAATTTTTGTCTGGATGTTAGATAGTTTATTATTCTGGATTGTTCGGTTGTTTACAGGACAAGGGGCTTAACCATGCGTTGGTATGTCGTTCATGCCTACTCTGGTTTTGAGAAAGCTGTAATGCGTTCTTTAAAAGAGCGGATTGCGCGTGCCCATTTAGAAGATTATTTTGGTGATATTGTCGTTCCTACAGAAGAAGTTGTGGAAATGCGGGAAGGCAAAAAATATAAAAGTGATAGAAAGTTATTGCCAGGTTATGTATTAGTTCAAATGGAAATGACTGGCGATACATGGCATTTAATTAAAGAAACACCTAAAGTCATTGGTTTTATCGGCGGCACACTAGAAAAGCCCGTACCAATTTCTGACCGCGAAGCAGAATCCATACTGCGTCGTGTGCAAGAAGGTAGTGATAAACCTAAACCTAAGATTTTATTTGAAATTGGTCAGGTAGTTCGTGTCATTGATGGTCCATTTAAAGACTTCAATGGTTCTGTTGAAGAAGTGAACTACGAAAAAAATCGTTTACGAGTTGCTGTTTCCATTTTTGGGCGTTCTACTCCTGTAGAGCTTGAATTTGGACAAGTTGAAAAAGAATAATTTATCATCAATCACTCCTTTTGATTAGTTGTTTTAACAGCTAAACAATTAGGAGTTTTTTAATTTATATGTTGGGGAGCTTTTTAGCGTCTTACCCACGAGGTTTATATTATGGCAAAGAAAGTCACTGCCTATATCAAGTTACAAGTTAAAGCTTGTCAAGCAAATCCAAGCCCACCCGTTGGTCCTGCTTTGGGTCAACATGGTTTGAATATTATGATGTTCTGTAAAGAGTTTAATGCTCAAACTCAAGCAGCAGGCATCGAACCAGGCACGCCTATTCCTGTTATTATCACTGCATATAGTGACCGTAGCTTTACTTTCATCTTAAAAACACCTCCAGCGTCTATTTTATTAAAACGGGCTGCAGGCATTAAGAGTGGTAGCAAAACCCCTCACACAAATAAAGTGGGCAAGGTAACGCGTGCACAATTAGAAGAAATTGCTAAAGTTAAAATGCCAGACTTAACTGCTGCTGATTTAGATGCCGCAGTACGGACAATTGCGGGTAGTGCTCGCAGTATGGGTATTGAAACCGAAGGTGTGGTTTAATCAGGATAGGTGGTCGTCATGGCAAAATTAACTAAACGCGCGAAAGCGATTCGTGAAAAAGTTCCTACGGGTGGTAAGTTGTATGGTTTTGATGATGCAATTACATTATTAAAATCTTTACCCCCAGCTAAATTTGTAGAGTCAGTGGATATTAGTGTTAACTTAGGAGTTGACCCTCGTAAATCTGACCAAGTTGTACGGGGTTCTACCGTTATGCCTAATGGTACTGGTAAAACCGTACGCGTGGCTGTTTTCACTCAAGGTACAAACGCTGATGCAGCAACTCAAGCCGGTGCAGATGTTGTTGGCTTTGAAGACTTGGCTGCTCGGATTAAAGAAGGTTTCATGGATTTTGACGTAGTCATCGCTTCTCCTGATGCAATGCGGGTTGTCGGTCAATTAGGTCAAATTTTAGGCCCTCGTGGTTTAATGCCTAACCCTAAAGTGGGTACAGTAACCCCTGATGTTGCAGGGGCTGTACGCAATGCTAAAGCGGGTCAAGTACGTTACCGTACTGATAAAGCAGGGATTATCCATTGCACAATCGGTAAATTATCTTTTGAACCTAATGCGTTAAAAGAAAATTTACAAGCTTTATTAGCCGATTTAAATAAAGCTAAACCAAGTACAGCGAAAGGTGTGTACATGCGTAAAGTAACGCTGTCTACTACGATGGGACCTGGTTTAAGCATTGACCAATCTAGTTTATAAACGATTGGTAACAGAACTTTGGACTGCTGAAAAGATTGTGCGGCAATCTGTCAGTAGTCGTCAAAGACCGCAGGTGCTGGTTGTAAAACCAACTTAATCCGCAAGCCTGCGTAGACGGCAGACGATAAGTCATGCTGAACAAGCGGATGAATTAGATATTTTTATCTAATTCCTCATTTTTTATGTTAAGGAGTCAGCGATGCCGCTTAATCTTGAAGGTAAGCGCGAAATTGTTGCTGAAGTTGCTGAAGTTGCAGCAAAAGCGCACTCTGCTGTTGCCGCTGAATATCGCGGAATGACAGTTGCAGAATTGACCAATTTACGGATTCAAGCACGGAAAAAAGGCGTTTATGTACGCGTTGTACGTAATACCTTAGCCCGTCGTGCCGTAGAAGGGACTGCTTTTGCGTGTATGCAAGATGTATTTGTTGGTCCAATCATTTTAGCTTTTTCACAAGAAGACCCAGGTTCTGCGGCTCGAGTAGTGAAAGAGTTTATTAAGGACAACAAAAAACTTATCGTTAAAGGCGTGTCAGTCGGCGGTAAGTTATACAGTGAAGCTGATTTAGAGCGTGTCTCTAAATTGCCGACCCGTGACGAAGCAATTGCAAGCTTAATGGCTGTAATGAAAGCACCGATTACTAAATTTGTACGGACGATGGCTGAGCCACCCGCTAAATTTGTACGGACGGTTGCTGCAATTCGTGACAGCAAACAACAAAACGCGTAATATTTTTGAATCGTAATGTAATTAAAATTACATACAATTTATTGAAGGAAAATAAAATCATGGCAGTCTCAAAAGAAGAACTTTTAGAAACCATTGCCAATATGACGGTAATGGAAATTGTTGAATTAATCAGTGCAATGGAAGAGAAATTTGGTGTATCTGCTGCGGCTGCGGTTGCAGTTGCTGCTGCACCTGCTGCTGAAGCTGCTGCTCCAGTAGAAGAACAAACTGAATTTAACGTTATTTTAGCTGCTTTCGGCGAAAATAAAGTTAACGTAATTAAAGTTATCCGTGGTATCACTGGTTTAGGCTTGAAAGAAGCTAAAGACTTAGTAGAATCTGCTCCTTCTACTGTTAAAGAAGGCGTATCTAAAGATGAAGCTGCTAAGATTAAGAAAGAATTAGAAGATGCAGGGGCTAAAGTAGAAATTAAGTAATCTTCATGTAAGGAGATACTGAATTTTTGCTTATACTTGCAAAAAATTAAAGGGCTGATAAAACCTGCACAAAAAGGTGTAGTGTCTTATCGCCCTTTTTCTGCTATTCTACAATTTGCTATTGTCCCGTCAGCTATCTGTTATTGAACATTGTCGTTCAGCACCAGCCTGGTTCATCAGGAGTCATAATGGGCTACTCATTCACTGAAAAAAAGCGCATCCGTAAAGATTTCGGCAAACGTCCGAGCATTCTTCCTGTTCCTTACCTACTTGCTACTCAATTAAATTCCTACCGTGAATTTCTACAACAAGAGTGTGATTCTGATGAAGAATTGCAGGAAGTAGGATTGCACGCCGCCTTTCGCTCCGTTTTCCCTATTGTCAGTTATTCTGGCAACGCGGTGTTAGAATATGTGAGTTATAAATTAAGTAAACCTGTATTTGACGTTAAAGAATGTCAAATTCGGGGCTTGACTTATGCTGCTTCTTTGCGCGTTAAAGTACGGCTGGTTTTATATGATAAAGAATCTAAAAGCCGTGCAGTTAAGGATGTAAAAGAGCAAGAAGTCTATATGGGCGAGCTGCCTTTGATGACTGAGAATGGCACATTTGTCATCAATGGCACAGAGCGCGTGATTGTATCACAATTGCATCGCTCTCCTGGGGTTTTCTTTGACCATGATAAAGGTAAAACCCACTCTTCAGGAAAATTATTATATTCAGCACGGATTATTCCTTATCGTGGGTCGTGGTTAGATTTTGAGTTTGACCATAAAGACTGCGTGTTTGTGCGGATTGACCGCCGCCGTAAGTTACCCGTCACTATTTTGTTACGCGCGATTGGGTTTACAAATTCACAAATCTTAAATTTATTCTTTGAAACTAATCAAATTACTCGTCAACACGATCAGTTCTGTTTGACTTTATTACCTGAACGGTTACGCGGTGAATTAGCTGCTTTTGATATTAAAGATAAAGAGGGCAATTTGCTGATAGAAACGGGCAGACGGATTACCGCCCGTCATATCAAATCGTTAGAAAAAGCAAATATTAAAACTTTACCTCTACCTTTTGAATATTTAGTCGGTAAAGTGCTTGCACATGATGTTGTGCATCCACAAACAGGTGCAATACTTGCTCAAGCGAATGATGAATTAGGCATGGATTTGTTGCATACCTTTTTGGAAGAAAAGGTGGATAAATTTGCAACTTTATACACAAACGATTTGGATCGTGGGCCGTATATTTCCGAAACCTTACGCATTGATTCCACAACTACGCAATTAGACGCACACATTGAAATTTATAGAATGATGCGTCCAGGCGAACCGCCAACCGCTGAAGCTGCTGAGGGTTTGTTTAATAATTTATTCTTTGCGGCTGACCGTTACGATTTATCTCCTGTGGGACGGATGAAGTTTAACCGTCGAATTGAGCGGGCAAAATTCAGCGATTATGCATTAACCATGCGCGAGTTAGGCTTATTAAGCGACAAAGATATTTTAGAAGGTCTGCATCCTCTAGTTGAAAGCATGGCAATCAGCCGGCAGGCATTGGTTGAAGGCTTGAAAGAAGATGCTCAATTCTTAAATGATAAAGCCTTGTTAAAAGTGCTTCGCGAAGCAGCCTTATTTGAAGGACAGCCAGTCTTTACTGAACAAGGTGGTTTAGCGTTAAGTCAATCTAAAGCCTTATTGCAACATGCTGATGTAGGTGCGGTGTTAGCGGTTTTACGCAATATCGTGTTAGCACAAGCTACGACAGGCAATGCGTGGGCGGTAGTTGCTGAGCAATTGAGTCTTTCTGACATAGCACCTGAAGAAACAGATGGTTATGTTGGACGGGCAATTAAAACTTTAGTTGAATTAAATGTTTTAACCAAAGCTAATTTAACCACAGCAGCAGCGACTTTAGTTAATTTAGGTACATTGACCAAACAAGACGTGCTCGACGTGTTAATTACCTTATTGAATATTCGTAACGGTAATGGCGAAGTGGACGATATTGACCACTTAGGCAATCGTCGGATTCGTAGCGTTGGTGAAATGGCAGAAAATCAATTCCGTATTGGTTTAGTGCGGGTTGAACGCGCAGTTAAAGAGCGTTTAAGCGTAGCGGAGTCTGACGACAAAATTACGCCGCAAGAATTAATCAATGCTAAACCTGTTTCCGCTGCGATTCGTGAATTCTTTGGTTCAAGTCAATTGTCACAATTCATGGACCAAAATAATCCTTTGTCAGAAGTTACGCACAAACGGCGGGTTTCTGCATTAGGGCCTGGTGGTTTAACCCGTGAGCGGGCAGGCTTTGAAGTGCGCGACGTGCACCCTACTCATTATGGGCGCGTGTGTCCGATTGAAACGCCTGAAGGCCCCAACATTGGTTTGATTAACTCTTTAGCGGTGTATGCACGGACTAATCGTTATGGTTTCTTAGAAACACCTTATCGTCGGGTTGTGAATGGTAAAGTTACCGCACAAGTGGATTATTTATCCGCGATTGAAGAAGGACGCTATGTTATCGCACAGGCGAACGCGCCTTTAAATGAACACGGCGAATTATTTGATGATTTAATCAGTGCACGGCATGAAAATGAATTTACTTTAGTTACTAAAGATAAAGTGGAATACATGGACGTGTCACCTAAACAAATCGTTTCTGTTGCAGCTTCTTTGATTCCCTTCTTAGAACACGATGACGCGAACCGCGCGTTAATGGGTTCAAACATGCAACGGCAAGCTGTGCCCGTTATTCGTTCCGAAAAACCTACAGTTGGAACAGGGATGGAGCGGAGCGTTGCGGTTGACTCTGGTGTGACGGTAAAAGCACGGCGCGGCGGTATTGTTGATACTGTAGATGCTGGGCGGATTGTTGTTCGAGTCAATGATGATGAAACGCATCCAGGTGAATCAGGCGTTGATATTTACAATCTGACTAAATATGTGCGTTCTAACCAAAATACTTGTATCAATCAAAAACCATTGGTACGTCCAGGCGATTTAATTGCCGCAAATGACGTATTAGCCGATGGTCCATCTACGGATATGGGTGAATTGGCGTTAGGGCAAAACATGTTAGTTGCCTTCATGCCTTGGAATGGTTACAACTTCGAGGACTCAATTTTATTATCTGAGCGCGTGGTTAAAGAAGACCGCTTTACTTCCATTCATATTTTTGAATTGCAATGTATGGCGCGTGATACCAAGTTAGGGCCTGAAGAAATTACTGCGGATATTCCTAACGTTAGCGAATCTGCCTTGGCTAAATTAGATGAAGCAGGGATTGTTTACATCGGTGCAGAAGTTAAACCGAATGATATTTTAGTGGGTAAAGTTACGCCTAAAGGCGAAACCCAATTAACGCCTGAAGAAAAATTATTGCGGGCGATTTTCGGTGAAAAAGCCTCTGATGTAAAAGATACTTCTTTGCGTGTTCCTTCTGGCACTTATGGAACAGTTATCGACGTGCAAGTATTCACTCGAGATAGCGTAGAGAAAGACGCACGCGCTATTAAGATTGAACAAACAGAATTAGATAGAATTCGCAAAGACTTACGCGATAAATATCGAATTTTAGAAGACGATACTTATGAACGTTTGAAACGTTTGTTAGAAGGCAAAGAAGCATTAAATGGCCCTAGAGGTTTGCGTGCAGGTCAAATTATTGATACTGCTTATTTAGACAGCTTACCGCGTGAAAATTGGTTTGCTATTAGCTTGAACAATCACGAGTTGAATGAGCAATTAGAAAAAGCAGCGGAAAGTTTGAAAGAAGAACGCAAACGTTCTGATGAAATGTATGAAGAAAAACGTCGTAAACTCGCTCAAGGGGATGACTTAGCCCCAGGCGTGTTGAAAATGGTCAAGGTCTATCTAGCAGTAAAACGGCGGGTACAACCTGGTGACAAAATGGCGGGACGGCATGGTAACAAAGGGGTCGTTTCTATGATTGTCCCCGTTGAGGATATGCCTTTTACCGCAGATGGTCGTCCAGTCGATGTTGTATTAAACCCATTAGGTGTGCCTTCACGGATGAACATCGGGCAAATCTTGGAAACGCACTTAGGTTGGGCAGCTAAAGGCTTAGGGGTCAAACTCGGCGAAATGCTAGAAGTGATTGCCGAAGCGCGTAAAGCTGCTAACTTATCTATTCCTGAATCACGGCAATTGTTGGTTTACTTGTTTAATCAACGGATTGAAATTGATGCTGTCTTAGCACAACGCATTCTCGACGTGGTTAAAACGCTGAAACCGTTAGAAACGGAAGAAGAAGGTGAAGTGGTTGTTAAACCTAACTTTATCAGCGATTTGCCAACGCATGAGCAAGTAGTGCGTTATGTTAAAGAGTTAGACGACCAAGAAGTTGCAAACCAAGTATTACGTCAATTATTAAAACAATTGCGCCGCTTAAATCAAGAAGATATTGATACAGTGGACAATTTAAGTGATGCGGAAGTGAAAGCAAACGTACAAGATTCCGTTCATGAGTTGCGTGTTTATTTGGATAAAATTTATAACCATAGTGGTAAAAAAGAGCAAATTGACTCACTGAAAGATAAAGAAGTCATTGAGTTAGCTACAAATTTACGTCCAGGCGTGCCGATGGCAACGCCAGTATTCGACGGTGCAACTGAAGAAGAAATCAAATATATGTTGGCTTTAGCGGGTTTACCGACTTCAGGTCAAACACAATTATTTGATGGACGCACTGGCGAAGCTTTTGAACGTAAAGTTACCATTGGTTACATGCACATGTTGAAATTGAACCACTTGGTTGATGATAAGATGCACGCCCGTTCTACAGGGCCTTATAGCTTGGTAACGCAACAACCTTTAGGCGGTAAAGCCCAATTCGGTGGACAACGCTTTGGGGAAATGGAAGTTTGGGCGTTGGAAGCTTACGGCGCGGCGTACACCTTACAAGAAATGTTAACGGTAAAATCTGACGACGTGAACGGACGGACGAAGATGTATAAAAACATCGTCGACGGCGATTACCGTATGGAAGCCGGTATGCCTGAATCTTTCAATGTGTTATTGAAAGAAATTCGTTCTTTAGGGATTGATATTGAATTAGAACAAGATTAATCCTGTAGTGTTTAATGCAGCAGTTACTTGGTAACTGCTGCATTAACCGTTAAAACAAGCCTTTATTGCTTATTAAAATACCTGTCTTCCCTCAATTCAGCATTTCAGCGACGGGGCAAACAATGAAAGATTTACTTAATTTGCTCAATAATCAAGGGCAAATCGACGAATTTGACCGTATTTGTATTAGTTTGGCATCACCTGAAAAAATCCGTTCATGGTCATACGGTGAAGTTAAAAAACCCGAAACGATTAACTATCGCACGTTCAAGCCAGAACGTGATGGCTTATTTTGCGCCAAAATTTTCGGCCCTATTAAAGACTATGAATGTTTATGCGGTAAATACAAACGCTTAAAACATCGTGGTGTTGTCTGTGAAAAATGCGGCGTTGAAGTCACACAAGCGAAAGTTCGCCGCGACCGCATGGGACATATAGAATTAGCCAGTCCTGTTGCCCACATTTGGTATTTGAAATCCTTACCTTCCCGCATGGGGTTATTGCTCGATTTAACATTACGCGATATTGAACGAGTATTGTATTTTGAAGCTTATGTGGTCACTGATGCAGGTTTTGATACCCCATTAGAACGTGGGCAATTGCTCAATGAAGAAGATTATCTGAATTTAGTTGAAGAACATGGCGATGATTTCAGAGCCTTAATGGGCGCGGAAGCGATTCATGATTTATTGAAGAGCATTGATTTAGCTTCTGAAGTCAATCGTTTACGCGAAGAAATCGTCAATACCAGTTCTGAAACGAAAATCAAAAAATACACTAAACGTTTAAAACTGATTGAAGCCTTTTTACATTCAGGCAACCGTCCTGAATGGATGGTCATGAAAGTTTTACCTGTATTACCGCCTGATTTACGTCCTTTAGTACCGTTAGAAGGTGGGCGGTTTGCAACTTCTGACTTAAATGATTTATATCGTCGGGTAATTAACCGTAATAACCGTTTGAAACGTTTATTAGAATTAAATGCACCCGATATTATCGTGCGTAATGAAAAACGGATGTTGCAAGAAGCGGTCGATGCCTTGTTAGACAATGGTCGGCGCGGACGGGCAATTACGGGCACAAATAAATTACCGCTTAAATCATTGGCGGACATGATTAAAGGAAAACAAGGGCGTTTCCGTCAAAACTTGTTAGGTAAACGGGTTGACTACTCTGGACGTTCCGTGATTGTGGTGGGCCCTACTTTACGCCTGCATCAATGCGGTTTGCCGAAAAAAATGGCGTTGGAATTATTCAAGCCTTTCGTCTTCGGTAAATTAGAACTTAAAGGCATGGCAACCACGATTAAAGCGGCGAAAAAATTAGTCGAACGTGAAGGGCCTGAAGTTTGGGACGTGCTCGAAGAAGTAATTCGCGAACACCCTGTTTTATTAAACCGTGCACCAACTTTGCACCGTTTAGGGATTCAAGCGTTTGAACCCGTTTTAATTGAAGGTAAAGCGATTCAGTTACATCCTTTAGTTTGTACTGCCTTTAACGCCGACTTTGACGGTGACCAAATGGCGGTACACGTTCCTTTGTCAATTGAAGCGCAATTAGAAGCACGCGCATTGATGATGTCCACCAATAACGTGTTATCACCTGCTAACGGTGAGCCGATTATTGTTCCTTCGCAAGACGTGGTGTTAGGTTTGTACTACATTACGCGGGAAAAAATGGGCGCGAAAGGCGAAGGCATGAAATTCGCCAACGTGAAAGAAGTGCATCGGGCGTATGAAAATCGCGTTGTCTCTGTACAAGCGCGGGTTGAAGTACGTTTACGCTTAGTCCATAAAGATGAACAAGGTAAATTCCACACCGAAATTAAACGGGTCAGTACAACTGTTGGACGGTCATTATTATCGGAAATTTTACCGCCTGGTTTACCGTTTGAATTCGTTGATGTGCCATTAACGAAAAAAGCAATTTCTAAGCTGATTAACGCTTGTTATCGCCGCACGGGTTTAAAAGACACCGTTATGTTTGCTGACCAGTTAATGTACACAGGTTTCTACTATGCAACGCGCGCAGGGATGTCCATTGGGATTGAGGACATGGTTGTTCCTGATGAAAAACCAGCCATTTTAGAAGAATCTGAGAAGCAAGTTAAAGAAATTGAAGGCGATTATAACTCAGGATTAATTACCAACGGCGAACGTTATAATAAAGTGGTTGATACTTGGGCGCACGCAAACGATAAGTTAGCCAAAGCGATGATGACCAAGCTGAGTAAAGAAGTTGTGTATGAAGCGGATGGTAAAGCACGAATTGGCGCAGACGGCAAAGAAGTTAAACAAGATTCTTTCAACTCTATCTTTATGATGGCGGATTCTGGAGCGCGGGGTTCTGCGGCACAGATTCGGCAATTAGCAGGGATGCGGGGTTTGATGGCAAAACCAGACGGTTCTATCATTGAAACGCCGATTACTGCGAACTTCCGTGAAGGTTTAAACGTTTTACAATACTTTATTTCTACCCACGGTGCGCGTAAAGGTTTGGCGGATACAGCGTTAAAAACCGCGAACTCTGGTTATTTGACGCGGCGGTTAGTTGACGTTGCTCAAGATATGGTTATTTTAGAAGTCGATTGTGGTACAACAAACGGTTTAGAAATGACGGCGTTAATTGAAGGCGGCGACGTTGTTGAGCCATTACGCGAACGGGTATTAGGTCGGGTTGTTGCTGAAGATGTTTATGTTGCCAGTCAAGATGAACCCGTCATTAAACGCGGAACGCTATTAGATGAAAAATGGGTAGAGAAAATCGACGGTTTAGGGATTGACTCTATCAGAGTACGTACGCCAATTTTATGTGAATCGCGTTATGGAATTTGTGCAAGTTGCTACGGTCGCGATTTAGGACGTGGGCATTTAGTCAATATCGGTGAATCTGTCGGTGTTATCGCTGCGCAGTCCATCGGTGAACCTGGTACACAGTTGACCATGCGTACCTTCCACGTTGGTGGTGCGGCTTCTAAAGCAATTTCAAAGAGCAGCATTGAAGTTAAAGCGAAAGGTAGAGTTGAATTACGGGTTAAAACCATTTGTAACAGTGAAGAACGCTTTATTGCGGTATCTCGTTCTGGCGAAATTTGCGTGTTAGATGACCAAAATCGGGTACGCGAACGTCACAAAGTGCCTTACGGTGCATTGTTCAGTGTGAAAAACGGTGATGCAGTAGAAGCTGGGCAAGAAGTGGCAAAATGGGACCCACACACTCACCCCGTTATCACTGAGGTGGCTGGTTTCGTAAGTTTCATGGATGTATTGGAAGGGGTCACGGTTAACCGTAAAGTGGATGATTTTACGGGTTTAACGCAAATTGAAGTAACTGACCCTAAACAACGTCCATTACATGCTAAAGACTTGCGCCCAATGATTAAATTGGTTGACGCAGCGGGGAATGATTTATTTATTCCTGGCACTGAAATTCCAGTATCTTACTTCTTACCAGCACGGGCGATTATTACCGTTGAAGAAGGTAAAGAAGTGAATATTGGGGATATTTTAGCCCGCTTACCGCAAGAATCCTCGAAGACTCGCGATATTACAGGGGGTCTCCCACGGGTTGCTGACTTGTTTGAAGCCCGCTTACCTAAAGAACCCGCGATTTTGGCGGAGCGTAGCGGTACAATTAGCTTCGGTAAAGATACTAAGACTAAACAACGTTTGATTATTACCGATAAACAACACGGCAATCAAATTGAGTTACCGATTCCTAAATGGCGACATGTTAACGTGTTTGAAGGTGAACACGTTGAACAGGGCGATATTTTAGTGGACGGCGCACCCAATCCGCACGATATTTTACGTTTGAAAGGGGTAACTGAATTAGCCCGTTACATCGTAAATGAAGTGCAAGAAGTGTATCGCTTGCAAGGGGTAAAAATTAACGATAAGCACATTGAAGTGATTGTACGGCAAATGTTGCGTAAGGTAATTATTACTGATGCTGGCGAAACTCGTTTATTGCGCGGTGAGCAGTTAGAACGTGCTAAAGTCTTGGAAGAAAACGAAAAAGCTAATTCCGAAAACAAAATGCCTGCAACATGGGAACATGTGTTATTAGGGATTACCAAAGCTTCTTTAGCAACAGAATCTTTCATTTCTGCGGCATCATTCCAAGAAACTACACGGGTATTAACAGAAGCTTCTGTTAGCGGACGTTGTGACGATTTACGCGGTTTGAAAGAAAACGTGATTGTAGGTCGTTTAATTCCAGCAGGTACAGGCTTAGCTTATCATGATGAGCGGCGGCGGCAACGGCGGCGGCAACAACGCCCCGAGCGTCCAGTACGGCAAATGTTGCCCTTGGATTTATCCGAAGATTCAGGGCTTGATGAATAATTGTTAGAAATAAAAAGGGGATATGTGTAAACATATCCCCTTTTTGCATTTGTTTATCCTCATTGACGAATGCTTGCGTTGAGCAGTTCGGGTGAGTATCTCATCTCCATGAGGATTTTCCCATCGTTGTAACCAAAGGACATTGTTATGAATTCTCCTCTGCTTCCCTTATCTACCGCAGAATTTGAACAACAATTACGCGCTAAAGGTGCGTTGTATCACATACATCACCCTTATCATACTGCAATGTATGCGGGTAAATGTACACCGGAACAAATTCGTGGCTGGGTTGCTAACCGTTTTTATTATCAAATCAGTATTCCACGCAAAGATGCGGCGATTATGGCAAATTGCCCTGATCGTGAAGTGCGCCGCCATTGGGTGCAACGGATTATTGACCATGATGGTAATGAACACATGGAGGGGGGAATTGAGGCATGGACACGTTTAGGGGAAGCATGTGGCATTCCACGCGATGAATTATGGTCATTGCAACATGTTTTACCAGGGGTACGTTTTGCAGTAGATGCGTATGTCAATTTTGCACGACAAGCAACATGGCAAGAAGCCGCGTGTTCTTCTTTGACTGAATTATTTGCACCTACAATTCATCAACAACGTTTAGATACTTGGCCGCAAAATTATCCTTGGATTGAGCAAGCAGGCTTGCAATATTTTCGGAATCGCTTAAAAGAAGCGCGGCGCGATGTTGAGCACGGTTTGCAGATAACTTTAAGTCATTTTAATACACGCGAATTGCAGGAAAAAGCGTTGAATATTCTGCAATTTAAATTAGATGTCTTATGGAGCATGTTAGATGCCATGCACATGGCATACGTTGCTGATATGCCTCCTTATTTCAGCGTACCTAAAAAAGATTAAGGTGTTTTAAAAGGAGAGCGATAGGTTTAGCTATTGTGGGAGTCACCATAAATTTAAATCAAGATAAATTTAAATCAAGTGGCTACTCAAAAAAGCAATAGCTAAAGCTATTGCACTCCTGATTAATTGATTTAGGATGTTTTTTCTATAATCCGAATTTTAGCTTTGCGATAACGTGGGAAAACTTAAATGCTATTAGCAACCTCAAAAGTGAGTTTAACAGCAGGCTATCGTTTTCAATGGGAAGCTGCTCAAGATTGCTATGTATTGTTATATCCTGAAGGGATGATTAAATTAAATCCTAGTGCGGGCGAGATTTTAAAACGGTGTGATGGGCGTACATTGCAAGCGGTAGTCTTAGATTTGCAACAAGCATTTCCAGAATTTGCGAGTAGCATTGAACAAGATGTGCGTGAATTCATCACTCATGCACTGGAAAAAAGCTGGTTAACGGTTCAAAACTGAACAAAACGAGTAGGTGTAACCTACTCGTTTTATAAACCGTTCATTTTAATAATGCGGACGGCGTGCTTGGCTTTCAATTTCACTTAAACTAACATGCCGCACGTCTTTCCCTTTAATAAAGTAAATCAAGTATTCACAAATGTTACGCGAATGGGCTGCGACCCGTTCTAATGCCCGTGCTGACCACATTAAATTTAAACCTAATGGAATCATGCGTGGGTCTTCCATCATATAGGTGATAATTTGACGGTTCACATTTTCAGATTCGTCATCCACTTCACCCGTGCGTTGAATCACTTGTAAGGCAGTTTCCAAATCTAAACGCGCTACACTGTCCAAAGCTTCGTGTAATATTTGGCGTGCTAAATCACCTAAATGATTGACTGCCATAAAATACTTAGCTTGAGTATTAC
>JACCEE011301786.1_pt1 | contig 21635 bp, 16 predicted proteins | sample 7449931 | NCBI WGS metagenome assembly JACCEE01 (sample SAMN15323457, study PRJNA562643) | freshwater metagenome | isolation source: river surface water | place: USA:Blue River Watershed | collected 2017-08-19 | reverse complement strand
ATAGTATATCAACCGACACAAATCTTCATTGGGATACAACAAATGATAGACTTGGTATAAATACAGCAACACCTGGATATACATTGGATGTATCAGGTGATATTAATTTTACTGGTGATATATATTAAAATAGTGTTTTATTTGGTGGAGGAGGAGGTAGTGTTTCACTTACATAAGGTTATATAGCATATGGAAACGGCACAGGAATAACTGGGGAAAGTCAATTATTTTGGGATGAAACAAATAATAGACTTGGTATAAATAATTCAATACCATTATATGAAATTGATACAACTGGTGATATTAGAGCAACAGGAATTGTAAGAGCAGATGGAGGTTTAACTACCGGGGTCACAACATTAGTATCAAATCTCAATGCTGATTTATTAGATAGTTAATAGGGGTCATATTATTTAACTCGTTCAAATCACACAGGAACACTAACTGTATCATAAGGTGGTACGGGTGCTACAACTTTTACTTCGGGGAGATTATTAATTGGTTAGGGTACAAGTGCTATAACAACAGATACATTACACTGGGATATAACAAATAATAGACTTGGTGTAAATAATACAACACCAGCATATACATTAGATGTATATGGTAATATTAATTTTACTGGAAGTGTTTTAAGTAATGGTTCTGTATGGTCACCATATTTAATATTATCAGATACAACTCCATCGGTATTATATGTTGGAGGAAAACATCATGATTAATATGAGTTTTTTTCAATAACAGGATCTTATCATAATCCATATAGTACATAATCTCATGTTAGAATAACAGGTACCGGTTCTACAACTACAAATGATCTATCTGGAAGTATGATTGGTACAAGTAATATTACTACTTAAATATAAAATTATGATGCGGGAAATATATAATTTCAAACAAATACAACATAAGGTTCAATCACCACAAGAATGACAATTCTTTCGAATGGAGATATTGGTATAGGAACAGTTTCTCCTGTATATGAATTACAACTGGTAGGTGATGCAGCAAAGAGTACAGGAACTGCGTGGATCAATACTTCTGATATAAGAACTAAAAAGAATATTACACCTTTCAGTAGAGGTTTAGACACTATACTTAATGTAAATCCAGTGTATTTCTAATATAATGGTTTATATTCTACCATTGATGATGGAAAAGTTAATGTTGGTATTATAGCAAATGACCATATTTAAACATTACCTGAATGTATTTTTAGTAGAACATTTACATATTAAACCGAAAATGAAACACAAAATGAAGAAGAATAATAATAACAATAAGAAATAGAACTTCTTTAATATGATGCAAACGCAATGGATTTTATATTAGTTAATTCTATTAAAGAACTTAATTAAAAAATATAAGATTAAAACATTTTAATTTAATCACAATAAACATAGATATTAAATATGTTGGAAAGAATTTCTTAATTGGAAAATGTTTGAAAAAAATTATATATAAATTCATTTTTTTTATAAATATTATTATAAATATTATTATAAATATTATTAAACATTTGGTTTTACATTTCCCCATTTTGCGTAATCAATTATTGTATATCCTAAACTATTTTTTTATAATATAATTTCATTATTTGTATTCTTCAATATATATTATATTACATCAATATTTTATCCATACATAAAACACATATGAATAGGTGCTTCATTTTTTGTTGTAAGAACATTGAATGAAGAACATTATTTTGCTACCAATTTCACTATTTGTAAATTTTGACAAGTTGCACATACAATATGTAATAATGTTCCATATTTTATAAAAATATTATTTGGAACAAATAATGGTCTATCATTTTTTTAATTTTTTTAAAAATATTCTTAAATTAATTTTAAAACAATATCTTATGATTAATTTTAAAAAATATTATAAATAATGTTATATAATTCTTTTTTGTGTATTTCTATATTCATTTTATATACCTTTATTATAAAAGCATAATAATATTTAAATGGTTTTATAGATAGAATAAAATTTTGAAATTGTTTATTAATATAAATGTTCTTTAAAGTATTGTGATTAATTTGAATATTTTTATAATAATCCTTAATATTTTTATAATATTATTAAAGATATTATTGATTAAAATAATATAAATTTCAATTATATTTTTTTTCCAAAAATAAATTATCAATAATCATAAAATAAAAATTTTTAATTTTTTTTAATAAAAAATCATAATTCACATTTGGATAATTATACGGGGAATTTAGTTATTTAAAATGCTGCAAAAAATGAAAATAACTAATCTGAAAATAGTGAATAATAGTATTATATTAAAAAAAAATCTTATGTTTTTATATAATAATTAAATTAAAATGTTTTTTTGTATCCCTAAATAAAAAAAATAAATAAATAAGAATTTATTTATAAAGATTTTTATACATTTATATTAAATGGAACAATGAAATAAATATTAAAATTTATAAGTTTTATGTTTTTATATGCAATAAAATTATTAAAAATTGACAAAATGCTATATTATAGTATAAATACATTTAATTAAGGTTTTTTAATAGTTAAATATTTCTTGTATTCAAATGAATAATTATTAATAAAATAATGTAATACATTATATAACTAAAAAATAAAATAATAATAAAAATCTATTCTAAAAAAATAAAATAATACAAACAATATTTAATTATAAAAAAAACAAAAATTATGTTTTAATGATTAATCTCATATTCGTATTATAAACAATGATGATGGTGAAATAATACATTAATAAAAAATTTATACTTGTTTTCCTTAAATTAAAATATTATGCGAAAATATTTTATGAATTCACATTTTTAATTATAAAATAAAATGGTATTTATAAAATTTTACTAAATATTATGAGTAGTTTGTATTAAATATTTATTCTTCTAAATGTTTTTTGTTATTTTGTATTTTTTTAATATTTTACTATATTGAATTATACATATGATTAATAAATTTATTTTTTATTGAAATATGTTCGTTAAAATTATTTATTTTATGCATATATTTAATTAAATTCATTAATGATATTGATGAAAAATATATAATATCATTATATGTAATATAAATACATTTATCTTGTATATATTACTTTTACATTAAATAATTATTCATTTCACTCTGTTATTTTGTATATAATCCAAATTTAACTATGTTTTATATATATTCTGTATCAAAATTTAAAAGGTTTTCTTTTAAAATTCTAAATTTATAACGTTCTGCCCATTATGGAGTAGTTGGTTATAAATGAGGTAATTTATAATATCTGGCATATTAATATATATTTTATTTTTCTGTAAATAATAATGGTCTTAAAACAAAAACATTGTATTCACATTTTTCACATAATTGCATTTTTAAAATATTATCATAATTTTTCTATCGTTTAATGTTGAAATGTATATTTTCAACAATGTCATCTATATTGTGACCCATAATTATAGCATCTACATTTGTTTATTTGTATGCCATAAATCGTATTTTTCGGGTATATTCTTCATATAAATCCCTGTAATTTTGTCTATCCCGTTTTAATCCTATAATTCTTTTTATATATAGTGGAATATTTAATGAATCACATACATATTTTACAAAATATTCTTCTTTATAATCTTTATTACCATATTATATAAAAATAGCAAAAATATTATATTCATTATTATAATTTTATTATTTTAAATAATGTAAACAAGATACACTATCTACTCCTCCTGATAATGAAACACCATAATTAATTCTAATATTTTTATATTTAATATTATCGTTGTTTAATATTTTGGTATCTAATTCATTACATTCCAATTTAAATTAAATATCTGGTTTCAAACTTTATTCATAATAATTATTAAACGATTGTGATTAATATTAATTATCATACAATGCGTCTTTATCATATCGTTTAATAATATGTTCAAAATTATTAACATAATATTTTTATAATTCTTATTTTGATTAATAAAATTCCAATTTTGTTTATAAATTATATTCATAAATTTTTTTCATATTCGCTTTTGTAAATTTTTATAAAATATTTTAATCTGTTATATATTTATTTGCATATTCCTATGCTTTTATGATATTGTTAATATCATTTGAATGTCTTAATGGTAATAAAATAAATATCATTTCTTTACTATTATATTAATTAACATTTTTAGAAGTTAATATATAATTAGTTATACATTGTGATTAATCTTGACATTGATAATATTATTCTTCTGTTAAAACATTATTAATAATATTATTTTTATTGTTATATCTTTTTACATGTCTAAAAATCTGATCATATAATATTATTCTTGTCAATGGTTTAACACAATTTAATTCTAAAATATCGAATTATAGAATCCATTAAAATCGTTTAACTATTAATTTATCATAATCATCGGATTATTAAAACGCTTTTAAATAATTTTTAAACCAAAAATGTAAAAAATATTCTTCACTTGGTGAATAAAATCTTAACTCATTTTCAATCATATTGATTTATATATTTTAGTTATTTTTCTTTTATTGTGTTTTAATTATATAAAATTATTCTATTTATTAATAATTAATAAAAATATCAATTTTAAACTTTATATATATATGTGTGTGCGTGATATTATTATTAATATTTAATATTTAATTTTTCAAAAAAGATTTAATAAAAACATATAATCATATATTAAAACTCTAATTATATGGATTCCATATCTGATATCGCTATAATTGTTTAATCGTATAAACATTTATAAACTAAATAAAATATTAATAAAATAAAAAAAGTCAAATCATAAAAAACAATTTTTAATTTATTTAATTTATTTAATTTATTTAAAAATTTAGAAAAGAAAATTAAAAATTGACTTTTTCCAAAATATTATTTTATATTGTTGATTATATATATATAATACTTAAAATTTAAAATGGGACATCTTGAAATTATATGTGTTTAATTTTTTTTATTTTTTAGTTTATTTAAAAGTATTTAAAGGTTTTTTTATTATATAAATATAAGTAGTATATAAATTATATAAAATAGTTTAATAATGTATAATAACATTTGGTGTAATAAATTTAAATTATATAAAAATAATATATAATTATCTCAGTCATCAAAATGGTAAAATTAATACACATTTCCGACATCCATTTGCCATGCTTAGGGGACAAACGATACAATTCTTCACAAAGTGAATATATCTTTAAAGAATTTGAAGAACAAATTAGAAGATTATGTATAAGTGTTGCCGATATAAAATAATAAAACAAAGACGATTAAAATATAATAGTAATAACAGGAGACATTTTTGACTCAAAAGATAAATATCGTCCAGAAACATTATTATTATTTTAATAACTTTTTACATTATAACATATATGTCCAATAGTTATAATAAGGGGTAATCATGACTTTTAATAAAACAAAGGTAATTCAACGGATCTTATTCGATGTGCTTTAAAAACTGTTGGAAATTTTGGAAATATTCATTATTTGGATTCCACAGGCGTTTATAATATTAATGGTGTTAATTTTGGTCTCGTTGCTATCTAAGATATTTTAAGTCCTATATCAAGGGCTGGAAACAATAAGAACCTTTGTTAATTCCCTGTACCTCCGTAATCTGGCGAAAAAGGTTTTGGAAATATAAATATCGCATTAAGTCATGTAAGTTTGGCTTATTAGGATTAGATAAAATTTAGTTGGTTTAATGGTTGGGATTATGTCTTACTTGGAGATGATCATTAAATGTAAATAAATAACGCAGAATAAAAAACCAGACGATTGAAAAAAATAGGGCAATATATGTTTTAATTTGAAGAATATAAAATAAAAAAAGGGAAAACATATGGATATGCTGGAAGTATGGTTTAATTAAATAAGAAAGAAAATATTATAGGACATGGTTTTTTGTATTGGGACATAACAAATTAAACAGTTAGCAAAATTCATTTAAAAAATGATTATGGATTTTATGATCCAAATTAAAATATTAATGATTAAATTAAACCAAAATATAATAAATCTGTTAATTATTGGTATGACCCCGAATAAAACTAATTATTATAATAAATTTAAAATTAAAATTAATAACAATAATCATAAAACTCTATACTTGAAAATTTATAATTATTATCAAATGACGGATAATAATAAATTGATAATATTGTTAGAATTAATAACAAATTTATAAAAAATTATTGGAAACCTGAAATTATGAAAATTGAAAATAATTATCTAAATAGCGAAATAATTTTTGAAAAAGTTAAATCAGATATATAACGATATAATCTCGCTATTAATGAAATAATTGATAATAAAATATAACCATTATTGACATAAAGTGCGATTGTTAAAACAAAAATGACATTATAATCAATAGAATGGTAATGGATATTATGTTACGGAAAAGATAATAAATTTGTTTTTAATAGATGTCCAGAAAATGGAATTACTATTATAAATGGCAGAAACGGAACAGGAAAAAGTTCTTTTTTCGAAATAATTTTAATGGGAATATTTGGAGATACTTGTTCAAGTAGAACAGATACTTGTTAAAGTGGAGACTTTATTAACAAATATTGGCCAGGTGGAAAAGATAATATACCATTTATAAAAATTTTTATTAGTATCAATAATCGTTAGTATAAAATATGTAGACATTTTAGAGTATAAAAAAACAATAAACTTTTAAAAGAAAATGAAGAATTATATGAATATAAATAACTACCAAATTAATCAATGAGTGATTATTAATTAATTAGAACTGGTAAATATGTTAATTAATGGATAAAGGAAAATATAGGCGACATTAATTAATTTTTATTAAGTAATATGTTGTCTTAAAATAATGATTAAGATTTTCTCGAAAAAAAACCACAAGATTAAAAAAAAATAATTAATCATATTTTTGGTATTGAAGTTGTAAGTCAAATAAATGATTTAATAAAAGAATTAATTAATAAACATAAAACTACAAACTCGATTTTAAAAAAAATAAATTTTTAATTAAAAAAATATGATTAAGAAAAATATAATATTCTTGTTAATGATATTGAATCAATATAAATAAAATATAAATAATAATTAGAATTATTAGAATCACTTTAAACAGGTTCTAAATAAAATTCTTAAATGATTGATAATGAATACATAAAAGGAAATGATGTTTTTTGGAAAAAAATTAATATTAAAGAAAAAGAAATATAAAATTAAATTGATAATTTTGATAATAAGAAATTATATGAATATTAAAAAATATAAAAAGAATATTCCAACATAGAACACATTAAAAAACAATCTATTATTAATTAAATTAAAGAATATGGATATTATGATTCACATTCATTGGAAGAACTTGAATAATTATTATAAGAAAAAGAATAAAAAATAAAAAAAATATAAGAAGAACTTGATGTTTAGCATAAATCAAAAGATAATATATAAATTTAACATTCATTTGATTGTTCTTAATAATTATATTTAAAAAAATAAGAATTATAATTTTTTAAAAAAACAATAGAAGTAAAACCATAATAACCTAAATTTAATCCTCCTGAATTATTTAAATTGGATAAATATGAATATTTATTAAATGATTATTTAAATGGGTGTAATTATTAAGATATAGAATAGTTATATTAAATAGATTTTAGTTTAATAACAATGTATTCTAAATAAGATTATGAAATAAAAAAAGATGAATATGAACAATATAGAAAATATTTATAAAAATATTATCCATAGGTTTTGAATTATGAAGAAATATTTTAAAACAATGACGAAAATGAAAGTATAAAAAAATCTGATTTAGAATTTTAAAAATTTGATTAAAATTTTGATAATATTTTTAATCTATATAACAAATAATATATTTAAGATTAGAAAAATCAAAAAAATAAATTAACACAAGAATAAATAGAATAATTAATTTTAACTTTAAAAGATAATCAAATAGAATTTAACTAACATTGTAGTAGTTGTTGTATGAATTTAAAAAATTGTAGTTTTAAAAATAATGGAGGCATTAATACACTTTAATCAGAATAATTATTTTACAATTATTTATCACAATATTAAAAAATAAATGATTAATCTAAATTATATCGTTAATATTAAAAATATTAAGAATTATTATTATTAAAAAAAGAAACAGAATAATAAAAAGAAGGTTGGATTATAAAATAATTTTATGATAGTTTTATAAAAGTTAAATAATATAAAGAAGAATACAGTAAGTGTTATTAATAATATGAATAATAATTAGAATAATATTTATTTGAAAATATGTAATATAAAAAATTAAAATCAGAATACAATGAATTATATGAAACATAGTAAAATTATTTAAATTAATAAATGCGTGAATTATTTACATTAAAATAATAATTATTATAAACTATTAATTTAATGAAAACAGAAAAATATAATAAATTAATTAGTATTTATACAGAAGATATATAAAAACATAATAACGCAAAATCTTGGTTACTGAACCATTAAAAAAATGTTAGTGGAATTTAATATAATAAATTTCAATAAGAAAAAAATATATTAAATGAAATCTTGATTTAAAAAGAATAATTATTGTTAGAAAAATATAATTTAGATAATATTTAAAAAGAAAATAAAAAAGTAATAGAAAATTAAACATTAACAAAAAAATAAATTATCGAATATGAAAACAAGATTAACCTTTTGACTAAAATGTAAAATTAAATTTAAGAATTTCATGACTAATAATACATAAAAATAAAAGATACTTATTAATAATAAGTAAATCTTTTATTAGGTTATTTAACATAGGATAATTTTGGAATATTAGTTGATAAAGATTATAATATTTTATTTTAAAAAAAATTAGGAAACGATTATATTAGTCATTCAATATTTAAAGCAAGTGGTTTTTAAAGATTTGCTTGTGGTTTAAGTATGCGAACAATAATGGGGTAAGTATAGACTTTACAATGTAATTAAATTTTTATTGATGAAGGATTTGTTGCGTGTGATAGTACTAATTTAGAAAATGCTTAATACTTTTTAGAAGAAATTAGTAAATATTATCAAGTATTTATGGTTTCACATTTAGATATATTAAAAGAATGTGGATAAAAAACAGTATATATTTAAACAAATGAATAATAACATTAATAATTATTAGTTTGAATTTTTATTTTTATTTAAAAAAAATTGAATATTATATATCAATTATTATAAATGATATTTATGTTATAAATGATATTTATTTTATAAATATAAAGTAATGTTTAACATGTCTGGTTTTGAAAATATAATATAAAAATCCTTTAATATAATTAAAGAATACAATTTAAATAGGATTTTATTACATAAAAAATATCCACAAATAACTAAATAATTAAATATAAAATAAATACCTGATATTTAAAAAATGATTTAATATAATAATTAAAAAATCTATAATATTTTAAAAAAATCAATTATTAATGGTTATTAATAATTAGCAACATCATTAATAATATCTGATAAATATCTATTGACAGATGAAATATTATGGTTATTAATTAAGTACAATAAAAAAAATCAATGTATAGAATAACTATTAGAATGTAATAATATAACTGTTTTACACCCTAATTAATTTTTATAAACACATTAATGTTTTATGATTTAAATGATTTTAAATGATATACCATTATTAAGTACAATCATAAAGCATAAGTATTTTAATCCTTTTTTATAAGTTAAAAAAAGAAACAGTGTTCTTTTTCATATATTAAAAAGAGTTTGTTTTTATGATATATATTTATAACTTAATACTATGAAAAATTTTAATTTTAATGATTTATATGAAGGTATTGTAAATGTTAAAAAAATAAATAATTAGCAAAAATGTAAAATCATATTACAAATATAAAAATTTTAATATGATTTTGATATGTTTAGTATATAATCATTTTTTTTAACAATAGAAGATACAATGACATATACTATAAAAATTAAAAATAATTTAGTAAATAAAACAAAAATATTAAATTTTCAAATTGATTATTAATATTAAAATTTATTTACAAATTACTCTAATGTTTTAAATTAATAAAATTAAAACAAATATATTTTAAAATATTACAATAGTAAATAATAATAATTGATTTATGATTTAGAAAATGTGATTATATAATTTAAGGGGGAAATAAATATTCCAAAAGATATTGTTGCGAATCCATATTTGTGTTAATGGATTGTTAAAGTTTTAACATTAAAAAATTATAAAGTTAAAAAACATTTAGTATAATGTATAGAAAAAACAATATCATACGATAGATTATATAATCCAAATAATGGGATTATGTTTAAAAAAATATCAAATCATTATAATAATTTGGCAAAATCTCATCTTAAAGCAACTATTCCTGACAATAATAGATAGACCATTATAACATGAAAAGAATTTACAACTTTTGATTTTGTGCTTGTTGGATAAATATCACCAAACCCAACAGTTGTGTGTGTAACCAAAGTATGATGTAAGCATGTTCTAAAATTATTTGTTTACTTTTCAGGCATATTTAATTAAAAATGTTTTTCATTAAAACCGACATAATAAAAATTTACCAAAGCTATTATAAATAATAGTGACAAATGAACAAGTAATCCTTTATAAAAAATATTTTAAATCATTTTATAAACAATAAAGTATAATTTTTTTAATTATTTTATATTAAAAAAGAAAAAAAAAATTTAATTTTAATGGTTTCAATTAATAAAATAATACAAATATTGTATTTTTATAAAGATAATGCTTAAAATAATTAATATTAAAAATCCGCATATTAAAAAGTTATTGATTAATTTGAATATTTAAAAATAGAAAAAAAAATAAAATAAATTTAAACATATGAAAAAATAAAAGAATTTTAAATTAAAGGTATTGGAGAAAGTATATAATTAAAAATTTAAAAAGTTTTTGATAATCCAGATATATTATCTTAATTAAAAAAAGAATAAAAAGAAGAAAGAAAATCAATAAAAAATCTTTCAGAAGTTTTGGGAATTGGTGATAAAAAAGCATATGATTTATATAAAACTAATAATATAAAAACAATATCAGAATTAAAAAAAAAATAAAATGAAGTTTTAAATGAACCTTAAAAGATTGGATTAAAATATTATTATGATTTGAAAAGAAGAATACCATATAATGAAATGTAATAACATGAAAATTTATTATAATAAATTTTTGGAAAAGAAAAAACTTTTATTGTTGGAAGTTATAGACGTTAATCATAAAACAGTGGAGATATTGATTGTATTATAAAAGATGAAAACCTTGATACTAAATTATAAGAAGCTGTTAATATTCTTAAAGATATGAATTATATCAAAGATATATATGCATAGGGAGATAAAAAATTAATATCAATAGTTAAATTACCTTAAAAAATATACAAACATTATCGATAATTAGATATTAGAATAGCAAATAAATTAAATTTTCCATTTATGTTATTATATTTTACTGGTTCAAAAAATTTTAATATTTAAATGAGGAAAAATGCAATAGATTAAGGGTATTAATTAAATGAATATAGTTTAATTGATTAAAAAACTGGTAAAAAAATTAATGTATAAAATGAAGAAGAAATATTTAAATTATTAAATATGGAATATATTAAACCATAAGATAGAAATGTGTGAATTTTTTAAATTTTATTATTTTAAAATAATATAAAAAATGTCCGAATAATAATATATATAAGAATAATTATATGTGAATTTATATAATTACATTATATAATATATTAAAAGTAGCAACAATAGAGAGCAAAGAGATGTTTCATTACTTTAAAATGTTGAAAAAAAATGTGATGAGATTTTAAATTATTATTAATAAGAGAATATATACCCGGAATATTAATTAAAATAATATTAATAAATAATTGTTGATATTATTTTGAAAAAAAATAATATTATAAAACATATTACAAATGACATTAATTTATGGGAATCGTTAAACAATAAGATTAATATTGGCAGTAATATTAATTTTTAATAGTGTATATAAACATATGAGAATAGTAATTTGACTTGTTTTCTTTTAAAAAAATACAAAAATAATTAAAAATTAGAATAAAAAGTTTAAAACTTATAATAAAGATTACATCGTCTTGAATTTTAATATACCGAAATATTGAGATTACTATAAGAAGGAAATATAAGTTTTTGAATTTTTTCAAACTTGTATTTTATTGTCTGATATATTTTTTAAAGATTTTTCAATCATTTATAATGTTTTTTATGTATTATTGTGGTCTTTTTAAAATTTCATTTAAGAGTATGAGCGAGATTGGGATTATGATTAAATATTTTCTGTTGCGTTTGGAGTGTAGAATTCATTTTGTGGTTTAGTTTATACTTATTATAAATCATCATATGAACATTTTTTTGGAGTAGTTGATTCAACTGATTTTTATAAATATCTATTGTATTTTTATATTTGTTTATTATAATTTATTGTATCTTCTGGTGTAAGTAAAAATTTTTCGTTAATTTATATATGTGGGTGTTTAACTATGTTAGGATTTTCTTTTGGTTTTGGAAAAGGTATTAATTGAGGTTTAACATGTGGTTATTGTAATTATTCTTCTAATTATTTTTTTTCTTATTCTAATTATTTTTTTTCTTTTTTTAATGATTATATTTATTTGTATGAATTTATTATTTTCATTGTGAAAAATATAAATAACAATAGTATTATAAAAAAACAAATTGAAAGTATTAATATATCTTACCAATTTAGTTTTATATTTATATTAATGTCAAAGTTGTCAAAAATTAATAAACTTCTATTTTTATTTTTAGAATACAACATTTTTATAGTACAATATTGTATAATATTGTATAAATTATTATTAATTAATAATATATATTTAAATATTGTTTATATTGAAATTTTAATATATTAAATATATTTATTTTTTAATATTTTTTTTATATTTATAATTTAAAATGTTTTAATAAAAACCTTTAAAATCTACAATTAGTGTTTCAAAAATTGTTAGAAATAATAAATTTTTAAGACCTTTACAATATTATGGTAAAATATGTTAATCTGGATACTTAGATAAAAATGAATTTGATGAAAAATCTTATGGATTATTGTAATATTACAGTGAACCGTAATTTTTTAATGAAGGAAAAACATAAGTTTTTAGTTTTATTACAAGAGAAATTGTTAATTAAACGGTTCATGATTAATTACTAATTTGTTATAGAGGAACCGATTAATTAAAAGACTGGGGTTCAAATTTTGATACACGAAAACGCGCATTAATGATTAAAGGTAAATAATATGGAAAAGTACATTGTGGTTTTTATGAATATATATAACCGGCATCTGAATTTGTTAATGATTAAATTGGCGAATTTTTGGGATCAAATATTACTGATATTATTTATGAATAAAGAAATATTAACAAAGAATGGTTGGAAAAAGAAAATATATAATTAACTAATGTAGAAAAAAATATCATTTTTTGTGGGCATAGTTTAGGAGGAAGTTGTGTAATATAAGCATTGGAATCAACATTAATGGATAAAGTTTATTGTCCAGTTAAAGTAATTACATTTGGTTCTCCCCGGATTGGTAATAGAGAATTTGAAAATTGGGTTGATAAAATTATTCCAGGAAATTTAAGAATTGTTAATCAAAATGATATTGTACCAAATTTACCTTCAAGATTATTCTTTAAACATACTCCAAATATGTTACATTTAAAAGAAGATACATATGAATGGGTAGAGTAAAGTGATAATATAAATTTTATATAATTAATTAAGTATATCTATGATATATTTCTTAATATTAAAATGTATGGAATAATGTATTTTTTTAAATAAATTATTAATAAACCAAAATGTGTATAAAATCATTTTATGGATAATTACTGTACTTAACTTGAGAAATATGATTTATGATTTATTAATTTAAAATAAATATTTACTAAAATAAATTAAATAAGAAAATGGTAGCATAATTAATAATATAAAACAATAAAATGGAAGATTTACCACAAAGTGAAAGTGCAAAATATACTTATACAATAATAAATAATACAAACAATAATATTAAAAATATTATTTGGAAGTTTTAATAAAAAAATCCATAAATGACTTGGAATTGTCATAGAAATAAAAATTAAACATTTTAAATCAAACAATAATTATAAACTGAAATATTTGGATTCGAAGGCTTATTGAGACCTTAATAAAAATACTCTTTTGGATATATTAGTTAAGAAAAATTACAACTTAAATTTTTAAAAATAGAATATGATTAATGAATTATTTACTTATTTAATTTACTTATTTAATTCAATCAAAATCTTTTTGGTAATTAAACACGGAAATGATACATATGTTCTATGTCATTATAAACTCGTTAAACTAATTTACTTGTATACATCTAAATACCAACATTAATATAATTTGGTTTTAAATCATCAGAACCGTGTAATGTATTTTATTTAAAATATACTTCATCGTTGTTCTTTTCCAAATATTTTTCATAACTATATACAAAGTGAGGATATTTTAAACGATTTTTATCTTTATAATCAATATCCATATTGTCAATTTCCTGTTCTTGGTCTGGGTCAATATATTATTTTTAAATAATATATTTACCTTCATATGCAACAAAATTATGAATTGTTTAACATTATTTTAGAGTTTTTGGAAAAACTCTAATAATTGTTCCAGAAATAGAAGATGTTTAATTATTTTTTTAAGGAGGCCTTTTAATAAAAGCACATTCAACTTCGGGTTATTCTAAGAATTTAAAACGACCTGACTATTTATTGTAAGAATAAAATAATTTTATACTTTTTTCAATAAGTTAGACTTAGTTAGTTAAAAACTCTTCTTCTGTTTCATTAAAATCTTATGAAGTATAATTTAATTTAATATCAACATAATAGTCTTTGTTATTAACAAATTCATCGTGTTCGACATATATTTTTTTTTAAGTCTCTGGTATGTTTTAAATATCAAGAGTTTTTATTGAAACTTCTTTATATGATAAAACTTATTATTACTTTGATTATTTAATATTATTTTCTTCAACTTTTACTTCATGATCAGAATAATTGTCTTTAATTTCTTCTTAAACTATATCAAGTAACTCTTGTTCATGTTATTCTTAAACTTCTTAAACTTATTCTTGAACTTATTCTTAAACTTCTTAAACTTCATAGTTTTGTTGATAATCAACATTTTCAACATCTTCATTAAAAGAATAGTTTTCTTGATTATCATTGGTTTTTTAATCAACCATATGATTAATATAATTATTAAATTATATCAATTAATCTGGTGTTTATTATAACATTGGATTAATAAACGGCATTTGAAATGGCATTTATTGTATTTACATAACGGGATGGAAAATTGGAAATTGTTATTAATGTGTAAAATTAATATTTTATTACATTTAATGTGCAACATCCTATGTTTTTTCCATAGTATCCAAAAACATTTTCGCTGCTTCTGCGTGTTCGTTATATTGTTTAAATACCCGATAAGCAAACGCAAGTTTGTCTTATTCGGAAACAAAAATATATACTTAAACCATTGTTGTTAATAATTATATAGTTTAATTAAATTTGTAATTACTAAATTTTTAATTTCAAAAAAGACTTAATAATAAACTAATTAAAATTAATATTATATTGTTTAATATTTATAAATATAGATTATTAATTTCAATTTTTTGTTTTTTATATAATTTTATTAAAAATAATTTTTTTTTGATTTTGACAAAAAATTGAAATTTACATATTTACATTGATATATACAAGTATTAATACAAGTTTGACTTTTTAACACAAGTTTAAAATTTACACTATATAATAATATTTAACACAAATTAACTTATTTTTCACATTTCTAAAAGTAAAGACAGAAAAATGGTTGGAAAAGAATGGACTGGACCACAAAGATACCAATGGAGTATCAGAAATGGCAAGAACCCAAATTTACCTGACGCAATCGATGGAATGACGCGACAACAGGTATATGATATGAATATGAAATAACTTCACCCAAGCGAAGCTTAATTATTAAGAACAGCATAATAAAGGAATGGTGTATGTTTAAGAGATTATAAATGGACATAAAATGTAGATCACACCTCTGGTGGATAATATGTTTATGACAGAAACTATAAACGACCAGAAACAAAAGGACCTACAAGAGGTTTTGGATACACCACAGGTGGAGGAAGTAGCAGTTATAATTCAACTACAAACAATGTTATAAATTGTAGAGGTTGTAGAAAAGTTTGAAAAAACTTTTTCTATAATTACAATTCTTTATTATTATTAAATGTTAGTATATAATATTATTATATATATAAAATACATTTTTATTTTTAATAAAATTATAACTAATAATAAAATATGGATTAAAAAAGCAAAGAACTTGATAATTATTTTAAACATAAATACAATCCAAAAAATAAAAATAAACCATTTTTTAAAAAATAATATGGTCCAAATGAACCACGATAAAATTATGATAATAAATAAAAAAACAATAAATTTAATAAACCAAACAAACCTTATTTTAATAAATTTCCCAAAGTTAATGAAAATAAAGATTAAAAATATGTTAAAAAAGAAGAAACACTATAAAAATAATTTTAATAAAAAGTTAAAAATAATGAAATATAATAATCAAAAAATAATGATAGTATATAAATTGAAACACCTTCTATATAATAGAATTCAAAAACTCCTTAATTTTAAACCAATGATAATAAAAAAGATTTTAGAAAATAATATGATGTTAAATAAAAATTTGATTTTAATAAAGAAAAAAATATTTAAAAATCCCAATTATAGGAAAAAAATGTTTTTTTCGATGAAAGCAAAGAAAATGTTTAATAAGTTGAATTTGAAATATAAAAATAAAAATAATTGATTAAAAACAAATTTAAACCATAATATTCAGAATAATAAGATAATGAAAAAAGAGTTCATGATAATGTTAAAGATTTAAAAGAATGTTAATTAAAAAAAGGTTTTTGGGATGGAAAAATATGTTGGTAAACAGAATAAGAAAAAAAATGTAATATATATGATAATATAGAATTACTTGATTCTTAAAAAGTTAATAAAATGACATTTGATGAAAAAAGCAAAAAAATATTAGAAACAGAAAATAAGTGTAACATGGATAGTTCGTGTTTTTTTAATAAAATGACTACAACAAATGAATATCATTGTTTTGATAAAAATAATTATTTTAATAAAACTAAGGGTGAATAAGATATGACTTTACCAAAATAATGGATATTTAATATTAATGATTCCAATTTTTAAAAAATGTTATATTACTATTATAAGGTATTGCTTGATACACCTGTTATGAAATATTAAGGAATTCCAAAAAAACAAATTAATATGTGTGATAAAAATAATTAATAATTTTCAAGTCCTAAATTTAATTTAGCATAATTAGTATCAAGAATAAGTGCAAAAACATTAATTGAAGCTGAAAAACAAAAAATTTAAACTAAATCAAGAGGTGTATTGTTATGGTGGAGTACAGGTAGTGGAAAAACAGCAGGTGCAAGTTCTATTATGAATGAATATTTGGATACTGATAAAAAAATTGTTTATGCAACAAGTGTTGAAGCAATTCGTTCAAATTAAGATACTGAATTTTACAATAATATGCGTTTATATATAGATAAGTTTAAAAATATGTCTGTTGATTAAATTAAAAAAACTTTATAAAGTAGAATAATATTTAAAAGTTTTGCTTAAATGGCACATTTACTTTAATTGGAATAACCATTAAAAGTAAAAGATCCAGTATATTATGAAAATTATTTAAATAATGCTGTATTAATAATAGACGAAGTTTAAAATTTATTTTAACCAATACCAAATTAATAAAAAGAATACGACGCATTTAGAAATCTTTTACTTGATGTAAATAATCAAAAAACTAAAAATTTACATATATATTTGTTAAGTGCTACACCGGGTGATACACCTTAAAGAATTATTGGTTTTCTAAATATATTAAGATCTCCTGGACAACCCGAGATTTAAGAACCAAAAGAATATTCAATTGAAGAAATGTCTAAATTAAAAGAATAAATTCGTGGTATGGTTAGTTATTATAATTAAAATGAAGATTATACTCGTTTCCCTATGAAAGAAGATAATCATATTTATTTAATACCAATGAGTGATGAATAATATAAAGAATATCAATCTTAACGTTCTAAGATTACAGAATAAGAAAAGAATTTAGAAGAATTGATTAAAAATAATAAAACAGATGAATATTATAAAAAACTTAGAAGATATAGTAATAGTCTATTAAAATGGGATAAAACTCAATAACCATTAATTGAGTTTAGTAATAAAATGATTAAAATTAAAGATAATATATAAAAATATTAATTTTAAAAACATTATATTTATAGTTCTTATTATAGAAATTTTTCAAGAGATGGTAAGAATAGGTGGGATCATGGAATTTTTGCATTAGGAAATATTTTAACATCGGAATTATAATATTAATATTTTCCTGTTTCAGAATGTAGGAGAATTTATTAAGCAATGAAATTAGAAAATAAATAAAATCGTGAAATACCTGGTTAATTATAAAAATTTTTATAAAAAGGTAAAAGATATATAGTAGCAGCATCAACTATTCTTGAAGATGAAAAATCAATTGAATTTATGATGGGAGTTTATAATCATATCGATAACGCATATGGTGAATATATTTAATTATTTTTGGCAAGTTAAAAATACAACGAAGGTTTAGATTTTAAAAGTCTTCGACATATTCATTTTATGGAACCCCTTTTAATGAGATCTTCTGATACATAAATGATTGGTCGTGGTATTAGAAATTGTAGTCATGCATAATTAAAATTTCCAAGTGAATGGAATGTGTAAATTCATAGGTATTTTTCTACATAACCTACTTCATAATAAATTGTAATTAATAAAGAAGAATTTGATAAATCGATAGAATAATATTTAATTACAAGAAAACAATTGCTCATTGATATAAATGATACTATTAATTAAATGAAATAATAATCAGAAGATTCTGATATTAATTTTTTATAAGATATTTTAACTAAACAATATGAATAATTATAAGACATTGATGGATATTATTTTTAAATTATTAAAGCATATTAGGAATACTAATAAAAAAATAAAGAAAATGTAATTGACATATAGATTATGTTTTAATAATTTTAATTATCAAAAAAGATTAATAAACTTCATTAAATAATGTAATAAACCGCTATTGATTGTAATATTACAAAAGAAATTTTTGGTTCAGATATTATCTGTGGATGATTTTAATTATTAAATATTATTTTTTTTATTTGATATTTTAAATAATATCTGATATTTGATTTTTTCACTCTGATTCTTCGTCATTGTTTTTAAGATCGTCGTCGTCTTCTTCATCATCAAAATATTTTTTTACATTTTCTTTTACTTAATCGATTTCTTTTTTGAAATCATTTAAAGTTTATTATACAAATTATATTTCTGATTTTGCAGTTTTTGTTGTACCTTTAACAATTTTTTTAATTTATTAATATCTGTGTGCTTCCATTTATGTTCTCAATTTTTACAATGGTCCTGGTAACATATGACCATTTACTGATTAATTTTATGGTGTAGGAGACATTTTTAATGATTTTATATTATAGATAGAAATTTTATTTATTTAAATAAATAAAAACCTTTTATATAAAAAGTATTTTAAAATTTTAAATTTGATATTATTATCGTGTAATATTTATTTAAAATAAATATTTTATAAAATTTAATATTATTAAAATGGATTAAATATCAAATGAACATAATTGTATTATATATACACCAGTTGAAGTATCAAAATTTATGAATGATAAATTATTGAACAATGGAACATTATTAGATCCATGTGTTGGTTAAGGAAATTTATTACAAGATATTAATTATAATAAATATAATTTAATAGTTCTCAATGAAATAGATATTGGATAATAATAAATTTTGTAATAAAAATTTTCTTTACCAAATATATAATTAACATTTTAAGATTTTTTAAAATAAAAATATGATACTACATTTGATAATATAATTTTAAATCCTCCATATATTCGTTATTAGCATTTGAAACCGGAATATAGAACATATATTTCAAAAAATTTTGATATTTTTAAAAAAGGTAATTATGACATTTATATGGTTTTTATATACAAATGTATATAAATTTTGTCATAAAATGGAATTTTAATATGTATTGTTCCAAATACTTTCTTGTATAATAAGACAACATCGTATTTTTTGAAATATTTAAAGGATAATTTACTAATTGATCATATTTATGACTACAAACATACAAAAATTTTTTAAGATGTTTCAACATAAGTATATATAATTAAAATTACAAAAACATAAAAAAATAATTATTAATATACCGACATGATAAAAAACGATACCAAATAAATTGATTATTAACCAAACTCTTTGACTATTTAATTATAAAATTTAAATTTAAACAACAATAATTTATCTTATTATATTAATACATCAAATGGATTGGCAACATTATGTGATAAAATATATATACATAGTGAAAAAAAATTCAATGAATAATGTTGGCAAGAAATATTTAAAGTAAATAAAAATAAAAAATTATGGATTATATATCCATATGATGAAAATAATAAAGAATATGATGTTAATACATTTAATCAAATAAATCCAAATACTTATCAATACTTATTAAATAATTAAAATATTCTTAATTAAAGGGATAAGGGAAAAGCAAATTATCCTAAATTTTATTCGTATGGAAGGCGTTAAGGATTATATATACATGAATTAATTTCAAAAAAAGTTATATATATACCAAATATTACAAATATAAATTTTAATATATATATATAATAATATTAATTACATTATTCGGGATTTCTTATATATTTTAAATAAATTGATTAAAATATATAAGAAAATTTAGAAAAATTAAAATTATTTATTGATTAAAACAGATAACATATATATGACAATAGTAAAAAAATTTAAAATGATTGGATAAATATGAGCACAACCACTATTAAAAATATTAGTGTATCAAATATATCTCAAATAATTAATTAATGATAATGTTAATTTAAAATTCTTTAAATTAATGATTTTATTGATATAAAATTTTAAGATTTAATACAGCATTTAAAATTATTTTTGGGACACCTTAAAAGTGCTCGAATTTTTATTTAAATAACCGTAAATCGCGCGAAAATTCAACGATAATACTTTATCTACGTGTAGATAAAGTCTCGTATCAAGAAGTTCTATATGTCAGTGCTTCTGGTCTAATCCTATAATTATTTTATTATAATTAAAATTATAGGATTTTCATAATATTCAAAGAAGCATTAATGTCTCTATTAAAAGACTTGGGTTTTTCTTAATCATAAAAACGCAAACCTCTTAATTTATTAGAACATTATTCTGTTTTTGAATTTGAAATAACAACTTATATTTTATCTTTTAATTATTATCTTTTTTCGTTTTATTATGTTTATTTATAATATTTATTTAATTTAATATTTTTAGTTATTTCT
>JACCEE010469770.1_pt1 | contig 21647 bp, 24 predicted proteins | sample 7449931 | NCBI WGS metagenome assembly JACCEE01 (sample SAMN15323457, study PRJNA562643) | freshwater metagenome | isolation source: river surface water | place: USA:Blue River Watershed | collected 2017-08-19 | reverse complement strand
CGCAGACTCCACTCTCTCTTCAAGATATTCAGGGACACGAGATCATCGTCCCTGCGGACAAGATTGGTTACGTCGAAATCGGCGAGCCAGCTGAGCGCCGCGTCGGTTTCGGCGTTGTGTAAGTGAGCCTGACTTTCGCTGACCTTCCTCTTCGTAAGGAAACAATTGCAGCTCTCGCAGAGCACGGATTTACTTCACCATTTCCAATTCAAGAGATGGTTATGCCTATCGCACTCGCTGATGGCGATGTCATCGGTCAAGCCAAGACCGGAACAGGAAAGACCCTTGCCTTTGGTATTCCTGTTATTGAACGCGTTATCGCTCCTAGTGATTCTGATTGGGCTGGGCTTCCCAATCAGGGTAAGCCACAAGTATTAATCGTTGTTCCAACTCGCGAACTCTGCGTGCAGGTTACAAAAGATATTGAGGAGCTCTCATTTAATCGCGGCATTCGTACGTTGGCTGTCTATGGCGGGCGCGCATTTGAACCTCAGATTGAAGCGCTCAATAACGGCGTTGAGATTGTTGTTGGAACTCCAGGTCGCCTTCTTGATCTCTATCGCCAAGGGCAACTCACGCTTAAATTCGTATCTCGCGTAGTACTTGATGAAGCAGATGAAATGCTCGATCTCGGCTTCTTGCCAGATGTAGAGAAGATTTTTACAAGCACTCCTGCACGTCAACAGACCATGCTCTTCTCGGCAACAATGCCTGGAGACATCATCGCTCTTGCACGTCGCTTTATGAATCAGCCTGTGCATATTCGCACTCAAGATAATGTAGATGAGGGCGCAGTTGTTTCACGTATCGAACAACATGTGGTCCGCGCTCACGCAATGGATAAAATCGAAATGCTTGCTCGTATCTTGCAGGCCAATGGTCGTGGACCCACAATCGTCTTCTGCCGCACTAAGCGCACAGCGCAAAAGACTTCAGATGACCTCATTGAGCGCGGTTTCCGTGCAGCGACAATTCACGGTGATCTCGGACAATCTGCGCGCGAAAAAGCGCTCAATGACTTTAAGGCAGGAAAATCAGATGTTCTGATTGCAACTGATGTTGCAGCTCGCGGTATCGATATCGATGGAATAACCCACGTTATTAACTACCAATGCCCTGAAGATGAGAAGACATACGTTCACCGCATTGGTCGTACAGCTCGCGCTGGCGCACACGGAATTGCAGTCACATTTGTTGATTGGGATGAACTCGCACGTTGGAAGATGATTGATACAGCTCTTGTTCTTGGACTTCCTGAACCAGTTGAAACGTATTCATCATCTGAGCATCTCTACGAAATGCTCAACATTCCAGCAGGTTCTACTGGACGCATGGTCAAAGCGCGCGCTCCTCAAGCAGAGAAGTCACAGTCAGATAGACCGAAGACTGAACGAACTCGATCTGAGAAGCCTGTTGAGGCTAAGAAACCTGCGGCAGAACGCGTAAAGCGCGAACGTACTCGTACAAAACGTATCTCTGAGTAAATAACTGTAGGGATAAAGTTTAGTTAAGCAGCCGCAAAAGCTTTAATAGCATTTGCGAGCATTTGTACCGCAATTGCTGCCAGCAAGAGTCCGGCAATACTTGCAAGCAGTGTGACGCCTGAATCCTTAATCAAACCAACAATCTTTGTTGATGCCATTAATACGGTTCCAATAATCAAGTGAACGGCCAGGATTGCGATGACAAGTCCAATAATTTGAGAGGTGGTATCTGCCTTCTGCACATAAATCATTGTGGCAACAATCGCGCCTGGGCCTGCAAGGAGCGGTGTGCCCAGCGGAACCATGCCGATGTTGTCACTTGATCCTTCGGTACCGGCGTTCTTATTTCCAGTAAGAAGTTGAAGTGCTACATAGAGAAGCAAGAGGCCGCCGGCTGCCTGTAACGCTTCGATAGAGACATTCATGTACTCCAAGATCAATTGTCCGAAGAGTGCAAAGGTGGCGATAACGAAGAGTGAAACACCTGCTGCTTGCCACGCCAGGCGCACGCGTTCGCGCGGCGATTTATCTCCTACTAGCCCTAAGAAGATAGGTGTTGCACCCGGCGGATCCATAATGACAAAAAGGGTGACAAAGGCCTGAGTAGCAAAGGTAACCGCTCCTAGTGAATTCATTTCTTAACAACCCTTCGTGCATTAGCAAGTGACTCTAACTGTTCCCATTGTGCCTGATGTGTTATGTTTTCTGCTAAACCATTTAATTTGCCTGTGCCGTGATAATCACTTGAGCCCGTAGTAACTAAAGAAAGTTCGCGTGCAATGGCAATAAGAGTCTCTTGCTCTTCGGCATTTTGGTCTCTGTGATGCACTTCAATTCCGTTAAGCCCTGCAGACACTAAATCAGCGAAGGTGGAGGCATCTATCGTCTGGCCGCGGCGAGATGCAAATGGATGGGCGATGACCGCTACTCCCCCGGCTTTACGGATGGTTCGGATCGCGTCCTCTGGCGTTGGGGCAGCGTGTGTTACATAGTATTTAGAGTCATTGTTGAGTAAATCTAGGAAAGCTTCATCACGGCTAGCAACAACTCCGTTAGCAACTAAAGCATCGGCTAAATGAGGCCGACCAACTGTGGCGCCCTCAGGTGTTGAACGATAAACATCATCAAGTGAAATGTTGATTCCATCGGCACTTAGGAGTTCGACCATTTTACGCATGCGAGGAAGGCGCGTATCTCGCGAATCAGCAAGCATTTGTTGTATTTCGATATCTTCACCATCGAAGAGCAGACCGAGCATATGAACGCTAATTCCATCTGATGTAAGGCAGGAAACTTCTGCCCCTAAGACAAGTTCAATTTGAGGTTGAATCGCAGTAACTGCTTCCGCCCATCCAGCAGTCGAATCGTGATCTGTAATAGCTAGCGTCGTAATGCCTGCAGCTAGCGCCTTCTTTACTAAGGAGAAAGGCGAGTCGGTTCCATCGCTACAGGTGGTGTGGGTGTGAAGATCAATCATTCGTCGACCATAACGCTTTCAGGACGAGTGCGCAGGACTACCAAAATACATCCGCCCAGAATCAGAATTACCCCAGGAATAATCATGAGAGTTGGTTGCTTTCCAATATCAAATGCCATCGCAAGAATTGCCGCAACAGGCACTTCAAAGAAAACAATCATTGAAACAACTGCAGGTGAAACGCGCTTTAAAGTGATGTTAAACATCGTATGTCCAAGAATTTGTGCGCCCAAGATGAGCCCAATAAGAACCCACCACTCTTTTGCAACGAAGCCAAATATTGGGTATCCAGAAAGCAGCGTCATAGGAAGTGCCGTCATTGCACAAACAAAGTAGCAAATAGTTGTGTAAGAAGTTGTGGCAAGAGTTTTCTGTGCACGTGAACCAATCAACATATAAGCAGCTGCAAGAGCGCCAGAAATTAGCGCAGCGAGATCTCCCATAAATGATCGTCGATCAAGTTGTAGATCAATACCGGTCACGAGAAGTACGCCGCTAAAACTAATGAGCATTCCAAGCCAGGCTTTTGCTGGGATATGTCCGCCAGTGAGCTTTACAAAAAATGCAGCAAAGATTGGTTGTGTAGCCACAATCGCGGTTCCGGCAGTAACGCTGGTCATGCGCATGGAGAGGAAGAAGCCGACAAAGTGCACAGCAAGTACGACACCAGCCAATACCGCCCACTTCACACCTTTGCGATCGAGTTTATGTCGAAGAGCAAAAGGCAGGGTCATAAGTGAGCCGCCAAGATTGCGCCAGAAAATTAAGGTCGGGACAGGCATCGTGCTCAGTGCAATCAGCGGCCCCGATGAACCGATGCCGAATATTCCAATAATCAGGCGGATAAGGTCAGGCCGTGCGGGCAGTTCAGTGTGATTATGAACCGTTGCTCTCTGGACCTCTGACATAAGGCAAACCTAGCTGATACCTCAGCAGTTACTCTTATCCCATGAGCGGAAATAACATCAATCGAATATTTCTCGCACGTCTTGCCGGAACTGCTGTTTTCGACCCCAATGGGGATCCTGTTGGCAAGGTGCGCGATGCTGTCGCGACCCTTCGTTCCAATAATCAATCTCCGCGCATCCTGGGACTCGTCGTTGAAGTACCTTTACGTCGACGCGTCTTTGTTCCAATCACTCGAGTAACTTCGATTGAATCTGGTGGCGTAGTAATTACAGGGCTACTAAACATGCGCCGATTTGAAACTCGCGCTGGTGAAATGCTCGTTCTTGGTGATCTCCTTGACCGAACAATCAATCTTCTTGAAAACAATGAAGAAGTTCTTGTTGAAGATATGGGCATGGAACAAAATCGCACTGGAGATTGGCTCATCACACGTGTTCACATTATGCGCAAGGGACGCGGTCTTCGCCGCAAGGGTGCAACTTCAACTGTTGCTTGGGAAGAGGTCACTGGTTTTGCTCAACATGAATCTAATCAAGGTGTCTCTAACTTGCTTTCAACTCTCTCTAATCTGCGAGCAGCCGACCTTGCAGCGGTAATTCAAGATCTCGCACCTAAGCGACGCGTTGAAGTTGCTCGCGCACTCGATGACGAACGCCTTGCTGATGTTCTTGAAGAAATGGATGAATCAGAGCGCGTTGCCCTCCTTGCTGAACTCGAAGGAGAACGCGCTGCCGATGTTCTTGAAGAGATGGATCCTGATGATGCTGCTGACTTGCTCCGCGAAATTGGAGAAGAACGCGCTCAAGAACTTATTGGTTTGATGGATCCAGAAGATGCAGAAGATGTATTGCGTCTGATGACTTACGAAGATTACTCAGCAGGCGGAATGATGACGACCGAACCAATTGTGATGTCTGCTGACTACACCGTTGCGGATGCCCTTGCTGCAGTGCGCCAAAGTGAGATTTCACCGGCGCTAGCTTCGCAGGTATTTATCGCGCGCCAACCGCTCGAGACTCCTACTGGTCGCTTTATCGGAATGGTTCATTACCAGCGCTTGTTACGCGAACCGCCATCAACTCTGTTGGGCTCGATTGTTGATACCAATACGCAAGGCGTAAATCCCGACGCATCCCTGCATGCAGTTTCGTCATACTTAGCTAGCTACAACTTACTTTCATTGCCAGTTATCGATGCCAATGACCGCCTCTTGGGCGCAGTTACTGTCGATGACGTGCTCGATCACTTGTTGCCTGAAAACTGGCGACATGACCACCGAGATTCTGCAGCGACAACTGCAGCCCTTGAAAGTATTGATACAAATTTCACTGAAAATTTCACTGAGGAGGTGTAACGATGGCACGCAACTTTGGTTTGGATACTCCGCGCGAAACTCGTCGTTCCCTCCGAGGAAATATCGACCCAGAGACTTTTGGTCGTCTCTCTGAGCGCTTTGCGCGTTTCTTAGGCACCGCGCGCTTCTTGGTTTATATGAGCTGTTTTGTAGTCAGCTGGGTCCTCTGGAACACACTTGCTCCTACCAGCATTAGATTCGATGAATATCCATTTATCTTTCTAACCCTGATTCTTTCATTGCAAGCTTCATACGCGGCGCCACTCATCTTGCTTGCACAGAACCGTCAAGCTGACCGTGATCGCATCGCGCTCAATGAAGATCGCGCTCAGAACGCTCGAAGCATTGCAGATACTGAATACCTCACTCGTGAGTTAGCAAGCCTTCGCATTGCTTTGGGTGATGTTGCTACTCGCGATTACATGCGTAATGAATTAGGCGATCTTGCAAAAGAGATTGTTGAAGAGTTACGCAAGCCCGAGTCTGACGCCAAGTAAAGACTTCTCGCGCACAATTAACTGAGAAACAATTGCTTCAATTGCCTTGGCACTTGGGCTATCAGGAGCCGACACAACTACTGGAGCACCAGCATCTCCACCTTCGCGAAGATCAGGGCTAAATGGAATCTTTCCAAGCAGTGGAACATCTGCGCCCACCAACTGAGAAAGACGACGGGAAGTTTCTTCTCCCCCGCCTTCACCGAAGAGCGATGTGAGTTCGCCGCACTTTGCGCATGGATACGCAGACATATTTTCAATCACACCAATAACGCGTTGGTGAATTTGGTGAGCAATGCGACCGGCACGTTCAGCAACTTCAGCTGCCGCAATTTGTGGAGTTGTTACTACAACGATTTCAGAGGAAGGCACGAGCTGACCTAATGAGATTGCAAGATCTCCGGTACCTGGTGGAAGGTCGATGTAGAGAAGATCGAGATCTCCCCAGTAAGCATCGGAAAGCAACTGTTCGAGTACGCGGTGAAGAAGCGGTCCACGGTATGCGATTGCATCAGAACGTTCAGGCTTAAACATCTCCATAGAAACTGTCTTCACGCCGAAAGATTCGAGCGGAATAAACATTTGATCGATAGCTGTGGGTCTTTGGCCGATAAGACCCATGAGTCGAGGAATCGAATGGCCATAAACGTCTGCATCAAGAATTCCAACGCGTAGGCCTTTTTGCGCAGATGCAACGGCTAAATTGGCAGTCAATGAAGACTTTCCGACGCCACCTTTACCGGATGCAACACCGATAACGCGAGTAAGTGAATCCTTTTGAGCGAATGAGATAAAACTTTCGCGTCCATTGCGAAGTAGCTTTTTAATGTTGGCACGTTGCTCTTCATCCATCACGCCGAAATTGATTTCAACAGCAGAGATTCCTTCAACAGCTGTTACTGCAGCGCCAATATCTTTCTGAAGTCGATCCTTCATAGGACAGCCTGAGATTGTTAAGAGGATCTCTAGCTTTGCAGTAGAGCCTGAAATTTCAACTGATTTGACCATGCCAAGTTCAGGAAGAGCGCGATGGAGTTCAGGATCTTGGACAGTGGCAAGTGCTGCGTGAACTAATTCAAGAGTTGTCATAGAAGATCGGGATCAATTTTGGAAGATTTTTTTGAGATCGATGATGCTGGCTCATCATCCAGAACGCCAGCGAGTTGCTTCTGGATAAATTTCTTTGGACTTAAGTCTGTTGGCTTGAGATCTTCAAAACCAGGGCCAAGGTTGCCTTTGAGTTCCTCGGTAGCGCTGGTCGCCATCTGACGTACACGCTTAATAAATTTAGCTGCATCAACAGCAATGTTAGGTAGGCGTTCTGGGCCCACCAAGATCATTGCGAGAATCGCAAGGCCTAAGATCTCACCGGCTCCGAAGTCAAAGAACATAGTGGCTAAACCCTACTCTGCTACTTCGATGCCGTCAGAACGAGGGTGACGGTCTTGGTAATTGCTCCGCGCTTATATGTGACTTTGATGCTATCTCCGACATTTTGCGCTCTGATGGCGACAATCAGCTCTTCCGGTGAAGTGATTGCTCTGCCTTCTATTTCAGTAATGATGTCTCCGGATTTCATGCCGGCTTTGGCTGCAGGGCCACCACGCAGAACGGCGCTTGGAGTTTTAGCTATAAGAGCTCCTTCTCCTGAGAAATTCATATCAACGGAAATACCCATCACTGGATATGTTGCCTTTCCATTTTTGATCAATTGATCTGCAGTCTTTCGCGCTTGATTAATTGGAATTGCAAAGCCAAGTCCGATGGAGCCGGTCTGAGATGAGAAATTTGAACCGAGTGAGGCAATCGCTGAGTTAACGCCAATTACTGCACCTGTTGCATCAACGAGCGGTCCGCCAGAGTTACCTGGATTAATTGCAGCATCTGTTTGTAGGGCATTGATAAATGAATTCTCCTCACTAGATTCTCCTGCAGTCACAGCGCGATCTTTTGCGCTAATGATGCCGAGTGTGACAGTTCCAGATAGTCCTAATGGAGATCCAATTGCAATTACAGAATCTCCGACAGCAACTTTCTCGCTATCTCCAAATTGAAGAGCCTTGAGCGATGCACCAATAATTTTAAGTACTGCAAGATCATAGGAACTATCGCGGCCGACAACTTTGGCATCGTATGCAGAACCGTCGTTGAGGCGAACAGTGATATCTCCACCACTGGTTACGGAAGATGCGATGACGTGATTATTGGTAAGGATGTAACCGCTGCTATCGATTACAAATCCGGATCCAGTAGAACCGCCATCTGATGAACGAGCTTCAATAGATACGACTGATGGAAGTACTCGTTGTGCGATCTCAGCAACTGAACCCACAGGGCGCTCAATGGTTGAAGTAGATTTAACAAGATTTACCGAGTGGCCGAAGAGTGAGCCAGAAGATGCGGCGCCAAAGGTTCCGCCGATGACTCCTGTTACAAGTGAGAGAACTATCGCTGATCGCAATGTGATATTTCTGCCGAGCCCACTCTTACTTGGAGCTACCCACCATGGTCCGCCGTTGTTTATGCTCATACCGTTTACTTTTCTATAACTTTGTGGCGAGCAGTAAGCCATCGCCTGTTGGAATCAGTGTAGTAACCCAAGCTTCAGTATCTAATTTGATTGATTTACCCGCTTCACGAAGTGCAATCGTCCTTGGATCGCGCTGTGCAGGATCTTGAACCTTTGAACCACCGAAGAAATTGTCGATGACGAAGACTCCGCCACTTCGCAGAACTCGATGTGCTTCAGAGATTGCAAAGCTGAGATCTTCTGGATTGTGTCGAAATACCACTAAGTCATATGCGCGATCAGTCAGCTTAGTCATGACATCCATGACTGAATTAGTAATGAGTCGAAAACGTGGCTGTGCAATATCAGCTTCAGCTAGCGCCATCTTTGCAATATTTGTATGTTCCATCTCATCATCAATCGAAGTGAGGGTTCCGCTTGCCATCATTCCTTCGAGTAACCACAAAGCGCCAACACCTGAGCCAGTTCCGATTTCTACAACTGATTGAGCACTGAGCTGATGAGCTAGGTGGCGAAGATAGGCGCCTGTTCCTTGGGTGACATCAATTGCACCGAGCTCGAGGCCTCGTGCTCGAGCTGCTGCCTTTATCGCATCTTCTGCAATAAAGGACTCTGCATAAGAATGCGGTGAGATGTTCATGAGAGGGACAATATCCAATCGATGAAGAAACGCACGCCGAAACCGGTTCCACCCTTGGCGTTTTCTCCTGAATCAGTTTCGCTGCGCCCTGTTCCCGCAATATCAAGGTGCACCCATCGGCAATCACCAACGAAATGTTCGAGATAGAGAGCCGCTGTCACAGATCCTGCTGAGTAATTTCCTTTATCTGCGGCGTGGTTGAGATCAGCCACATCACTTTCAAGTGAATCTGCATAGTCATCAATAAGTGGCATCTGCCAGACACGTTCGCCAGAAGCTTCACCAATGGTAACGAGCTCCTGAGCCAACTTATTATCACGAGAGTAAAGAGCTGCATATTGGCGGCCAAGTCCAAGTGTTGCTGACCCTGTCAAAGTTGCAATATCAAAGAGGTAATCAGGATCGAGATTAGCGACAGCGTAAGCCAAACCATCTGCAAGAACTAGTCGTCCTTCCGCATCGGTGTTAATGATTTCGACAGTTTTACCGCCGTACTGGGTAATGACATCTGATGGTCGCTGCGATGTACCTGAAAGTGCATTCTCTGCGCACATCATGAGAACAGTAACTTTTACTTGAGGTTGCAAATCAGGAAGTGCACTAATTGTGGCAAGCGCAGCGGCTGCACCAGCCATATCGCTCTTCATTGCAGTCATGAATTCATAAGGTCGCTTGAGTGAGACTCCGCCAGTATCGAAGGTGATTCCTTTTCCGACAATCACAACGTGAGGAAGTGCTGCTGCGCTTCGAGCTTTTCCTTTTGGAATATAAGTCAACTCAATAAATCGTGGCCCTGGTTTTGGTGATGAATTTCCAACTGCGCGTAAGCCACCGAAAGGTGCGAGCTGTTTTCCAGAAAGAACTGAAATTGCCAAACCTTTTTCGTCGGCAATCTTCTTTGCTTCTTCTGCCATCCAGAGTGGGTTCTTAATATTTGATGGCGTATGAATCAGGTCGCGTGCCTTGTAGAGAGCGCGCGCGATAACACCCGCTTCGGTAACTGAAGCAGAGTCTTTAGTCGCGATGGCGACAGTTGGCAGCTCTGTTGGCTTTCCTGTCTTGAGATTCCACAAATAAGCACCGAGAAGGATTGAAACACCATGCGCGCGAATTTCTGCTCGGGATTCGGCAATGAGTGTGATGAGCTCGATTGCTTTTCCGCGAACTTTCTTTCCTAACGCTGCACCAGCTGTTCGGAGAGCTGGAAGTGAACCATCGCCAGTGCCAACCAAATACAAACGATCTACTTGTGTGCCATCGTGAAGCACCGGGATTTCAAATAGTTCGCCTGCTTTGCCTGAAGGTTGAAAGAAAGTTACTTCATCAACAAGGCTAATTTCAAAATGCTTTTCAATCGCTGAGATCAAACGTGAGTTGCCGATGAACTCGACAGGGCCATCTCCGCTCTTTGTAAATCCAAGAGCTAAAACATCTGCACTGATAAGTGAATCTAAATCAGGTGCGACTGTGTGAAGAATTTTCTGTAATCCGCTCTACTTCTTAATGAGAGCAACAGCGGCTTCTAGAGCAGCGCTGAGGTTATTTGCTTCCTGTGGATTGAGTTCAACCACGAGGCGTCCGCCACCTTCGAGAGGGATTCGCATCACGAGCGAACGAGCTTCCTTGGTCACTTCCATCGGCCCATCGCCTGTACGAGGTTTCATAGCTGCCATGGTGGGGACTCCTTGTTTGCTCTTACTTCGGGTGGGGAAACTTTCTTAAGGAAAGCTACAGGGAGAAGTATCTCGCAGAATGAGCCATGGGTGAAATCGAAGGAAGTGGGGGCTAGAGACCTAAAGCCCCCGTGAGGCGGGCCTTTCCAGACTCAATCACCGCAATTACTGAGCGCTCAGGGACAGATAAGAGGGCGGCAATTTCAGAACTGCTCTGTGAACGCAGATAGTGAAGGGTCAATATGAATCGTTCTTCTTCGGGCAGAGCAGCGAGGACTTCAGCCAAAGATTGTGGATTGCTGGCGCCGCTCATAGGTATAGAGGTTACTCGCTAGATTCTTAAAGAAAGCGAGGAAAAGGGTGACTTAAGTGAAAGATCGCGCAAAACGCGCGAGAGATATGCGAACGCCCACGTATAGAAAGGGTGCAATGAGGGCGAATAGCACCTTGGGTGCCTGGATTGTTTCTGACCAGTCAAAGCGTGTTGCGTTCGCTTCTATTTTAATTAACTGGAAAGTCCCAGTTCCTTTCAGAATTTTTCCGACGTGTTCGACATCGCAACGATGTGGGGGTTGCCACTTCGTAACAACCATGAGATCAAGAAGTCCTAAGAATCCGAACCGTGGATAAATGCGATGCAAGGGCCCTGTAAATGCTGCGATAGATGTTCCGATGCCTTCGGTTTTTGTCGATGTTACCCAGACTTTTGTCTGCAACATCCATTCACCTTGTGATTGCCAGTCAGCAATCTTCTCCCAGACTGAATCAACTGGCGCAGGAACTGTGAGACTGATTGAGAGAGTGTTACTTGCCATGAGCAACCGCTACAGCTTCTTCAACAGAAGTTGCCCAATGCAAGAGATCGCGCATTCCGGGCTTAACAAAATTCTCATTTTCAAGATGTTCTACAAGTGCATGTAGCGGCTGATAAACGCCATATGGATCAAGAATGATCACTGGCTTATCGTGGAATTTTAGGTAACGACCGACCCAGATTTCAAAGAGTTCTTCGAGAGTTCCGAGCCCACCTGGCAAAGTTATAAAGGCATCAGAGAGATCTTCAATCTTTGCCTTTCTTGTGCGCATTGAATCGACGACAATAAGTTCATCGCTATCGTGGTCTGCAAATTCAATATCGACCAACTTCTGAGGAATGATTCCGATTGTCCGGCCGCCCACACTTCTTGCGCCGCGCGAGATCGCACCCATGGCAGAAATATGGCCTCCGCCAGAAACTAATTCAGCGCCACTGCGTGCAATTCCTGAGCCAAGTTCGAATGCTAAGTCGATAAATTTAGAGTCGATAGTCGGTGAGGAAGAACAGAACACTGCAATGCGCATGAGGCACAGGATAGGGGTTAGGCTTAGAACATGTCTTCTTTAGCTCACGGTCACGGAATAGCAACAATTGCAGGATCAACAGTTCTTGATGTCTGGTTTCCAGCACCTGCTTTAGGCACTCTCACTGGAAATCCTGATTCATCTCTCGCTGCAATGGTGGGAAGCGACGATGCTCGAGGTGTAACTCGTGAATTGGTTTCACTCGAAATTGATCTTACTGAAGCTCCAAAAGATGCGCGTGATGCATACCTTCGCCTTCATCTTCTTTCGCACCGACTTGTAAAACCTCACGGTCAATCACTTGATGGAATTTTTGGACTACTCGCAAACGTGGTCTGGACTTCTGCAGGACCTTGCGCAGTCGATGGATTTGAAGTCACCCGCGCACGACTTAAAGCGAAGTTCGGTCATCTCACAGTATTTGCTGTCGATAAGTTCCCACGCATGGTTGATTATGTAATTCCATCAGGTGTACGAATTGCCGATGCTGACCGTGTTCGCCTCGGCGCTCACCTTGCATCAGGAACAACTGTCATGCATGAAGGATTTATCAACTTTAATGCCGGCACTTTGGGCGCATCAATGGTTGAAGGTCGTATTTCTGCTGGCGTTGTTGTCGGAGATGGCACAGATGTTGGGGGCGGTGCATCCATTATGGGAACGCTCAGCGGTGGCGGAAAAGAAGTTATTTCAATCGGCGAAAAGTGCCTTCTCGGTGCCAATTCAGGTCTTGGAATCTCACTTGGCGATAACTGCGTCATTGAAGCTGGTACTTACATCACCGCAGCAGCAAAGGTGAAGTTACCTGATGGTGAAGTCGTTAAGGCTGGATCTCTATCAGGTGCAAACAATCTTCTCTTCCGTAGAAATTCTCTTAATGGTGGACTTGAAGCTGTTATGCGCACAGGTACTTGGGGCGGTTTAAATTCTGTCCTGCATGCTAACTAAGCCTTACTGCGTAGCTAGTTGAAAGTACGGTGAGGGAATCTTCACGCGACTTCTGAAGGTATCGCCTCGTAATAATTTCGTTGAACCCGAAGATGAAGTTCCCTTTATGTAAGTAACTGCTCCTGCAGAATTGCGCGACACAATTTCCAGAGTGACTACATCGGGAAGCAGAAATGCTTTCTTCACCAGCTCTTGTGTTGTAGATGCCTTCCACTGAGCAAATCTGGGATTGAGTTTAGGATCTAATCCAGCTGGATCTGGAACAGACTGCGTATAAGAAGTTGCCTGACCCCAAGCATCCAAAGTTGTCTGCGTTGCTCCTCCAGATGAAGATGAGTAGTAGGCCTGAATAGGCTTTCCTGAAGCGAGGATGACAAGGCTTGTTGCTGTGTCGATATGGGTGCGATTCACGGCAGATTTCCAGAGTTGGCCAATCTTCGGCTCGCTCTCTTTCGAATAGCCTACAAAATTCTGATCAGCGATATGTGAATACACATGACAGTCACATGATGGCTTAATTGTAGAAATCTTAGAGAGTGCATATGAACGAGAAGCAATCACCTGTGCCTCAAGAGCTGCTGCTGGCCAGGCAGAAGACATCTCGCTAATTCCCCATAGATACTCGTCATGAAGGCTTAAAGAATTTGTTACTTCGATTGCACCCTTCACTACTTTCATCTGCATCTGCCCGTAGCGATATCTTGCAGAATCGCCAGGTTGAGAGAAAGTCATTACTGCATTTGGTCCAGTCCATCGAATAGTGAAAATCTTTCCAGTGACAGGACCGACTATGTTCTGCGCGGCATCTAAACGAAACGATGCTTTCTGACGGGTTCCGAATACAGCAACAGGTGCAATATCCGTCACGCCCGTAACCTCTCCAGCATAAATCTGGATTGATGATTCAGGAGTGGCTGTCACAAAAGAAACAGAGCGAAGTAAGTGTCCGATATTTACTCGTATCGTGTGGCTATCTACATACGGAGCCACAACAACATCTTTGTAGTAATAGTTGAGGATTCCGGTTGCTGATTCGCCAGCGAGTGCCAGAGCGCGAGCTCCCATCTGGCTCATACCGACCCCGTGACCATAACCAGATCCCGTAAAGGAAAATGTCGCAGGAGTTTCAGCGCGCGAGATTGGTGAAACTATAAATGTTGCAGCAAGGAGTAAAACTCCGGCTCTAAACATCCTCATCTGATGATGCGCTCTTTCTTGCATTCACGAATTCACGATACGACGCAATAACTTCAGTTGGATTTCCTCGCGCCATCAATTTACCTTTATCGAGCCAAATGACTTCATTACAAATATCTTCAATAGTGGCCAGCGCATGGCTCACAAGAATCAGTGCTCTATCTGCGGTGCGAAGCTCCTTGATGCGATTAAGGCTCTTCTCCTTAAACTTCGCATCTCCGGTGCTGAGAGCTTCATCAATTATCAAAATATCTGGTTCTACTACCGCTGCAACCGAGAAGGCAAGGCGTGCATACATTCCAGATGAATAAGTACGCATAGGCGCATCAATTGCCTCGCCGAGTTCTGAGAATTCAGCGATTGCATCGAAATTCTTATCGATATCTTCGCGCGACATTCCGGCAGCAAGGCCACCTAGATAGACGTTATCTCGCCCCGTCATCGATGGATTGAAGCCAACACCCAACGCTAAGAGAGTGCTGACGCTTCCATAGACTTCAACGCGTCCTTGAGTCGGAGGAACAATGCCCGAGATCACGCGCATTAATGAAGATTTACCAGCTCCATTAGAACCGATGATGCCAAGGACTGTTCCGTAATGAACATCTACAGAGACATCATTAAGCGCTTTGACGATACGAGTGTGTTTCTTTCCGCGTCCGAGAGATTTAATGCGCGCTTTAAGGGTTGGCTTCTTATCAATCGAAGTTGTGTAAGTAAGCCCAAGATCTTTTACAGAAACTGCAAGGCTTTGAGGAGTATGTGTGTGGCTATAGGCGGACAGCGAAATCACGCTCCCTCGATAGGAAGAAGTATGAACCAACTGTGAAGAGGCTAAGCGCCCACACGGATGCGTGCACCATTCCAAATACAGTTGGAGCCTGCGCATGTACCAAGACACGTGACCAGGAATCAAGAAGATAGAAGATCGGGTTAGCTATCTCAAAAGTCTTAATTCGATCAGAGATGCTAGAAGCAACATAAAGAATTGGAGATAAATACAGAAGGCTTCGAGTCAGATATGGAAGCATGCTTGAAATATCTCGAAAGTACACATTGATACAAGAGATAAGAATGGCCATTCCCAAAGCCATTACAAGTGCGATGGCCAAGATTGGAATGGCCCACAACATCTGCCACGAATAAGGAAGTCCGATGAAAAGGTGGATGACTCCGAAGACAATAATTGTGGGAATAAATTTAAAGAGTGCAATGACAGTTGCAGAAATTGGCAACATCACTCGAGGAAAAGAAGTATTCATGATCAAGCGCTGGCCAGAGGTAATTGCCTTCACTCCACCTGTGAGGCTATTTGAAACCAAATAGAAGAGGAAGAGGCTTGCCGTTAGGTGGCCGAAACGAATGGCATCGCTATTTCCGCCGATGACATAAATCAGGAGGAAGTAGACGGCAGAGAGAAGAAGTGGGTTGAGGACTAGCCACAATTGCCCAAAGACAGATCCGTAATTCTGCTCGCGCAGTTCAGATCGTGAGAACTCAGAGATAAATGTTCGGCGAGACCAGAGAGAGCGCATGTACTCGCGCATAGGCGGCAAGCCTGCGCGAAATGGCTCGTATACAACTACTGGCTTCTCCACGTGCGAAAGGCTACCGCAGCGGTGGTGTCCTTATTCAGATGCGGGAACGAGAGTCTTTGGTGAAGAAATAAATCCAGCGCCCCAAGCGAAGTGCATGGTCGGAATTACAGCCAAGAGCAAGAAATATTCACGCAAGTTCGAGGCGATTTTGATAGAGGCGAGTAGAACAAAGAGTGCATATATCGCAGCTGGGGTGAAAAGAATTGGCGCAATAAATCCAGCTAGTAGCGAAACAGAGAAACCGACAAGAGCAAATGGTGGAGCGAGGTAGCGATAGTTAATGGTCCCACTGTGTTTTCTTGAAACAACTCGGCGCCAGCGACCGTATTCAAAATATTGTTTCGCGAGAGCTTTTACAGTTGATCGAGGGCGATATGTGACATGCAGCCTTGGATCAAAGTAAACAACTCCGCCATTTTCACGCAAACGGAAATTTAGTTCCCAATCTTGGGCGCGAGTAAATCGCTCATCGAAGCCACCAATTTCAAGGAGTGCTTCTCGTCTAAATGCGCCTAGGTACACGGTGTCGACCACACCGGCTTCTCCCCCAGTGTGGAAACGTGATGCACCAACGCCGAGTGGGCTGCGCATCGCACCTGCAACAGCATTTTCAAAGGGTGTTGTACCAACGGCTGCCATTACTCCACCCACATTTACAGCTCCGGTCTTGTTGAGAATTTCAACGACGAGCGAAAGGTAATTGTTTGGAATCTGCGCATGTCCATCTACACGAACAATGACGGGGCTCTGTGATTTCTTCAATGCAAGATTTAATCCAGCAGCTGTTCGTCCTGTCGGATTTGCGACAATTACTACACGGGAATCTTGCTGTGATAGTTGCTGAGCAATTTCAAGGGTTCGATCATGCGAAGGACCGACTGCCAGAATTACTTCTGTCTTTCCTTGATAATCCTGAGAAAGTATTGAGTTGATGGCACCTTTGAGATGTGCTTCTTCATTGAGAATTGGAAGTATGACGCTGATAGCTGGATGCGGTGAGCCAATTAACTCGTGAGTTGGTGTCGCCATAACCCCTCCACGGTATCGTCCAAGTACCCTACGGATGTGAAATCTTCTCGTGCAATTCGGATAATTACATCACTCTCTCTGGGTGTTGTCCTTGTTGCATCGCTCTCGTGGCTCGGATTAGGCCAGGTAAGCGGACAAATTTCTCGCATTGATGTCTTTGGCTCTATCAAAGATCGCCCCGAAAAGACCTCGTCAGCCCTGAACTATCTAGTTGTTGGTTCTGACACTCGTGAAGGCCTAACCAAAGAACAGATTAAAGCGCTCCGCGTTGGAAGCACCGCAGTAGCAGCAGGCGGTCGATCAGACACCATGTTGCTCGTCCATATTTCAAAGGCCCGTGATGCTGCTTATATCGTCTCAATTCCGCGAGATACATTGGTAACTATTCCAGCTCACCGCAGCCAAGATGGCACAAAAGATATTCCAGCACGTCCCGGAAAGATCAATGCTTCATTTGCATTCGGTGGAGCACCACTTCTTATTCAAACTCTTGAAGAGAAGACGAATTTAAAGATTGATCATTACGTCGAAGTCAGTTTCGCTGGTTTTACTGGCGTTGTCGATGCTCTCGGTGGAATTCAAGTATGTTCAAAAGTTGCAATTAACGATCCAAAGAGTCATTTGGTAATGAGCGCCGGCACGCATGTACTCGATGGAATTGAAGCACTTAAATATGTACGTACCCGTGACTTTGACGGTCGTGGAGATATCGGCCGCATGGAACGACAACAGCAATTCGTCAGCGCCGTTCTGCGCAAGGCTACAAGCAGTGGAGTGCTACTAAATCCAATTAAACTCACAAAGTTCTATAACGCAACAATTTCAACTGTGAAGATGGATTCGGGAGTGAATAAGAATGATCTCCTTACTCTCGCTAAGCAGATGCGAAATCTCTCTTCCGGAAATATTCGCACATTGACTGTTCCGCTTTCAGATCCCAATGGTCGCCATCCAACCGTTGGCTCTGTTGTGATTTGGGACGATGTCTTGGCAACACATCTCTGGACCAAGATTCGCAACGATGAAGCCTTACTTGAGACAGTAAAGCCGACTGCAAAAGCATCTTCGAAAGCGACTCCTGAATCTGTGACAATCGACAAGTTCAAGACTAAAACAGCTGCAGAAAATCCTTGCGCGCCCGCGAAATAGCCCTGAATTTTCTAGTTTTTAATTGAGCCTGCAATAGACTCCCGCGTATGACTCTGAAGCTTTCAGTAATTGGTTGTGGCTACCTAGGCGCCACCCACGCAGCATGCATGTCCTCACTCGGTTTTGAAGTAGTCGGTATCGATACCGACCAAGGCAAGGTTGATCTCCTTTCTAAAGGCGAACTTCCTTTCTACGAACCAGGACTCGACACTCTGCTAGCGGCTGAGATGAAGACCGGACGTCTCTCATTTACTACTGACTTCTCAGCAGTTGCCGATGCCGATGTTCACTTCATCTGTGTCGGTACACCTCAGAGCAAAGATGGACTTGCTGCAGATCTGACATATGTGAAGTCATCTGTTGCAGCAATCGCCCCACACCTCAAAGAAGGTTCACTCGTTGTCGGAAAGTCGACTGTCCCAGTAGGAACTGCTCAACTACTTCGCGATCAGCTTGCAACATCTGCGCCACAGGCTGACTTAGCTTGGAACCCTGAGTTCCTGCGCGAAGGTTTTGCGGTTGAAGATACTTTGACCCCAAACCGTCTTGTGGTTGGCGTTGCAAATGATCGCGCCGAAGAAATTCTTAAAGAGGTCTATAAGCCTGTCATTGATCTTGGCACTCCATGGATTCGCGCAGATCTACCAACTGCGGAACTTGTAAAGGTTGCAGCAAACTCATTCCTTGCAACAAAGATTTCATTTATCAATGCGATGGCTGAAGTTTGCGAAGCAGCAGGTGGAGATGTGACCGTTCTTGCGAAAGCAATCGGTTACGACCCACGTATCGGTAGCCGCTTCTTGCAGGCTGGTATTGGATTCGGCGGAGGCTGTCTTCCGAAAGATATTCGTGCATTCATGGCACGTGCACAAGAACTTGGTGCAGATCAAGCTCTTGAATTTTTGCGCGAGATTGATGCAATCAACCTTCGTGCACGTCAACGCGTTATCGATGTTGTGCGAGCAGACCTTTCAGAAGATCTCACTCAATACAAAATCGCTGTACTCGGTGCAACATTTAAGCCCGATAGCGATGATGTGCGTGACTCCCCGGCGCTAGATATTGCTGCTCAACTTCAAGCAGCTGGTGCACAGGTTGTTGTTCATGATCCAAAGGGCATCGAACCTGCTCGTAAGCGATTCCCTAATCTTGATTACCAAGAGAAGGTGGTCGATGCAGTTAAGGGTGCAGATGCAATCTTGCACTTAACTGAGTGGAAGGAATATCGCGAACTAGATCCATCAGTAATTGGTCAGCTCGTGAAGTCAAAGTTCCTTATCGACGGTCGTAATATGTTAGATCGCAATATGTGGCGCGCAGCTGGATGGCGCGTACATGCTCTAGGTAGAACTGACTAAAAACCAGTCTTTGCATTGCGACGGGCGCTCAATTGGGCGCCCTTTGCTTTTGCCTCATCCGATAGATCTGAAAGCTGAGCCTCAATTTTCTTAGCCACCGCTGCATCCGCAGAGCCAATAATGCGCGCAGCAAGGATTCCTGCATTCTTAGCGTTATCAATTCCAACAGTTGCTACAGGAATTCCACCTGGCATTTGAACGATAGATAGAAGTGAATCCATTCCATCTAGGTTCTTCAAAGACACTGGAACACCGATAACTGGCAGCGTTGTAAGGGATGCAACCATTCCTGGAAGGTGCGCTGCTCCCCCTGCACCAGCAATGATTACCTTGTAACCCTTTGATGCGGCTGTCTTTGCAAAGTCGACCATCTCTTCAGGCATGCGGTGTGCTGAGACAACATCTGCGCTGTAGCTAATTCCAAATGAATCAAGTGCTTTTGCTGCTTCTTCCATGACTGGCCAATCAGAATCTGAGCCCATGATGATTGCTACATCTTTACGATCACTCATCGATAGCTCCACTCATATAGTCACGTGCATGCTGCACATCTGTGGTTAATTGTAGAAGGTCAGAACCCACGCCGGTGACATGGCCAATTTTGCGCCCCACGCGGACTTCCTTCTTATATTGATGGAACTTGAGCTCTGGATTACGAGCCATGAGGTGAAGATATGGACGATACATATCCGTCTTCTCGCCGCCCAAGATATTTCCCATGACTGCAATATCAGCAGTCATTGAAGGATCTCCAAGTGGAAGATCGAGAATCGCGCGCAAGTGTTGTTCGAACTGACTTGTGACCGCTCCATCAATAGTCCAGTGCCCTGAATTGTGTGGTCGCATCGCAAGTTCGTTAATATAAAGTTGATCGCCCTTCACAAACATTTCAACTGCCATAACACCGACCACGCCAACTTCTTGGGCAATGTCGAGTGCGAGCTTCTGAGCTTTTTCAGCAAGATCAGGAGAAATATTCTGTGCGGGTGAAATCGTTAAAGTGCAGATTCCATCTTCCTGCACCGTTTCAGTTGGTGTCCAAGAAGTTGCCTGTCCATGCGGTGAACGAGCAACCATCACTGCAATCTCAGTGTCGAACGAGATAAGTTCTTCAATGAGGAGCTGTGGAGTGGTCTTCAATACTTCAGCAAGCTCATCTTGCGAATTAATCTTCCATACGCCTCGGCCGTCATAACCACCCGAGATTGCTTTTGCAATCAATGGGTATCGTTCGATATCGGCTGTAGAAGTTGCAATCATCCATTCGGGAGCAGGAAAAGCACCCAGCTTCTTTCGCATCTCAGCTTTATCTTGAGAATAGATAAATGCAGATGATGGTGGATAAACCTTTACGCCTGTGGCTTCCAACCCCTTAATTACCGATAGCGGCACGAGTTCATGTTCAAATGTGATGACATCGCAACCCGCTGCAAATTTCTTGAGAGCTTCAAGGTCGGTGTAATCGCCAACGATGTGATGTGTGATTTGAGCACCTGAATCATCAGGGCTTTGAGCGAATAGAAGGAGATCGATTCCGAGAGCTGTTGCTGGCGCGACCATCATGCGCGCTAATTGCCCTGCGCCGATAACGCCTACGCGAGGGAAACGTTCATTCACAGTCCTATCGTAGATGAACGATGTCTCCGACTGTTACTCGAAAACCATCTTCGAGAATGAGTTCTCCTGCAGGCGTAACATCAACCGCTTTTCCGTTCTTATGACTGCCGTCTGGATGTTCAATTCGAATCTCGTGGCCGATCGTCGCAGAGCGCTCGTTGTACAGATGGCGTAGATCTTCTCCTTTCTGCCATCTTTCAAATAGCTCCTCAAAAGTGGATAGGAATGTGGCGAGAATGAGATTGCGATCTAGCACTGAGAAGCTATGTAACGCTAGCGATGTTGCGGTGACAACTGGAAGTTCTTTTTGAGTCATGCCAACGTTGATGCCAACTCCGATAACAATACCCTCGCCACTTGCTTGCGCGATGATTCCGCCGACCTTTCCATCTCCTACAAGAATGTCATTGGGCCATTTAAGAGTAGGAAAGATTTCTGGATCTAACTTTGTTAGCGCGAAAATTGCAGAGAGCCCAGTAAGAAGAGGCAAGAAAGACCAATCAGATTTATCGCGATGCGGTTCGACATACAGTGAAAACATCAGAGCAGAAGATGCAGGTGCATCGAATTTTCTGTCGAGGCGACCTCGTCCTGCGCTTTGAAATTCAGTGGTTATAACTTCACCGCTTTTTGCTTTTTTATCTGCAACTAATTGAGTTAAGTCATCTTGAGTCGACCCCGTGACTTCAACCACGCTTACTCGCCAGTACTGCGAGATTTTTTCTGAGATCACCGAACTATCTAGCGGTGGTCTTGGCGCAACGGTGCTCACGACTAGTACCTTATGTTCATGAGCCCAGATCTGCACACTACTGCGGGAAAAATCGAAGACCTCCGCGAAAGAAT
>JACCEE011474510.1_pt1 | contig 21659 bp, 15 predicted proteins | sample 7449931 | NCBI WGS metagenome assembly JACCEE01 (sample SAMN15323457, study PRJNA562643) | freshwater metagenome | isolation source: river surface water | place: USA:Blue River Watershed | collected 2017-08-19 | reverse complement strand
GCAATGGAACCCAAATTGGTTTAATTGCTCAAGAAGTTGAGAAAGTTTATCCACAACTAGTAAATACCGATGCTACCGGATATAAAGCCGTAGAATATGCCAATCTTGTAGCGGTATTAATTGAAGCGGTGAAAGAACAACAAAAACTCATCGAGAAACAAACCGCTGAAATTGAAGCATTAAAAACAGACAATCAAAAAGCTCAACTCGAATTAGGGAAAATGGACGAAATTCAAAATCAAATGGAAATGCTAAAAAAACAAATGGCAGGACTACAAGATTTAATAAAGATGATTCAACCATCAGCATCAATAAAATAAGACAACGATGAAACGTATTATCTCCATAACATCAGCATTGGCAATCTTTACTTCGGTACATGCGCAATTGTATGTTTCGAACGATGCTTCTGTGTCTATTGGGAATAGTGCAACGATTTCTGTTAAAGGAAACGTTCTGAATAACGGTATCATTCAAAATGACGGAACATTCAGATTAAGTGGCAATTTTGACAATCAAAAAAATTGCAACTCTGGAGGAACGTTCATTTTAACTGGCGGCGATCAGACAATTTATCATAAAAACACTTTTTTTTCAACGTTAATTTGTTCGGGTACCGGCATTAAGACCTTTACTTCAAATATCAGCATTACGAAACAACTTGAACTGATAAGTGGATTAATAAAACCACAAAAATCGACCGTCTTTTTAATGAAAAAAGGAAGTACAATAAATGATGGAAATACTGAATCATATATTGATGGCATGCTGTATTGGGAAGGCTCTGAGAACCATTATTTCCCAATCGGGAAAGGGAATTTATTTGCTCCAGCCGAATGTCAAAATATAAAGGGCGATTCTTCGATTGTCTTTGGGTTTGAAGTTGAAAATCCCAACACTGCCGTCTTGAAAAAAGGACTTCGTGCTACCAGTATTTTACAAGACAGATTTTGGAAAATGAACATTCTTTCCGGAACATTTACTGAAGGAACCTTATCTCTGAGCTATTCTGATGAGGATAATTTCACACCAGATCAAAAAGTTGGCGTTGCACAGTCATCTGATTCCTTAGGAGCATACGACATGCTTCGCAACAATTCTGATGTAAGCAGTCGCATCGGCAATACCGGTCTAATGTACACAACAAGCTTAAAACCAATAAACAAAAGATATTTTGCATTAGGGAATTACATCCTTTCCGATATGTCATTGTTTTTTGTTCCCAACGCACTTTCGAAATTTGCATCCAATCAAAACGATCAATGTATAAAAATATATGGCGATGTTTTTGAAAAAACCGATTTTTCATTTACCGTTTCAAATCAATGGGGAAATATCATTTACAAAACCAATTCTGTAGACGAAATGGCAACCAAAGGATGGGATGGAACAAACACAAAAACACATAGAAGAGAAACCACCGGTCAGTATTTTTACGTTTTAAAGGCAAAAACTTTTGACGGAGACAACTTTGAAAAAGCCGGGTCAATATGGATTATAGACTAAAAGCACAATTAGGCATGAACATAAAAAAAACAATTATTATATGCATTACAATATGCTTTAGTTTTGGAAAAGTTTTTGCACAAGATCCGGTTTTCTCTCAGTTTTATGCAGCAACACTCTTCCTTAATCCGGCATTTGCCGCCGACAAGCAAAATACAAACTTTACCGTCAACCACAAAACATACACGAACAGAGAACTAGCAGCTTATAACTTAAGCCAATTTACGGCATTAGTACCGTTTCGATTGTCGTTTTTATCGAAAAATCCCAACTCTGATAATTCAAGTGGAGCAGGTTTTTCTTTTTATCGTGAAGCGACCGGACATAATGGAGAATTGGTTACGCTTGGTTTTATGGGCACCATTTCTCATTGCATTCAAATTGCACAATCACAGCATCTTTCATTTGGTATTCAGGGTTTAGTGCTAAACCGCAAACAAGGTGATAATTTTGATTGGGGAAGCCAATATGTTGAAGATTTAGGATTTGACAAAGACATTATCCCATCACTAGGAAATCCTAATTTAACAAAAACATTTCCCTCGTTTGGAGCTGGAATGGTGTGGTTTATGAATAATTCAGGCATGGAATCTTATTTTCAGCGTTTGCATTTTGATGCTTTTGCCGGTATTTCTATCAGCAATTTAAACAGACCAAACCAATCGTTTTACGACGGAAAAGAAAGCCGACTTCCGATGAACTGGAAATTTCATGGCGGATTGAAATTCAACATTAATCAACGATTTTCGGTATTTCCAAATATTTTATGGGTACGCCAAAATCTCAACAATCAAGTTAACATGGGTGCATATGCAAGCATAAAACCCAAAGATACAGAAAACAATGACTACAATGCGATTGTTGGTATTTGGTATAGAGCCGGAGAGTCGATAATTGGCTCGATTGGTTCACAATTCAAAAACTTCAAGATTGCTTTAAGTTATGATTTTTTGGCAAACAAAAAATTCTCGTATAATAAGCGAGGAAAGGGAGCTTTTGAATTATCTCTAAAATATATCATCCCCTCTGAAAAAGAACATCTTCAGAGAGGTTATGTATATCCGTCTTTTTAAGTTGTTGGATTATTTTTCTTCTTGCGCCAAAACTGACTTTTTCTGCCCGAGTTTTTCTTCTTGGGATGTTTATCTTCAACCACTGCTTCCTGAGGAATATCGGTCATAGGATACGGATGCGTATCGTCAACAGGAATTTTCTTATTTATTAGTTTTTCGATATCCTTTAAAAATCCACGCTCCGAAGCATCGCAAAATGAAAACGCCTGACCATTATTACCAGCACGACCAGTTCTTCCGATTCGGTGAACATAGGTTTCGGGAATATTTGGGATCTCAAAATTAACAACACACGACAATTCATCAATATCAATACCTCGAGCCGCAATATCTGATGCTACAAGAACTTTTATTTCTTTATTTTTGAAATTATTCAAAGCTCTTTGTCTGGCATTTTGCGATTTATTTCCATGAATAGCGTCTGCCTTGATTTTATGTGTCGAAAGATATTTGGCTAATTTATCGGCACCATGTTTTGTTCTGGTAAAAACTAAAGCTGTATCGACCGACGAGTTTTTTAACAAATGTGATAACAACAAACTTTTATTCGCCTTATCAACAAAATACACGGTTTGATTTATGGTATCGGCAGTAGACGACACCGGTGTGACTTCAACCTTTAAAGGATTATGCAAAATTGTATTTGCTAATTTTACAATCTCGGGAGGCATAGTTGCTGAAAAGAATAACGATTGTCGTTTGGTGGGAATGACTGATATTATTTTCCTAACATCGTGAACAAAACCCATGTCGAGCATCCTGTCTGCTTCATCAAGCACAAAATACTCAAGCGATGACAGTGATATATAACCTTGATTTATTAAGTCGAGCAATCGCCCCGGAGTTGCAATTAAAATATCAACACCTTTGCGTAAAGCAACCGTTTGCGATAATTGAGGTACCCCTCCAAAAATAACGGTATGAAATAAATTGGTGTATTTACCATACGCAGCAAAACTCTCTCCAATTTGAATGGCAAGTTCACGGGTTGGCGTAACAATGAGTGCTTTGATTGCTTTATTATTTCGTTCATTGGGAACTTTTTGAGAATAAATTCTTTGAATAAGCGGAATTGCAAATGCAGCCGTTTTACCGGTTCCGGTTTGAGCACAAGCGAGTAAGTCTTTCCCTTCAAGAACAATTGGAATCGCTTCTTGTTGAATAGGTGTTGGATTTTTGTAACCTTCTGATTTTAAAGCTTCTTGTATTAAATCGATAAGTTGTAATGATTCAAATGTCATAGAGATTGTTTTATATAGAAATGCTTTTAGTCGTAAACAACCAATTTTGTTGGATATTTACATTTTTTATTAAAATTTGACACAAAGGTACGTTTAATAATTAAAAAAAGCGTTAGTTTCTTTTGCTAATGTCAGATAATTAGCTAATTTGCTTCGATTTTGGACAAAAGAAAATGAGTTTCTTCATGAGGATTTTATTGATTGTGGGTGTGTTTACAAGCTTGATTGAACAATCATTTGCTCAAACGAACTATGTATTTAAAACGCTCAACAATGAAAATGGATTAACCGATAATTATGTTGAACAGGTACTGGAAGATAGTCGTGGATTTATCTGGATTGGAACTCATGGAGGATTGAACCGATTTGACGGCCACTCGATTAAAACCATAAAAATCCCTGAAAGTAAAGACACAAAGGAATATGATGTTGCACGAAATTATATTAGCTGTTTAGCCGAAGACGAAAAGGGAAATATTTGGATAGGAACATTCATCGGGATATATATATATGATGTCACATCCGATTCCTTTACGCATTACATGAATAATCCGCAGGATGGTAACTCTTTAAGCAACAATTTTACCGAACAAATCATTTTTGATAAATCAGGTAATGCTTGGATTGGAACCAGAAATGGGTTAACAAAATTCAACAGAAAACTCAACATCTTCACCCAATATTTTAACCATCCGTTTGACCCGCAAAGTATAGCAGGAAATTATATCTATTCATTATTTGTTGATGACCAAAACAACGTTTGGGTTGGTACACGAAATAATGGCCTCGACAAAATAAATCCTAATAAAGAAACTTTTACACACGTTGGCAGCCAAAGTGGTATTAATTCTTTATTAATCAGAAGCATATATGAAGATAAAAATAAAGATTTATGGGTATTAACCGCACAAGACGGTTTATTTTATAGACGGAAAGGCAATACAACATTTGAAAAAATCAAATTATTCGGCAATCAAGCTAAGGAAAATGCTGTTGTCTTCTCAAATTTGAATGAAGACATTTATGGAAATCTTTGGATTGGAACCTATACCGACGGAATCATCATCTACAACAAAAGCAACAAGTCAACTCTCTATTATTCTGAAAACTCTAATTATCCACATAACCTTTGCGGTAATAGTGTTGATTTTATCACACGAGGGAAAACCGGCATTATGTGGATAGCAACCCATGGTGGTGGCATTAGTATGTATAACCCCATTGAGGCACAATACAATTATCGATTCAAAACATTGTTTCCGAATAGTTTACGCGGGAACATCGTCAGCTGCTTTTATGAAGACAGCGACGGTGACGTATGGATAGGAACCGATGGTAATGGGTTTTGCCAGTACAATTATAAAACCAACACCTTTACCAATTATTCGAAGGGAAATGGTTTAACATGTGATGCAGTGCTCGACATTAAAGAAATTGCAAAAAACAAACTCGCGATTGCAACATGGAGCGGCGGACTAAACATTTTCGACAAGAAAAATAAAAGCATAAAACAATATCTCTTTCAAACACAAAGAAACGATGGCGCGATTCAAGACATCTATGGATTGACGTTAGATAAAAAGAATAATAAATTATGGTGCTGCACATATGGTGATGGTATTCAGATATTTGACTGCAAAAACGTCAAGTACCTCACAAACAAAGAACGTCGAGCGGCATTTTATCGTTGCGATACATCAACCTTCAATCAAAAGATTTTAATAGATAAGAATAATAATACATGGATCGCCAGTGGATTTTACCTTTACAGAATCAGCAAAAACAACAATGTATATAATTACAATATTGACGATTCAGCAAAAAAAATCGTTAATTGTTTATTTACGAATGATATAATTCAGGATAGAAATGGCAAAATTTGGACGGCATCAAACCGAGGAGTAAATTTTTATGATGAAAAGAAAGATTGCTTTTATGCATTTCAACATCCAAACTTCGACCTGTCAAAAGCACGATCTTTACTAGAAGATAAACATGGAAACATTTGGATAGCAACAGTTAATGCATTGTTTCGATATTCACCAAAATCGAACACTATACGAAACATAACCCTAAATTGGGGTATGCCCGAAATGCAATACTTTCGTAAATCGGCATTTCGATCGCGAGACGGACATTTGTTTTTTGGTGGACTGAAAGGTTTTATTATGCTTCACGAAGATAGTTCATACACGTATAATATAAACCCCAATTTATGTATAACCAAACTTCTGATACACAATCAGGAACAACAACCCAATGCTGTTAACAGTCCTATTTCGAAAGACATTATCTTTTATAAAACGTTAACACTCAATTATGACCAATCATATCTGACATTAGAATATGCCGCATTGAGCAATATTGATAATCAGAAAATACACTTCAAATATAAGCTCGAAGGTTTTGATAAAGAATGGATTGATGCCAGCAACGAACATAAAGCAAATTATACCAATATCAGTCCGGGTATCTATACCTTTAAACTGATGTGCACAAATAGTGATGGTGAATGGAGTAAAAAGCAATATTCAATGCAAATCATCATTTTGCCCCCATGGTGGAAAACAATATGGTTCAAGGCATTAGTCGCATTTACAATAATCAGTCTATTGGTTTTATATGTTTTATACCGAGAACGGTCAATAAAAAACAGAAACAAAGAACTTGAAAAATTGGTTAATGAAAAAACAAAGGAATTACAAAACAGCAACGAAACATTAATAACTCAAAAAAACACGATTTACGATAACTATTTAACACTTCGTGAAAAACAACTATTAATAGAAATAAAAAACAAACAATTGCAAGAGGCTTTAAACAGTAAAGATAAACTTCTGACGGTTATCGCCCACGATTTTCGAAATCCATTGACAACACTTCATGGCATTGCAAAAGTTTTAAAAGAAAAAGTCGTTGCAAAAAATCTCTTCGATTTACAGAAAAATGTCGATTCGATAACCAATTCAGCCGACAAAATACTTTCACTGATGAATGAAGTTTTGGAGTGGAGTATGAGTAAAGATGATATGGCTAAGTACCAACCAGAACAAGCCAACTTGAGCATTTTAATGACCGATACCATTTCACTCGTTAACGAAACGGCATTACAAAAAGGTATCCAAATAGAAACAGACTACAAATTAGAATCGAATGCAGTTGTTGATCCCCGAATGATTAGTACTGTTTTTCGCAATCTCATCATTAATAGCCTGAAATTCACACCCAAGGGAGGAACTATAAAAATTTCACTTTCTGAAACCGATACCGAACTCATCGTGAAGATTAGTGATACCGGTAATGGAATGGAGCAAGAACAAATTGAAGCCATTCTTACCGATAAAAACCTATTATCGTCTGATTATCGCTCAGGATTTGGCTTACAATTATGCAAATCATTTATAAAGAAGAACAAAGGTTCACTTTCCATTGAGAGTCAGCTGCAACAAGGAAGTACATTTACCGTTATACTTCCCAAAGGAAGCAAGATGGAAAAAGCAGTATCAAACATTAACGCAATGTACAATTCGGATAATCTTGATTTTTCTAGCATGTTCGACGAAAACCAAACAATGCTAATTGTTGATGATAATCCAGAAATAACCAATTACTTACGCGAAGTTTTTGTCGACAGTTTTACCATATTAGAAGCCTTTAATGGCCAAGAAGCCCTCGAAGTCGCATTAAAAAATCTTCCGGAAATTATATTGAGCGATATAAACATGCCGCTTATGGATGGCAAAAAATTATGTCATCAACTGAAATCGAACGACTTAACAAGTCACATCCCGATAATTTTAATAAGTGCTCAAGCACTCGACCAGGATCAAATTGACGGACTAATGCATGGAGCCGACGATTACATCACCAAGCCATTCAATCCTTTTGTTTTGAAACAAAAAGTAGCAACCTTGCTTCAAAACCGAGAACGACTTGCGGCACATTTTAAAAACGCTACGACATCGCCATCAGAAGGATTCAATTTGCCTGAAAGCATAAATGATAAATTAATGGCAAAAATTACAAAAATCATAATGGACAATATTACCAATCCGAATTTTGTAGTTGAAGATTTAGCTTTAGAAGTTGGAATGAGTCGTTCTCAACTATACCGAAAAACGAAAGCCGTTTTAGGATTATCGCCGATAGATTACATCAAAAATCTGAAATTCCAAAAAGCCATGGAAATGCTCAAAACGGGGAAATATAGAATTTCCGAAATCGCCTATGAACTTGGATTCTCCGACACTCGATACTTCTCATCATCATTCACTAAAAAATATGGAGTTACACCATCGTCGTTCCTCCCAAAAAATTCAACGGATAGTCAGCAATAAAAATCATAATAATCGCAAATCATTTTTATACCTTTGTGCTTTATGAAAAAAATATTTTTTTACGCATTAGCAGTACTCATTTTGCCATCGTGTATCTCACAAAAAGTAACAATGCAAGCAACTGAAAAAATAACAACAAAACCGGCATTACTGGCCGAAAGTCCAATGTGGGACTATCGTAGCAATTCATTACTATGGATTGACATTGAAGGAAAATCGCTTCATAAATACTCGTTCGACACAAAAACTGAAAAGACATTAAGCCTTGGGAAACGTCCCGGAACAGTTGTCCTAACAGAACAAGAAGATATTCAAATCGCAGCACTTGAAGATAGCCTCGCATATACATGCATCAGATGTAATAAAATTGATAAAATTTCAGGTCCCGACTATAAAGGACAACCCGTTCGATTTAATGATGGGAAAGTTGACCCACTCGGACATTTATGGATAGGAACAGTCGATTGTAAGGATTACAGTAATCCGATTGCTCATCTCTATAAATTTGAAAAAGACCAAACATTTACCATAAAAAAAGCAGGCGTAACAACATCAAACGGAATTTCGTGGTCGCCCGACGGAACAATCATGTATTACATTGATTCCCCAACAAGAACCGTCGTTGCATACGATTTTGATTTGAAAACGGGCGATATTTCCAATCCAAGAGTTGTAATACATACACCAGAGGATTTGGGCACTCCCGATGGTTCAACTATCGATGCAGAAGGTATGTTATGGGTTGCTCAATGGGGCGGTTCTTGCGTTATCCGTTGGAATCCAAAAAATGGGAAAATCCTTGAAAAAATTCAAGTACCGGCTAAAAATGTTACTGCAGTCGCATTTGGCGGACCCAATTTGGACATCTTGTTCATTACAACGGCACAAATTGCAATGTCGCCCGAAGATGAAAAACGGTATCCCGATGCAGGAAATATTTTCACCATAAAACCAGGTGTAAAAGGCATTAAAGCGAATATCTTTATCGAATAAATAAAACTCATGAACAAACGTCATTTTTGCATTTTCTTATCAATACTATTATTCTCTAATTCAACATATTCACAAAGAATCGAAAAACAAACGATTCAGAAACCGACGCTTATTATCGGTATCGTTATTGAGCAAATGCGATTCGAATATCTTTATCGGTTTTGGGATAAATTAAGCGATGGAGGATTCAAAAAACTGGTACTAGGTGGTGCCGTTTGTCGAAATGCATCGGCCGACTACATGTATACTCAAACCAATCCGGGACTGGCAACCATTGCAACAGGAACCAATCCTTGCACACACGGAATTATTGCCGATGAATGGTACGACAGAATCAAAGCAAAGGTAATTGGCTCGGTCACCGACGAATCGGAGACAACTATTTCCGGACTAGACAAAGACATTCAATGTTCCCCTCGAAAAATTCTTTCAACAACCATTGGCGATGAATTAAAAACGGCAAACAAACTTTCAAAAGTTGTAAGCATCTCATTGAAATCTTCCTCATCGGTACTACTGGGAGGTCATAATGCCGATGCTGCATATTGGATGGATGAAACGACCGGCGAATTTACAACATCATCATATTACAGAACTGAATTACCAACATGGGTTAAAGAATTTAACAACAGAAAATTCAACGACATATATCTTGCAAAAACATGGAATACCTTACTCCCTATTGAAACATATACAGAAAGCCTTCCCGACAGAAATGACTATGAAATTGGAATAAATTATCGTACAATGTTTCCGTATCAATTGTCACTCTTAAGCGATCGTTACAGAAAATATAAAATACTAAAAACAACTCCGATGGGCAATTCATACATGAAAGATTTTGCAATAAATACCATTGTTGGAGAAAATTTGGGAAAAGATCAATATACTGATTTGTTGATGCTTTCTTTTTCGGCAACCGATGCTATCGGATTAAAATACGGTCCCCGATCAATTGAAATAGAAGACACCTACATCAGATTGGATAAAGACATTGAATTCTTTCTACAATTCATTGAAAAAGAACTGGGTAAACAAAATGTTCTTGTATTTCTGACCTCAACTAATGGAACCGCGGAAAATCCCAAACACATGATCGATACAAAACAAAATGCCGGTCAATTTAAGCAAGCTAAGGCAGAGCAATTACTTAAAACATACCTCAACGCGGTATACGGGGCAAACGATTGGGTATCATATTACAACAAACAAGTTTTTTACCTCAACCAAACCCTAATCGAAGACAATAAAATAGCACTCAATGAAATACAGGAAAAATCTGTTAATTTTCTTGTAAAACTAACAGGAGTAACACAAGTATTATCGGCATCTGCATTACAAAACACAAACTTCTCCGACGGTATGCCCCGAAAATTCTGGAATAACTACAATCAAAAACGGTCAGGTGATATATTCATGTGCTTAGAACCCGGTTGGATTGAACAAACAACAAACGAAACAACCTCGCACAACTCACCTTACAGTTACGATACCCACATCCCATTAATTTGGTATGGATGGAAAACCGAACATGTATCAATTACCCGTCCCATTTCGTTAACAGACATAGCCCCCACGCTATCATTAATACTCAAAATTCAAAAACCAAGTGCCGGCTCGGGGAATCCAATTGGCGAAATTTTTAATGACAATTAAAATAGAATCCACCAAATCGTTTAAAAATCGAAATCACATTTTTCAGTAATAATACCCAAATATTTTATATTCAGTGCATGTTTTTTAAAAAAATGAATATATTTGCGGTCTTAATGCTTAATAGGCGAAGAATAACCAAATACTTAATTTATAGAAACTTATTAAAACACAAATCAAATGCAAAATAAAGGAGCAATAAGGCTTTTTGCTATTCTGTTTGCGCTAGCCAGTTTATATTCGCTATCGTTTACTTTTTTTACCAAAAAAGTTGAATCAGATGCTAAAGAATACGCAAAAGGCGACTTAGCAAAAGAAAACGCTTATATCGATTCTATCAGAAGCGAAAACATTTACAACTTTGCCTGGTTACGCCAATTCACGTATTCTGAATGTAAAGAACGTGAAATCAATTTCGGTCTTGACCTTAAAGGTGGGATGAACGTAACTCTTGAAATTTCAGTGGTTGACCTTCTTCGTGAATTAGCTGTCGATAAAAACGATTCAGTAATCATCAGCACAATCGAAAGAGCAAAAAAACTCCAAGAAAACAGTCAAGATGATTTTGTAACGCTTTTTGGCAAAGCATTTACTGAAAAATATCCTAATCTACGTCTTGCAAACTATTTCTCAAAACTCGAAAATAAAGATCGTGTTAACTACCAATCGAGTAATGAAGAAGTGCTTTCGTTCTTAAAAGAACAAGCACAAAGTGCAATCGACAATTCATTCAACATTCTTCGTACACGTATCGACCGTTTTGGTGTTACCCAACCAAATATCCAAAGCCTTGGTTCTGGTCGTGTTTTAGTTGAATTGCCAGGTGTTAAAGATCCTGAACGTGTTCGTAAACTTCTTCAAGGAACTGCAAAATTAGAGTTCTGGGAAACATACGATATGATGGAAATCGGACAATCTTTAGAGTTAGCAAACAAACGCATTAAAGAAGTTCTTGATTTACAAGCAAAACCTAAAAACGTAGACACAACCAAAGTTGCTACATCAGCAAAACCGGTTGCAAAAGCAGATAGTTCGAAAAAAGGGCTTGCATTATTGCAACAAATGGAAAAAGATACTGCTAAAAAAGACTCAGGCGCTGTAGCTAAAACGAAAAAAGCAGGATCAAACGACTATCCTCTATTCTCGATTCTAATACCAAACTTGAATCAAAAAAATCAGATACAAAAAGGTCCAATTATCGGAACCAGCCATATAAAAGACACTGCAAAAGTTAACAGATATCTTGCAATGGAACAAGTTAAAAAAGCGTTCCCTGCAAATATTCGTTTCATGTGGACAATTAAAGCAATCGACAAAGGAGGCAACTTCCATCAATTGATTGCAATAAAAACACCACGCGATGGTAAAGCTCGTTTAGAAGGCGATGCTATCACAAGTGCACGTCCCGAATCAGGACAAAATGCAAACTCAGTTAACGTTTCAATGTCGATGAATGCTGAAGGTTCTGCAATCTGGGCACGTATGACAAAAGAAAACATCGGTAAATCAATTGCCGTTGTACTTGACGGATATGTATATTCATTCCCAACTGTTCAAAACGAAATTAACGGAGGTAATTCACAAATTACAGGAAACTTCTCAATTGCTGAAGCAAAAGACTTAGCAAACGTTCTTCAATCGGGTAAATTACCTGCTCCAGCAAAAATTGTTGAAGAAGCAATCGTTGGTCCATCATTAGGAAAAGAATCAATCAACGAAGGTTTTATCTCGTTTGTTGTAGCATTTATTCTTGTACTGTTATTCATGATTTTATATTATGCAAAAGCAGGATATGTTGCAAACGTAGCATTATTAGTTAACATCTTCTTCATCTTTGGAGTACTTGCTTCAATGGGTGCAGTACTTACCTTGCCTGGTATCGCAGGTATCGTTATTACCTTAGGTATGGCAGTTGATGCGAATATCATCATTTACGAACGTATTCGTGAAGAAATCCACGGAGGCAAAGGCATGAAACTCGCTATTGAAGATGGTTTCCGCCATGCTATGTCAGCGATTATCGATGGTAACGTTACAACAATTATAACCGGTGTTGTATTATATATTTTCGGTTCAGGTCCAATTCAAGGTTTTGCAACAACCCTTATCATTGGTCTTTTAACCTCAATGTTTACAGCAATCTTTATTTCAAGAATTATTTTTGAAAGAATGCTTGAGAAAAAGAAAGACATCACATTTGGAAATAAAATCTCGAACAGTATATTCAAACATGTCGATTGGGATTTCATGAACAAACGCAAAGTATTCTATATCATATCTTCAATCATTATTGGTTCTGGACTTATTTCTATCGGGGTAAGAGGTTGGAATATGGGTGTTGATTTCAAAGGAGGTCGCTCATATATCGTACGTTTTGAAAACCCAGTAAAAACAGAAGATATTCAAGAAGATTTAAAAGCTGCATTAGGAAACCAAATTCCCGATGTTAAAACATACGGAACCGATAATCAGGTTAAGATTACAACCAAATACATGATTGATGACAAAACTGCAAACACAGACAGTATTGTTGAGCATAAAGTATTTGAAGGATTGAAACCAGTACTTGGTTCAAATGTTGATTACAATACTTTTGAACATAAATTCAAAATGAGTTCACAAAAAGTAGGACCAACCGTAGCAGACGACATTATTTGGGGAGCAATACTTGCTGTATTCTTCGCTCTTATTGCAATTTTCTTCTACATTTTTGTTCGTTTCCGCAGTTGGATTTATGGATTAGGTGGCGTATTGTCATTATTCCACGACGTATTATTCGTATTAGGATGGTACTCTATTCTTTGGGGATTCCTTCCATTCTCAATGGAAATAGACCAAGCATTTATTGCAGCTATATTAACCGTGGTTGGTTATTCAATTAACGATACCGTAATCGTTTATGACCGTATTCGTGAATACAAAGGTTTGTATCCGAAACGTGACAACCTTTCAATCTTTAATAGTGCAATCAATTCAACCCTTGGCCGTACTATTAATACCGTAATGACGGTTATGATTACACTTCTTGCAATGTTCATTTTTGGTGGAGAAACTATCAGAGGATTTATCTTTGCAATGTTAATCGGTATTGGTGTTGGTACTTATTCTTCTATTTTCGTTGCATCGGCAATCGCTTTCGATTCTATGGAATGGAAAAGAAAAAAAGATGAAAAAAAAGGCTTAGTTAAATAAGCATATTCATTATAAAAAAGAAGGCTATTTCTAAAAAAAGAGATAGCCTTTTTTTTGATAACTTTTTAATAAGTAATTCATTTACTTGAATTTTGAATTGATAAAATAAATAAATTTGTTAGTGAGCGGATATATAAAATATTTCTCTGATTCCTTCCGTTAAGAAACAAAAAGTTGATAAATATGATATTAGCAACATTATTACAAATCGCCCAAGCTCCTGCCACAACAGCAATAGCAACACCAGAGGCACCACACGTTAAAGAAGCAGAAAGTGTTCTTGAAATTGCGATGAAAGGTGGATGGATTTTAATTCCAATTCTATTGTTTTCTCTACTTTCTATCTATGTAATCATCGATCGCTGGAGTGCAATTTCAAAAGCAAAAAAAAGTGATAATTTGGTAAAAAGCATTGAGCCATTATTAAAAGAAGGGAAAATTGATGTTGCACTTGCTGCATGCGAAACAAACAACTCACCCGTTGGTAAAGTTTTAGCAGCAGGATTAAAAACCATCGGTTGCCCCATCAGCGACGTACAAGACGCCATGGAGTCGGAAGCTCATCAACAAATCGATCAAGTGAGCAAAGGAATGCATTACCTTTCCATTACATCATCGGTAGCTCCAATGCTTGGTTTTCTTGGAACAATCTTTGGGGTAATTAAAATCTTCTATAACATTTCATTAACCGACAACATCAGTATCGGGATTATCTCCGGTGGTCTTTATCAAAAAATGATATCATCGGCATCGGGATTATTTGTTGGAATGGTTGCTTATGCAGCATATCATTTATTAAATGCCCAAATCGACAAAATAACGTCAGGAATTGAGCGTCAATGCAATCAATTTATCGCATTACTTCGTAGTAATTCATAGGCACTTTTATAATACAAATAAGACATGAAACTAAGACGTAAAAGAGAATCGCAACCTGAAGTATACACTGCTTCACTTAACGATATCATGTTTTTCCTTTTGTTATTTTTCTTGATTATTTCAACATTAGTAAATCCTTCGGTTATACAATTGATGTTACCCAAAGCATCAGCTAATGTTCAAAAAATGAGCAAACAAACAATAAACATATCGGTCACAAAAGATCTACAATACTTTTTGAATGATAAACCCATTCAATTGGAACAAATAAAACCTGAAATTGAAAAAATGGCTGTAATATCTGAAAATGCAACAGTTATTATAAGAGCCGATAAATCGATTACCATTCAAGATTTGGTAACCTTACTTGATATTGGCAATCAATTAAGGGTTAAGATGATTTTAGCAACACAAAAATCATGACATGGGGGTTTAGCTCAGTTGGCTAGAGCGCTTGCATGGCATGCAAGAGGTCAGGGGTTCGACTCCCCTAATCTCCACAAAACCGTTGAACAATACTTCAACGGTTTTTTTTATAATAAACTGACAAATATCACTATTTTTAGAAACATATCGCACCTTTCTTCATATATTTACCGTGTAAACATTTCTCTTTAGAAATCAAAATTCATTATAAATGGATGATAAAGCAACAATATTATATATCGATGATGAACGCATCAATGTAACGCTCTTTGAAATCAATTTTAAAAAGAAATTTAACGTTCTTTGCGCCCAATCGGGAATTGAAGGACTTGAGATATTAAAAGCAAATCCACAAATTAAAATCATTCTGACAGACATGAAAATGCCTGGAATGAATGGGATAGAATTCGTCACAAAAGCAAAAAACTCGTATCCGGATAAGATTTTTTTTATCTTAACCGGTTACGGGTTAATTCCTGAAATAGGTGAAGCATTGAAAAGTCAATTAATTCACAATTATTTTTCAAAACCTTTTAATATTAAGGAAATTGAAAAATCTATACTGAGCCTTTTGAATTAGTTTCGACATTAAGCACCAAACAACCACACTTTTAAATTAGCATATTTCCACAAAAGCCACAAAACAATTCCTAATACCAAAAGCAAAACAAAGGCTATTTTCCAGAAAGGGCGTTTTTTGTTCGAGAAAGGATCTATCAAATTAATGCGTGCATTTTTAGGTAATGATGCAATATGAGTTAATGTATTTCCAAAAGGAATATTAACAACGGCACGAGCATTTATAGCCCATCCATTGGCATCAAGAATTGGCGCTAAATTACGTTTTCGAAGTTTAAGCCACGCAATTATCATTGATGGTCCGGATATTATTAAAATGATTCCAACTATAGCCAATGGCATTTTCCACCAGACTAATCCTAAAAATCCGGCAATGAATGACGCTAAAGCTGTTCCAATAGCACCGATTGCCAAACCTATCGCGGCAAAAATCCCAACAAATTTTCCAACATCAAAAGGTTGTGCCGGGGCCTTAGCTGTTGTTTCAATTTTTGTATGTGCTTGTTCGATATTTGAGGTTGCATTGGATTGAACCTGACTTTCGCGAGCTGAAGCAAATTTATCGATTTGAGTTTCAATGAAACGAGCCACTTTACGGTAAGGCGACCAAAATGCCTGACGAATGCTAATCGGATTTTCAACGATTTTAACCACCGTTGCATCCCAATCGAGACCTTTGGTGTCATAAAAAATAGCGTTACGTCCAACAATTAAATTATCGATATCGCCATTTGTCATCGCCGCAACGATTGTCATCTTTTCATTTTTGACTTTAGAGACACATTCACAATAAATTAAAAACATTCCACTGAGTGTTGCCATTGTGCTGTGTCGAGCCATATCGGTAACCCGAATACAGAGATCACAACTTCTTTGATCAATAAAAAGCGTTCCTGCCTGAAAGATGGCATTTTGATCTGAAGAATAAAAATCGTAGAAGGTGACAAAATTTTTCAGAAGCTTGTAAATATCTCGATAATAGCGAACTAATTTATCGACCAGAATAATATTTTTTGCTTCGGTTTCTAAGGCTAAATCTTTTTCAATAAGATCAAAAAGCTCGTTGCTTTGATTTTTTTTCAAGATTTCACGTATTCGTTCCAGCCCTAAATGTTCAACTTCTGCACCTTTTTTATCGTTCTTCCATGAAATAAAAGCATCAAATAATTTGGTTATTTCAATCCATTCTGTTTCTGAAATTGAGTCATTATTTGGAAATTTTTCTTTTACAACTAATTTCACAAAATTGAACATCATTGCTTCCCATGCTGGGTTTAAACCTTTGTCAAGCGACAATCGTTTTGAAGAAGAAATCTTAGCGATGGGATATTCGGCAATTTCAGTCAAACAACTCGATAAATCTTTAGCACTAATAGATTCGTATCTGCTTAAAAAGACATTTAACACATCGGCTGATTGAGGATCAAATTCAGCTAAACGACAACGTATAAAATAATCATCAACCTTAGTTTTTATGGCAAGATATGATTGCAATGCCAATTCGGTTTGATCGCCAAATGGAAATATATTTTTTTGGTCGTTTTCTGCATATAAATACCAATCAGAAAAAGACTTGCACGATTCATAAAACGTAGTTACATTGTCTTTTGAAACTCCTGATTTTCCATTTCTGTCAAAAATTGGATCATAACATGATATAATATCATTGACCAACAATTTAAGTGAATCATCATCGCAGGAGTCTTCTGTAATAAAACCATCTCCATTAAATTTTGTATTAGCAAATATTGATTTAATATCAGAGGTTTCTTCTACAGTAATTTCTTCATCAATTCCTTTGCCGATGTTATTTAAAATTTGATGAGCAGATGCAAGCAATAAACGGCCCTCTTCACAATCGGTATTAATACTTGCTAAGGGCAAAGATGAAGACTGTTTAAGCAAATCATCCGGATTTTTAATGACAGCAGTTATCCATTTAACAGCTTCAAGAATTTCGGGCACCCTGATCCGTCCATCTTTATCATTATCAATCAGTTCAAGGGTTTTTTGATCGATTTCCAAACCAGAAACCGGACAACTTAATGCTGTCCACAATTTTTGATCTAATTGAGGTAGCGCCACTAAATCTTGACCTGATTCAAGATTTACACGTTTCACGCCTCCGACACTTGAGAAGTTCCAAATATGATTATTTTGTTCCATGATTATAGTTTTAGAGATGTTTTCGACATCAGATTGCATTCAAATTTACATTTTAATAATCATTTTTCATAAAAATCGCAGAAAAATTTATCCGAACAGAATAGGAACGGAATACGTCTGAAAATAAAAAGTTCAAATCTTCAACGTTTTACATTCTTAAAATGACTATTTTTGCGAGGTTTTAAATTTTCATACAGATGGAAAAATTTCTGGGTATTATACTCATTATCATTTTGTCACTTTATGTTTTACAATGGTTAGGGAAACTATTATTGCCATTTATATTAAAAAAACTAATGCAAAAAATGGCAGAAAAAGCTTTTGGTCAACATGTTGATTTTTCACAACAGAATCAATATTCGGAACAAAACAATAAACAAGAAGGCGATGTAACAGTTACATATAATCAAAAGACACAAAACCGCAAATCGAAAGAAGAAGGAGAATACATCGACTTCGAAGACGTAAAATAACACTATAAAAATGAAAGCATTTCGAAAATTATTTATTGCCCTCTGTGGTATTAAGCTTTATTTAACAATCATTAGCCGAATTTATGTTTGGCTAACTGGGAAAGGTTTCTTAAAATCAGGGTATCCTGAATTATTTTTTCTACACAAAATTGTAAAAAAGGGTGATACATGTATCGATATAGGTGCTAATTTGGGATATTATTCAACCAAGATGTCGAAACTTTGTGGTATTGAAGGCAAAGTATATGCCGTAGAACCAGTGCCAATGTTTTATAATATCTGGAAGAAAAACGTTAAGCTAAGCGGCATAAAAAATCTGGAATTGTTTCCATATGCACTTGGAAGTAGCGAAGGTATAATTCAAATGGGAATGCCTGAAAAAGATGGACTTGCACATCATGGAATGACCAAAGTAGCGAGTTCGGCAAATGAACATTATGTTTCGTTTTTTGAGGTAAACATGAAAGTTCCCGATGAGCTCTTTTCATCAATAAATCGACTTGATTTTATTAAATGCGACATCGAAGGATATGAGTTTATTGCATTTTCGAATATGATTGAAACGATTAAAAAATTTGAACCTCTTATTCAATCGGAACTAGGAGGAGAAGAAAACAGAAAAAATGTAATATCATTGCTTGAATCGTTGGGTTATACAACTTATATACTCAATAACAACACGTTAAGCCAAGCATCCGACAGTATTAAGCAAAATCATATGAGCGATTTTTATTTCCTTAAAGTAAAACACAGCAGCTTATTGAAATAATTTTGCATATAAAAAAAATATAACTACTTTTGCAGTACCGAAATGCCCGGGTGGCGGAATCGGTAGACGCGCTGGTCTCAAAAACCAGTGAAAGCAATTTCGTACCGGTTCGATTCCGGTCTCGGGTACAAAAAACCTCGATTCAAATATGAGTCGAGGTTTTTTTCTTTTGTAACTATTTTAAACTGCTATATTGTGCAACCCAGGCTGGATCTTGAACATCTTTAAGAAATTTCCAAAGATTATCACCAAAAATATAATCGGTAAAGGCTCCAAATCCATAGTTCTGTTTAAGAAAAGCCCATTGTGCATCGCTGGGACAAAAGTCTTTACCAGCCCAACCCGGCTCCATTGTTTGCATTGTTTTGTAAGGATATTCGGAATAGCGAATTTTCCACAATTGATCGAATACATCCCATTTCAACTGGTTTTTTTCCATGAAATTAATTTTATCGGGATTTGCTTTCGATTCGGCTTGACCGGTAACTTGTCTGATAAACATTGGTAATGTGAGCCAGGCCACCTCTTTTTGACCGTTTTCCATAACCTTAATGACACCATATCTCACAAAGCCATTGTACGTTGTTACCATACAAATTCCAAAATACCATTTGTTTTTATAATATGGTTCTTCATTGCCGGTTTTGCGTTTAAAATAAGGATTATTTTGCGACATCGTAGCCGATGACACAATCAATAAGCATAAGAATATGAACACTTTGTTTTTCATTAACGCTTTATCCTTAAATTTGGTATTCACAAAAGTAGCGAAAATCAACTGTATAACAAACATTTTGCCAACCTAATGGTTTATTTTATTGTTTGAAAATTAATTTTGAAATACCTTGCCAAATATTTTTTAAGTGTTTTTTTAATATGATTAAACATCTATCAACAAAAGCTTTTTTCATTTTCGCATTCATATTTATCATCTTCGACTCATCCATTTCTTTCTTCCAGTTTTATGGCACACAACTCGAAGGTGACGTGGCATTAACCGTTGCCCCTACCCCTGCTTATCAAAAAGTACTGACAGATCCTTTGGGAATTTCGGCATCGATATATCATCAAAATTATGCAGCTCCCAATCGTTTTTTTGCACATAGCACGGTATATCATTATTTTCGAACCGTTCCATTATGGCTTCAAAAACTAGGCGTTCAACCAATAAACAGTATTTATCTGAGTTGTGCATTAATCAAACTATTGACGCAGTTGCTAATGGTTTCAGTCTTATCGATATTCGTACGATATTTCGCCTCTTCTGAAAAATGGATATTGGCATGGTCGGCAGTTATATTTGTTTCCTTATTTCAAACAAGAGGTTTTGACGGACAAATGGGAATAATAAATGATTCTATTTCATATTTCTTTTGTTATGCCTTTCCGCTTTTTGTTTTTTTATGTTTTTTGTTGCCTTTCGGTCAATTTTATGGTAATGGGAACCGATCTCGACATCCTTTCATAACAGGAACTTTGTTGACTATACTCTGTTTCATTATTCCGTTTGATGGTTCAACAATTTGTGGTATTTCGCTCATATTTGTTTGTACCATATCACTAATCCTTTTTATAAAAATCATAAAAAACAGTGAACCCAAAAGTGCAATTGATATACTCAAAACGATTCCGCTCGAATTATTTATTCCCCTATGTTTATTGGGGATAATGAGCATATATTCATTGTATGTCGGCACATTTAATCAAGAAAATAACTGGGAAACAATCTCGATGACCGAAAGATATGCTCGCCTACCAATCGGATTATTTAAAATTTTGACAAAACGAATCGGATTGCCAATCTTATTGATAATAACAACAATAAATATTTTTTTTATAAAAAAACGAGAAAAAAAAGATGCACACAAAATTGTTTCTTTAATAACATATTTAGCCGTATTTTCAGTTTTATACTTACTATTACTTCCATTAGGAGGATATCGAAGTTATCGCGAATACATTATTCGATTTGACACGTTTTTACCAGTAACTATCTGTATTATATTTTCATATGTATTAAGCACCGTATCTGTTTTACAAATTGCTCAAGATAAAACAAGAGTGATATTTTTAACCACATTTATTCTCGTAATATTTTTATTTACAGCAGTCGATTTGAAAACGAAAAGCAACAACGATTGCGAACGCCAAGCACTTCAAACACTTTCAGAAACGAAGCAAAAATCAATCGAATTAAACTGCGATTGTACCGTTTTATCGTGGATAAAAATTAATCGATTCGAAGATTCACGGTCAAATGCAATTATGCTGAAATACTGGAACATTACCCAAGATACCGTTCTATATAAACATCGATAACACCATTTCTTGCGAAACGAGAAAAATGATACAAAAAAAATATTCATTAAGAG
>JACCEE010069672.1_pt1 | contig 21663 bp, 14 predicted proteins | sample 7449931 | NCBI WGS metagenome assembly JACCEE01 (sample SAMN15323457, study PRJNA562643) | freshwater metagenome | isolation source: river surface water | place: USA:Blue River Watershed | collected 2017-08-19 | reverse complement strand
GGGACACAGATCGGCATCGTCTTCGAGACCGCCACACCGTTTGACACGCCCAGACTGATGGACGAACTGGTGTCCTGGGTAAATAACGAGCGGGAGAGCAGGCAACTGCACCCGTTGTTGATCATCGCGATCTTCGTGGTGGTGTTTCTGGAAATCCATCCCTTCCAGGATGGAAACGGACGCTTGAGCCGGGTGCTGACGACGCTACTGCTGATCCAGGCTGGCTATGCTTATGTGCCGTACAGCTCGCTTGAAAGCGTGATCGAACTGAACAAGGAGGCCTATTACCTCGCGCTGCGCCAGACACAAGGGACTATCCGTCTGGAAGCGCCCAACTGGCAGCCATGGTTGGTGTTCTTCTTGCGCTCACTGGCCGAGCAGGTTCGACGTCTGGAGAAGAAGGTCGAACGCGAAAAGATCGTGCTGGCCACACTGCCCGAACTGTCACTGCAGATCCTGGAATTCGCCCGTGAGCACGGGCGCGTCACCATCGGCGATGCCATCAGGTTGACAGGCGTCAGCCGCAACACGTTGAAGCAGCATTTCCGGAATCTGGTCGAGCGGGATCACCTGAATCAGCAAGGCAGCGGGCGTGGCGTCTGGTACTCGATCAAGTGATCTGGATCGCGGGGGGAACTCACCCTGCACAACACCCGTTTAGTTTGCATCCAGTCGATAGACCTCGATCGCGTCATGCCACAGCGTGCGCGGCGCGAAACCGGGTTGGGCATCGGGCAGGTACAGACCCCATTTCAGATAGCCGGCCTGCGGCCTGGCATCGCGCAGATTCGGGCCGACGTGGCGCAAGCTGCGAGCCGGCTGGCCCTGGACACGGGCCGACACGGCGACCTCGCCACGCGCGTCGGCCGCCCAGCGGACATCGAATGCCAGATCGATCCAGCGCCCAGGCGGCAGCGGGGCCGGCAGCAGCGTCAGCTGGGTCGAAGCGCCGATGCGCAATACCAGCGCGCCCGCCTTGACCGCGACGAACATGTCGGGCGGGCCGTCGAAGCGCTTGAACTGCCAGACGATGTCCACCGGGCGCGGCGCACCCGGCGCAGGCAGCCGCAGATCCCAATCATCAGCGAGCTTGAGGCTGAAGCGGTAGAGGAAATGGTCGCCCGGACCATAGCGCACGGGCAGCGACTCCATCGCGTTCGACTCGGCACGCCAGGCGCCCTGGCTGCGGTAATCGGGCTGCGGCAGCAGATGGGTGGCCAGCGAACAGCGCCCGCTGCGGGCCTGGGTGCAATCGGTGCGGATTGCATCGCGAGCAGCCGGCAACACCACGGCCCCGCGCTGCCCCGACAGTTGCGACTGGCCCGACTCGTAGTCCACGGACAGGACTGGCATGGCTGCCACGGGCGGCGTCAGCTTTTCGGCAAGCACCAAGCCGGGCAAGCAGGCCCACAGAAGCCCCACCAAAATCAATCTCATCTACTAGCCCGGGTTTTTCAACGGCCTGTTAATGATTAATTTTTACCGTGCGCGACAAAACTCCATCACTACCAACTCTTCTAATAAATCCAATCACAGCCAAATTCTCTTTTTCAACTCCTACCGGAAGATTAAATTTGTGTGTTGAAGCCTTGGAGTACCAAAAGATGTCTATTCTTTCATCTTTGCACATCAAGTAATAAGCATACTCTAATTCATCCGGTGCTAAAAGTTCGCTTGTGATCTTTACAAGCACATGATCTTCTGCGAATTTTGCTGCTACATGCATACAACTAGGCAACTTCGCCATTAAAGGCGGAAATGCATTTATAGCTTTAATGACTGAATACAGGTTTACTGCCAAAGTGAGATGGGTATTACATTCTGCGGGAAATTCAAGAGCTAGGGCTTTTAGTTCTTTATCAACCGACTCAACAAATACCCCCCCCACCACATTAATAAAATCAGGATCAACTATTGCCTTTGATGCGATTACTCGAAAAATATCCGAAACACTTTCCTCTACCCCAACATCAACGCATAAATCACTTGACAACTCTCGGCCGTATTCAAAAATTGAACGATCATTATTGCTATAATCAAATTGTCCGCCATAAACCTTGATAGACATTTCTCTTATATCAAATTCTGGAAAATCGATACTTGGCTTAATGGAGGCGAGATCTTTCCAAGAAGAGTCAAATTCAATCTCAGAAAGATTAGGTGCCAATAAAGTCAAAAGATCTTTATGAAATTGCCTTTTATCATATCCATGCTGAGCACAATACCAATTTAAAAGTATTTGCTCTTTGGCTGCCAACAAGCCTACTGGAATGCCTTTATTCTGCATGCCTTTGTACCAAGATCTACCGTAATGATGACGAGATCGTGTACCCATATAATATATATCCATCGCATTTTCCAACGAAGGATCTACACCCAGATCATCAAAGAAACTTAAAAACTCTGAAATCACCTCAGATTTCTCTTGTGGAGACAATTTAGAGTCCGATATTTTCTTTACTATATCACCTGCGCTCAAAGTAACTGGATTTCTTAGATTATCACTATCGTGTCGCAAATAATAATCCCATTCATAGCTAACATAACCCCAAAGATCTACACTAATTCTATTTTCAGTAATTGTTGAAACAGGAAACAAAACTGGCATATAAACACCTGCTTGAGCCATAAGCCAGTTATTTACCGCCTCTTTTGAGCTCAATTCACTCTTAACGAACTGATGAGAGAACATCTTATGACGCGGCTTAACTTCAAGTCCACATGCAGAAGCCACTTTTTCAGCGATTGAGTACTCAGGAGAATCACGCTCAGAAAATATTGCAACATCAATTTCTGGACATATATCCAAAGCTCGGTACACAGCAGAAAGAATTTCTCGAGAATCGTAACCTGCTGAAAGTGAAACCTGCAGAGCATATCCATGCCTTGCAATTGCAACAACTTGCCCAATCATTTTTTTAGCCAACCCAACAAGCATTAAACCATACTCTAATGAGTTACTAGGAATATGCTCAAGAAAATCAAAGTATTTCTCCTCAGACGCCACATACTTCGATTGTATTTTTTTGATAACTAATTCGGAATTTTGTGGCAGCAATCGAATTTCATTCGCCAAAGTATTATTACTCATCAACTGAGCACTAATATGCTTACCCGCCTGAAGTCGATAGCATGACAGCACAGCCGAATTAACTGTGAGCGAGTGGCCACGCCTCTTTATTAGCTTAACCAAAAGATAAAAGCTGTTACTAATCGCCCAATATTCATCCTTGCAAAAATAGAAAATCGCTTCTTGACCAGTTACATCTGTTCTTGCATAGACACAATCCCCTCGTATTGAAATCAATGCATATCTCCCATCGAATGGTGGACGGCCATCTTCCTTTTTACGTTGCGCCCAACCTTCAGTACCTACAAAAATAACTGCATCATCACTTACGCCATAGCCAAAAAAGTAATCGCGCTGCTCTGGACTCTGCCCTAACTGTGGCGTGTAAACATCGAGAAAGAAAGGATGAAGAATGCTCATTATTTAATCCTTTATGAAGCTCGCATCAGAAAAATGGGCTTTGTCAATGAAAAAATCAAATTACCAAGAGGGGTCGCCAGCGGCTTTATTAAGGAAATTAATTGAGCGCGCACTTGCTCCTGACCCCAAGCGTATTTACCTCACGCGCACCGTCTCGGACGCGACGCGCCGCTACACTTGGATCCCGCGCCTAGACTGGATGGAGCGCCCGATGCGCAGTCAGAGGAAGAAGCTCGCCGGCGTGGGCCTGGTCGAGCGCCGACGCGAGATCGCGGGCAAGGTCAGCATTGAGCGCTCGTTCTACATCGGCTCCCAGGGCATCGACTCGGCACAGTAACTGTTCAGGTACCCTCTGCATAAGCAGGCTCATATAAATCAACAAGTTACAAGATTTAGTAAAGACTTTGCTTCAGAAAATCTGCAGTTTTCCTTAAATTTCGATCTGAATCGTAGAAATGTTGTCTTTAGGACCGAAACTGAATGGTTGTAACCTGTTGATTTTGATAGTTCTTCTCTGCAGTAGGGGGTACCTGAACAGTTACCTCGGCACAGACCCTGGCCAAAGCCGCGCGCGGTCACTGGGGGGGAAAACCAGTTGCACTGGGTGCTCGACGTGGTGTTTCGCGAAGACGACTGTCGGGTGCGGCGTGGGCACACGGCGCGCAACTTCTCGGCGCTGCGCAAGTTCGCGCTGTCCTTGTTGCGCCAGGATACCCAGTACCCCAAGCGCAGCCTTAACAGCCGGCGTCAAACGGCTGACCGCAACGCCAGATACCGTGCGTCTCTGCTCGGGCTACAGCCCCGCGGGTAAATGCGATTGCCCTGCACTGCAGGTCACGATTCACCCAGATCATGAGAGCCCCTCGTGCTTTCAGGGCTTGGTTGTAGCGCTTCCAGTTGGTCGTCTTGTACTTGGATGGCTCTGGTCTCACTCGATCATTCATCTCGACAGCTTACCGCGGTTTAACTGACGACTGGACAGACGACTGGACAGACGACTGGACAGACGATTTTCGCAACAGAGCCGATTGCCACATCAATAAGACATGCAGTGACGGCACAATAAATTCTATAATTTATTTTTAAGGCTATTCAGCAAGTCTTGCTTCTCTCGCGCCGATGGAGTTCTCGCCCTCGCCCAACTAATACCTTGCTTCAAAACAACGGCGGGAGTTCCTACCAACAAGACTAAAGAACTTGCAGATTGCGTTACAAGTGAATTCATTCCGATTACTGAACCACTTCCTATGGATACTGTTTTCCCAGAAGAGATAATAGCAGCACCACGCGAAACCCAAACATGATCACCAATTTTTATAGCACTTTTTCCTGCATTAATTTCCTGCATTAATTGGACTTAACGTTGACACATCAAATATTTCATGCATATCACCAACACAAAGCTGACAACCATTACTAAACATACAGTCGCGGCCGATATCGACACTACAACCCGACTCCAAAACAATTCTTGTTTCATTTGAAGTTGTCTCATCGCCAATATGAAGAGTTGAGCCATCATATGCAACGACATTAAAATTCCCTCTACAGCCACTCCCAATAGTAACCGAAATAGATCCGCAAGAGATAGACAAATTCAACTTTTGCTGAGTTCGACCTATATGAATATGCACCCGACTATTTCCGGAACGTGTAACATGACCAACTCTAAGAGGGTGTAGACAGAATCAACAGCAAAGGAGCATGCTGTCGGCGGTGTAGTCCAGGCATCAGGAGGTCGACATGTGTGCAGCCCGTCAAAATGCGCCGGCAGTAGAACCCAAGCGGGGAGGCCGACCGCGAGCATTGAAAGAAGAGCATGTGCTGGCCCTGCGGGAGATCGTGGCCGAGCATCCGCAGGCGACGTTGGAAGCGGTATCGCAGATCTTGGCCGAGCGCTGCGGGGTGAAGGTCTGCATCCCGACCGTGCGCCGGAAACTGCGGGAAATGGGGATCGTGAGGGTCAAGCCCGTCCGGCGTGCGGCGGTCGATGTGCCGACAGTCAAGCCCAAACGCTACGGGTACACGCCAGCGCATCGGCGCGAAGCGGCTGATCGGGATTACAGCTGTTGCCTGACCGATGCGGAGTGGGCGCTGGTGGCGGACTTGTTCGAGCATCGGAGCGGCGGTCGTGGCATGCCTCCTCGGCTGGACCGCCGAGCCTTGGTCGATGCGTGCTGCTACGTACTGCGCACGGGTTGTGCGTGGCGACTGCTGCCCAAGTCGTTTGCGGCGTGGACGACGGTGTACAAGTCATTCAGCCGCTGGGCCGCACAGGGCGTGTTTGAGACGATGCAGGACCGACTGCGGCAGCAGTGGCGCCAGCGCCTGGGACGCAATGCTGAGCCCAGCGCGGCCGTGCTGGATTCCCAAGCCACCCGTCACTCGCCACAGGGAGGCGAAGCGGGCTTCGATGCCGGCAAGAAGGTCAAGGGGCGCAAGCGCCATCTGGTGGTCGACACACTCGGGCTGCTGCTGGCGGTGACGGTCACCGCCGCCAGCGTGCAGGACCGCGACGGCGCCCCTGACGTCGTCGCGCAGGCTTGCGCCAAGCTGCTCTCGCTCAAGGTGTTGTTCGTCGATGGCGCCTACAGCGGTACATGTGCCCAGAGACTGCAGGCGACCCATGACCTGGATGTGCAGGTGGTACGCCACCCCGCCAACGGCCACGCCCGGGTGTTCCACGACACGCAGTCTGCCCAGCCTATCGCTGAGGTGTCCAAGGGCTTCGTGCCCTTGCCCAAGCGCTGGGTGGTCGAACGTGCCCACGCCTGGGGCGAGCGCTGCCGTCGCCTCGTGATGCATCACGACCGCAAGCCCGCCGTCTCCACCGCATGGGTCTGGTTTGCTCATGCCCAGATCCTCCTGCGCAGGTTGGCTCTTGACGGCTGATTCTGTCTACACCCTCTAAGGGAAATCCTACCTGAGTTAATGTCATCTATATCTTCAATAACTACAGTACTTAATTCATCGAAATACTTTAAATCACCAGCAGAAATACCTTTACCTTCAAAATAACAAAGAGGGAGCTCATAAAAATTCATCGAGAAACCTATTACAAATTTTAACGAACCTTGAATGCATCCCGAAAAAGCTTTCGAGCGTCGATTTCATCCACGGTCAATAGGATACGTGTTCTTGCCAATGATTGCCACGTAAATAATCAACGTACTACATTGCAAGCTGTTGGAAACAGGACTTAACTCTACCTGCAAACTCTTGAGCGCTATAACGTGCGGCAATAAGTTCTCGGCCTCGATACGATGCAGACTCAAAAGCTTCAGGGTCACAACTGAGCTTATATATCCGATCAACAATAGCGTCAGTTGAAGTAAAAATGGAGTCTTGACTCCATACATACTCTGCACCTAAGAAGTGAAGTACAAGGCTGACTGCGCCACCACAGTATCCATCACCGACAGCAATATGAAATGACTCAAAACCAGGCAATTCACGAACTTGCTTACTCAGAGACAGGATAAATCCTACTTTTCTTTGAGCTATTGATTTTTTAATATTACTATGTCCGTTAAAGTGAACTGCATCACTCAATCCACACTCAGAAATATATTTTTCGCACTTAAGGAAATATTCTTTTTCATCCTTGTCATTAGCAATCCATGAAAGATCTTCCGGTCTTTTTCCAAAAATCTCTAACTTGAACCTTGAATCCAACTTTCGAAGCTCATTCAATATCTCAAGCGCTTTATGGAAACCCTTCCCCGAAGGCAGTATCCCTATCATTCCGATAGTATAGAGCCTCTCATCAAAAAAGCTTTTTTCATATTCATCGATCATATACCCCAAAGGCATCAATCGAACTTTATTTCGAGGAATATTTGGAAAACTCTCAAGAAGCCTTTCAAAGAACAAAACAGAAACAGTAATTATTGCATCTACGTTTTTAACAGAAATATTAGAACCATACGCCTGACCAACCTCGAAGCGATGCATTCTAATTATTAATTTCTGATGAGCCTTCTTTCGTTCGGAGTACCAAACAGCGTTACCCAACAACCACTCACACCAAATATATTCAGCCCATTCAAGACATTCTTTACTATGCTTTTCATTATGAATTGAATGACCACTCCACTCATCCACACGGATTTCAAAATACTCAGAAAGAACGGGGAAAAAAGGCGTAATGAATTTTAGATCGTATCCAGCAACAAGGAGGCGCGGGCGAGCTAGCTTAGAAAATCTTTCAAAACTACCTCCCTCAATTGCCTCAACAAACTCAACGTGTCGAGCAGAAAATTTGGACCGATCCAAATCTTCACCAACAATCCGTACGAATTCTGAAAATCGACGGAATGTCGATTCTTTTATGTCACGACGATTTTTCTGTATCAAAAGAGAAAATATGTATCTTAAATTGACATGCAGCCTGGTCGAATAATAATTTACACCTTCCTGAGACAACACTTCTTGAAGCCTAGGCCACATCAGCAACTGGTCTGCCAACTCCTTCTCACCAAATGATTGAGTCGTAGACTGCACAAATGTGGGTGTGCGATTATAAATATAGGTTGGATGATCTATGTATACGACATTATTGGCAGCACACAAAACATCTGCGACAAAAACGGTATCCTCGCCCATCTTCATATCTTCAGGGTATTTAATATTTTTTTCCCGGAGAAGATCTGTCCTGATCAGGCAAGTTTTTGTCAGACTTTGCTTTTCCAAAAACAACTTTATTCGCTCGTGACGACTCAGGGAGTCGCTCCACTCCGGCAGCCTATTCATGGTTAGCCGTTTGCTGCCATCACTCGCATAAAGATAACCCCGAACCATATCAGCAGAATTTTTACTTGCTGCTTCGTAATGAACACTTAAAGTATCAGGGAGTATTTCATCATCGCAATCCAAATAAAATACATACTTACCGCGCGCTAGCTTTGTCGCATAATTTCTAGGATAAGACGGCGATCCGCTATTCTTATCAAGCCTATGCACATACCAGTTTTTGTTGGAACTGCAAAAATCCAACAGCAAATCATAGGTTGAATCGGTAGAACAATCATCAACAAAAATCACCTCGTAATCAGATTTTTGCATTTCGATTGCCAGCAAAGAATTGAGGCATACCCCAATTTTTTGTGCTGCATTAAAACAAGGAACAACAACAGTAACTTTCATAAATATTAAATATAATAAACGTCTTTAGGCTTGCATGCAACACTCAAAAAATTCGCGGCAAGTGATTTCACACCCAATAAAAAACTTTGCTTCTCTAAAACTCCGACAGAATATTTTTTTATGCCATCAGCTACCGGACTCAAAAGGTGACTGACCATGTACTGTGAATGTAAGCATGCCTTTTTTATCCATTCAACAGGTGGCGGAAGAGATGGATCAATCAGCAAAAAGTATGCGCTCTCAACCGGGGAGTATCGTCCTTCCAAAGCATATTTTTTAGCGTGACTGACAGATGTAACCGAAATTCCAAGCCTGTTAAATTCCTCATAAAAGTTTGCCACGTCAATTTCTTGCACAGTCTCATCCACAACCAGAAGTAGCTTCGGGTTTGGCAACAAATACGAATATCTCTGAAACCAAATTATTCCATTCAAGGCGTCTTCACGTGAGCGAACAAGACTCATCACGGTGAGCGCCTCATCAGGCTTCACATACTTAATGCCGACATAATCAAGAATCTGCTCCCAACGTCTTCTATACGTATGTTCTCTCAAAACAAGATTCAATGCATTTTCTCTTATTTTATTTACTTCATCATGTTTTAAATTAACCAATCGATTCAAATTCCTATCAGCAAAAACGACAAGCGAGCCAAACATCTCATCAACGCCGCGTGAGTAATTGGAAATTACCATAGTGTTGCATGACATCAATTCAAATACACGTCGCGCAAACATGGTAGATGAATCAGTGACCGTATTAAAATTCAATCCCAGATAACTACTTTTGTAAACTGCTGGCATCTCTTCGTGCGGTACACTTGGTTTAATATACGACTGAAATCTGCTAGGCCAAATTCTATTAGGATCATCAGATCCGTAATACCTATCATAAATCTCTACTTCAAAACCATTCTCGGTCAATTGATCAAGCATGTTCTCCATTGCAACACAACGCTCAGGATGTGTTGCATACCAGCTGCCAGCAAAAACAACCTTATTTGACCGAGGCGTATTATCAATCGGATTAAAAAGCTTCGGATTTGTCGCGAACGGCAATGGATAAACACTCTTCAATCCATAATCGTCTTTGTATCTTGCAACGCACTCAGCAGCAGAAGTGAAAACATGATCAAATAAAGTTGCCGTCTTTACAAAATCATTTATCCGATCCTCGTAATGAGAGGGGTCTTCTTTATTCCAGAAAATAGTTGGAATATTTTCCGATCGGCAATAATCTATTATTGCCAAAAGCTCTTTTCTATTCTCCCATGAAAACCTATTGCTTGCATAAACCTTGGTTTTCCATGGGCGACGCACAGGATCAGGGCCAGACCATGCAGATTCACAGAAGAAAAGGTCAGGCTTATTCTTCTCGAATTCTTTCCGCCAGTTTTCTGGCTCTACCGGAATTGCAATGAACTCATCCTTAAAACTATTAAAGGTGAATTCATCAGCAATCAGTGCCACCTTAATTTCTGCAGGAGTTTTTTTTCCCTCTTTCAATCCATTAAAATCTCTCTTATTTACGTCAAGGCTTTTTTTTATCTTAACATTTTCAACATATACCGTTGTTTTCTTAGCAGCTTTAAAAAGCCGGAACCCGACTTCAAAAGCTACTGCGCTTATTGGTGCTTTAACCCGAAAAATTTCTTTCGACTCGCCGGATGAATCAGACAAGTAAGAAAAGTTAGCGCCAAGCTCTGCGGATTTTGATAAAGGAATATTTTTATAGTCAATTAAATTTTCTTTTTTATCAAAGAAACGGATAAGCGCAACACCAGACTTACTATTACCGTCATTCACTTGAATTACTGCATCTACCTCAATAATCTCTCCTGGAGAAACTGAAATTCTTTGCCATTCAGGTGAATTTGAAAGTACTATGCGCGGAAAGATTTCACCCTGAACTTTCTCCAGAGATACTTCCTTACTGATAGCACTCATTCGTTTATTGCAGATTTCAATGTTTGCTCGAAAAAATTGGGCTCCAATGATTGATGCTATTTTTTCATACAATTGAATAGCTAAAGCATAATCCTCACGTTTAAATGCTTCAATCGCTTGACGTACAATTAAACTACTCATAATCAAACCTCAATCTAATAGCCGTAAAAACCAATAATATGGTCATTGTGACGGATGGCATTAGGCACACCCATGGAATTCTTGCACTTGGCAATTGCACATGGCATATATGCAATAGCTAATATACAAAATTATGGAAAGTTTACCTAATTATTTTCTAGCTTGTTTTAAGCATTATGCATTTTTATGCAGTTGGCGTGTAAATTTATCACTCAAGAGCTCAACCCAGAATTATTTTGGATCCAGGCGTCGCCGGCCCCAAGTGTTGCCGAGCAAGCCCACCGCATCGATTTTTCGCGTGTGCTGGCGAATAGCGTCTGCCGCAACCATGAAAGGCTGGTGCTTGACCAGCACGCACACGACATCCGCGTCCTTGAGTGCGTCCTCAAGCCTAGTCAAGGCGAGGTTGTCGCTCGCCAGCTTCTGCGGCAGGCTTTCGATATTGGGTTCCACCGCCAGCACTTGGCAGCCCAGCTGGGCGATGTGGCGGGTGATTTCCACGGCGGGGCTTTCGCGCAGGTCGTCGATATCGGGCTTGAACGCCAGGCCCAGGCAGGCCACCTTGATGTCGGCCATGGTGCGGCCAGGTTGCTGCGCCAGGGCGTCGACGATCGACGCCTTGACCTTCTCCAGCACCCACTCCGGTTTGTAATCGTTGACCTCGCGTGCCGTGCGGATGATGCGAGCCTCGTCAGGGTTGGTATCGACGATGAACCAGGGGTCAACGGCAATGCAGTGCCCGCCCACGCCGGCGCCAGGCTGCAGGATGCTCACGCGCGGATGGCGGTTGGCCAGGCTGATGAGTTCCCAGACGTTGATATCGAGCTTGTCGCAGATGATCGACAGCTCGTTGGCAAACGCTATGTTGACGTCGCGGAAGCTGTTCTCGGTCAGCTTGCACATCTCGGCGGTGCGGGCATTGGTGACGATGCACTCGCCTTCGACAAAGGTCTTGTAGAGGGCCACGGCCAGCTCGCTGGCCTTCTTCGTCATGCCGCCGATGACACGGTCGTTGGCCACCAGTTCATGCACCACCTTGCCGGGCAGCACGCGCTCGGGGCAGTAAGCGATCTGGATATCGGCTTCCTCGCCGGCTTGCTGCGGGAAGCTCAGGTCCGGGCGGGCCTCGGCCAGCCAGCCCGCCATCTGCTCGGTCGCGCCGACCGGTGAGGTGGACTCCAGCACCACCAGGTTGCCCTTGGCCAGCACGGGTGCGATCGATCGGGCCGCGGCTTCGACGTAGCTGAGATCAGCCTTGTGGTCGTCCTTGAACGGCGTCGGCACCGCCACCAGGAACGCATCGGCTGCCTCAGGCTTGAGCGTAGCGCGCAGATAGCCCGCCTTAACGGCGGCATGCACCAGCATGTCCAGTTCCGGCTCGACGATGTGGATCTTGCCGCTGTTGATGGTATCGACCGCGTGCTGGGACACATCGACGCCGATCACGTGCTTTTTGCGCGAGGCGAACATCGTGGCGGTAGGCAGGCCGATATAGCCCAGGCCGATCATGGAAATGGTGTTGAAACGGGAAGGCATGGTGGTGTGACAGCGAAAAGAATCAGGCGAGGTAATTGCGGATGGCTTGCACGATGCGGCCCGAGGCCAGGCCATCGCCATAAGGGTTCATTGCCCTGGCCATCTCTTGGTAAGCGGCGTGATCGTCGAGCAGTCGGGTGGCTTCGGCAACGATGCGTTCATCGTCGGTCCCGACCAGCTTGACGGTGCCAGCCTCGACCGCTTCGGGCCGTTCGGTGGTGTCGCGCATCACCAGCACGGGCTTGCCGAGCGAGGGGGCTTCCTCCTGCACGCCGCCCGAATCGGTGATGATCAGGTGCGAACGGCTCATCAGATAGACGAAGGGCAGGTAGTCCAGCGGCTCGATCAGATGGACATTGCCGGCATCACCCAGGATGCGCCGCACCGGCTCCTGCACCGAAGGGTTGAGGTGCACCGGGTACACGACCTGCACGTCATGCCGCTGGCTGAGCGCATGCAGCGCGTGGCAGATGCGCTCGAAACCGTCGCCGAAGTTCTCGCGCCGGTGGCCGGTGACGGTGATGAGCTTCTTCGATGGATCGATGAAGGGGAAGCGGCTGGCCAGGCCCTGCCTGAGCGCATCATCGGAGTCCAGCTTGGCCACGACCTGCTTGAGCGCATCGATCACGGTATTGCCGGTCACCAGGATGGCACTGTCAGGCACGTTCTCGATCAGCAGGCTCTGGCGCGCGCGCTCGGTCGGCGCGAAGTGCAGCGCGGCCATGCGGCCGACCAGGCTGCGATTCATCTCCTCGGGCCAGGGGGCGTAGATGTTGCCGGTGCGCAGCCCCGCTTCCACATGGCCCACAGGCACTTTTTCGTAGAAGGCGGCAAGCGCGGCAGCCATCGTGGTCGTGGTATCGCCATGCACCAGCACCATGTCGTAGCGCTTGGCCTTGAGCACCTGGCGCAAGCCGAGCAGGATGTTGCTGGTGATGTCGGTCAGGTCCTGGCCCGGCTTCATGATGTTGAGGTCATGGTCGGGCTGGATGCCGAACAGTTCCAGCACCTGGTCCAGCATCTGGCGGTGCTGGCCGGTGACACAGACCTCCGACTGGATGCCAGCGCTGGACTTGAGTGCGTTGACAACGGGTGCCATCTTGATGGCTTCAGGGCGGGTACCGAATACGGACAGTATTTTCATAGGAGTGGAAATTCAAACTGTGTTGACGGCAAGCAGACAGGCGTCTTTTTCCAGCTTGCGATAGGTGCTGGTGCAGGAGAGGTTTGCCGCCTTCAATTCCTGCTGCCACAGGGCTACGATTTCCTTCTCGTCGTCCCGGATGTAGTCATCCATCAGAAAGTCGATCTTTGCCGTACCCAAATGCGCCATGACGATGGGCAATGCTGGATAGCGGGCATGCTTGCCGGTGGCGGCGGGGGGACCGTCGACCAGAACCAGTATCCGCAAGCCTTCGGCTGCTTGTTCAGCGGCAAGCTGCTGCAGGGTTTCGTGGCAGGCGTAGTAGTCGTACTGCTTGCCGTTGGGTGCCTGGTACGGTTGCAGCGGCGCATGCACCAGCTTGACGGCCTCGGCTAGGTCGGCTTGCGCGAGATGCGCCAGCGTCTGCTGATGGAACTTTTCCAGATGCTCGAACGCCACCTGGACGACCGGGGGGCGGCCCTGTCGGCGCGCCGACTTCCTGGCCAGGACCTTGGCCATCAGGACCGTCGAGACGCCCGATCCGAATTCGATCACGAGGTCGTAGTCGTGGATCTCGATCAGCTCGATCAGGTATTGCGCAAAGTCCGGGCTGATCGGCCAGCCATGCATTTCCTGCGGCAGCTCGCCGGTGTTGAGATAGTTCTGGACCGCGACGAAGGCTTCGATCTGCCTGGTCGCGTTCTGCATTTCCTTCTTGATCGAGCTTTCGAGAAAATTTCGGGCGACAATCAGATTGTCGGACTGCTTCTTGAGCTCGGCCAGTATTTCGGCTTGCTGTGACTCGATGACTTGGCTCTTGCCGGGATCAGAAAAGCGTCGCAGCAATTGGGAAAGCTTCATGCGCCAGCCTTTCAGGCTTGCCGCCTGGCTTCACTTTTCTGCTGCCTGGCCGCCAGCTTGCGCACTGCCTGCAGCATGTCTGCCTGCAGCGCCTCCCAGTCGCGCCAGTCGCGCGAGATCGCGACCTTGTCGGCCTGCAACTGCTGCAGCGCCTGGGCCAGCGCGCCCTTGAGCGCGAGCACCAGCGCACGGTCTGCCGGGCTGAGCTGGGCCCAGACGCGCAGGTCCATCAGGTCGCGGTCGAGGTCGAAGCGCAGTTCAAGCTTGCCGCCGAAGTCGTCGCTCGACTCGGCGTACCAGCTGTCGAACGGCTTGATATTGCCGTCGATCAGCGGGAACTCCAGCTTCGGGTGCCGCGAGAAGCGCTCGGGGCTGACATCGGCAGCGCTCAACCTGACTTCGAGCTTGGGCCAGCGGTAGCGGGCATGACTGGCGCCCTCGAACACCAGCCACAGGTGTTCGTAGTCGGGGTTGACCAGTTCGCGCTTGAGCGTGACGCGGTCGAAGCGGAACATCGCTGGCAGCGCGCGCAACTCGGCGACCAGCGGCAGCAGCACCTGGCGCCAGAACACCGGGTCGAAAGGCAGTTGCGGAGCCACGGCCGGCTGGCCCGCGAAGAACTGTTCCAGCGCCGTGGCGGCGGCCAGCACCTGGCCCCATGGCCGGCTGCCGAAGCGGCGGAACTGGGCGACCGCTGCCGTCGCTTCGGATCCGCGCAACGCGCGTGGAAAAAGTTCGATACCCCCCAGCACGATGCCGACTTGGCCATCCTTGAGCAAGGTGCTGAAGGTCAGCTCGGGCTGCAGCTGTCCCATCACCGTGATATTGGCTATGCGCCAGTCGATGCGCGGCTGATCAGATACCGCATCGACCACGACGGGTTCGATCAGCTCGTAGTCGAGGTAGCCGGGCTGTCGGAGCTCCAGCCGGGCCCAGCGCTGCTGCAGCGTTTCGCATTCGTGCTGCAGTTGCTGCTTGTCGAGGAAATGCTGTTCCAGCCCCTCCTGCACCTTGTGCAGTTGCAGCAGTAACAGCTCGTTTTCCTGCTGGCTCTCTTCGAGCTGTTTTTGCAGTTGTTCAGCTTGCTGCGCAGCGTTTTGTTCGGCTGCGGCTTTGGCAGCCTGTTCCTGCTGCAGCTGGGCGGTGAGCTGGGCGGCTTGCTGCTCGGCGGCTTCGTGGTCTGTCTTGGCCTGTTGCAGCGCCTCGTCATTCTGCTGCTGCAGCTTGCGGCTCTCCTGCAGCTGCAGGAACAGCGATTCGAACTCTTCCTGTACTACGTGCAACTGGTTCAGCAGCAGCTCGGCTTCTTCTTCGGCTTCTTGTTTATTCGCGGTGGTCGCCGCCAAGTCTGCCATCGCCTGGGTATGCGCGGTGCGCTGCTCGTCATTCAGCTGCTGCAGCCGCTTGATCTCGGCCTGTGCCTCGGCCAGCTGGGATCGGGCCTGCGTCAGCTCGCCTTCACGGCGCAGCAACTCCTGCTGTGCCAGCTCGGCCGCTTGTTGCTGGGCTTTTTTTTGCTCGATGGCGGCCAGATCGGCATCCAGTGCCTCGATCAGCTCGGCGAACTTCGCATCCGAGGCCTGGAGCTCAGCGCCACTGCACTGGTCACGCAGCAGCTGCCGGGTGTGCACCAGGTGGTCCTTGGCCGACTGGAGCTTGAGCAGCTGCTGGTCCAGACTTTCGGACGAGAGATCAGTCATTCTTCACTTTCCCTGGGCAGTGGGCGCGAACAGCGTCCTGAAGGTCTTGAGCGCGGCGTCGCGCGTGTCGCCTTGCACCAGCGTCGCAAGGCTGAGGTGGTTTTCCGCCTGCTGCGCGGCCATGGTGGCGTAGTCGCTCTTGACCTGGAACACGGTCTGGATGGCGTTGATCACATCGGCCGCCGAGCGCACGCCGCCCTGGTAGCTCTGGCGGTTGGCCTCGACGCTGAGCTCGGCGGCGGCGATGGCCTCGCGCTGGATGCTCAGCGACTCGTCGCCGGCCTGGATCAGCGAGTACAGCCGCTCGGCCTCGACCCGGGTCTTGGATTCGACTTCCTTGCGGGTTTCCTGCGCCTTGAGCGCGTTGGCCAGCGCGGCTTCGACGCCCAGCCAGCTGCCGGCCTGCAGCGGCACGTTCATCGTGACGCCGGCGTAGCTGTTGCTGACGCTGCCGGACTTGCTGCTCGAGTAGCTGGCCGAGACGGTGGGCATCAGGCTGCCGCGCGCCTTCTTGACGTCGAGCGCGGCGATCTGCTCCGACGCGCGCGCCGACAGGATCGCCGGGTTGGCCTGCAGCGACTGGTCGATCAGTTCCGGCAGCGAGTTGGCGGGCAGCGCCGGGCGGCCCTGCGGTAGCGCGAACGCGGCCAGCGCGGGCCTCTCACCGACCAGCGCGGCGTATTGCTGCGCGGCCACCTGCTGCTGCGACTGCAGCGTGAGTTGCTGCGCTTTCGCCTGCTTGGCCTTGACCTGCAGGTCGCTCAGGTCGGTCACCGTGCCCTGGCCGAGCTTGTATTTCTGCTCGGCGGCCTGCGCCTGCTGGTCGAGCGCGTCGATCTTGGCCTGGTTGAGCTGCAGGTTCTCGCTGGCCAGGATGATGGCGTTGGCGGCCTTCAGCAGCCGCAGCGCCAGGTCCTGCTGCTTGACCAGCAGGCCGGCTTCGGCCTGCGCGGTGCGCGGGGCGGCCTGCTCCAGCATGGCCCAGCGGTCGAGGCTGAAGATCGGCTGCGTGAGGGTGAGGGTGCGGCGGTTGCCGACGTCGGTCTGCAGTCGGCTGGTGTTGAAGCTGGCTTCGGGGTAGTAGGCGGCGGCGCTCTGGCGCGCCTGCACCAGGGTCGCATCGCGCTCGGCCAGTGCCGCGAGGTAGCCGGGGTCGAAGCTGAGCGCCTTGTCGAAGTCGCGCGCCAGGTCTTGTGCGTACAAATGCGACGCGCAGGCTACCGCAGTGGAGAGTGCCACTATCACTTGCTTGAATTTCATATTTGTGCCGACTTGTACAGGCGAAAATGATATCAGATTTGAAGAATCAGTCCTTGAATGCCCGCGCGGTCTTGTCGGTCAAGGGCTTGAGCAGGTAGCTCATGAACGAGCGTTCGCCCGACTTGATCACGACATCGACCGGCATGCCGGGCTGGACCTTGAGTCCGCCGAGCAGGGCGATGCCTTCGGCTGTGGTCTCGACCTGCGCCAGGTAATGCTCGCCCTCGTTCGGGTTGGCGGCGGGTTCCTTGTCCGCACCGACGACCTTGACGGTGCCGGGGATCACCGGCGTGGTGGACTGGTTGAATGCGGTGAAGCGCATGTCGGCGGCCATGCCGACCCTGACCTTGTCGATGATGGTCGGCGGGATCTTGGCCTGGATGATCAGGCTTTCGTCCTTGGGCACGACTTCCATCAGCACCTGGCCGGCAGTGATGACGCCGCCGACGGTGAAGACCTTGAGCCCGACGACGCTGCCGCTGACGGGCGCCTTGACTTCGGCGAGCTCGCGGTCGAACTGTGCCGCGTCGAGCCGGCCGAGCATGGCGTCGCGGTTTTTCTGGATTTCCTGCAGCTGCGTATCGACATCCTTGAGCAGCGCGCTGCGCACCTGGCTGATCTGCAACCTGGCGCGCGCGATGTCGGCGCGCGTGTTGGCGAGGCTGGAGTCGATGTCGCTCTTCTGCCGTTCGGCCTGGTTGGCCTGGCTCTGCGGCACGAAGCCGCCCTTGGCCAGCTCGCGCGTGTTCTTCATCTCTTCTTCGAGCGTGCGCAGCTGCGTCAGGCGCGAGTTGAGCACATGGTTGAGGCCGTTGATCTGCTCGTTGAGGCTGGCGACCTGGTTGGCGTACTCAGACTGGCGCGAGTTGAACAGCTGCACCTGCAGCCGCTGCGCTTCAGCCACGCGCGTGTCGTTGGCGGGGAAGCGCTTGGTCAGTTCCTCGCTCCAGCGTATCGATGACAGGCCGTCGCGCTCCGCTTTCAGCCGCGACTCGGAGGCCAGCAGGTTGATGTAGCTGAGCTCGGCGCCGGTCATCTCGGCTTCGGTCTTGAGCGGGTTGACGCGCAGCAGCACATCGCCCTGCTTGACTTCGGCGCCCTCGGTCACGTTGATCGCCTCGACCACGCCGCCGCCCGGGTGCTGCACGGTCTTGCGGTTGCCGAGCACCGAGACGTTGCCCGGCACGGTGACGCCGGCGTCGATCGGCGCGAACATCGCCCAGGCCAGGAACACCCCGAAGATCAGCAGGAACCAGAGCGCTGCCTGCTTGCGGATCTTCGACTCCTCGACCCGCACCGGTTCGAGCCCGCGCTCCTGCACCCGCGAGGGATCGTAGGGGTTCCAGCCATTGACCCAGCCGCCCAGCGCGGCATCGATGCGGTTCAACCTGCCGGGGCGCTCCTGAGCGGGTGGCGTCTGGGTGGGTTCTGCGGGGGTCATGCGGCATTCAGTTGGGGAGCTGCGGCCGGCGGCGCGTCCGGATCGGGACTGACGACTTGCAGCTTGCGCACGGCGTCCAGGATCTCGCGCGCGTCACCGAACGCGACCTGGCGGCCGCCCTTGAGCACCAGCATCTTGTCCACGGCGCCGATCAGGCGTGGGCGGTGCGTGGTCAGCACCAGCGTCGTGCCGTTGGCCTTGAGCGCCTGCACGGTCTTGACCAGCGCGGTTTCGCCGATCTCGTCGAGGCTGGAGTTGGGTTCGTCCATCACGACGTACTTGGGCAGGCCATAGACCGCGCGCGCGATCGCGATACGCTGCCTCTGGCCGCCCGACAGCACGAAGCCGGTCTCGCCCAGCGGCGTGTCGTAGCCCTTGGGGAAGGACAGGATGATCTCGTGCATCTCGACCAGCTGCGCGGCCTGCACCACGCGGACCGGATCGACTTCGCCCAGGCGGGCGATGTTCTCGGCCACCGTGCCTTCGAGGAACTCGATTTCCTGCGGCACGTAGCCGACCAGCGGGCCGACTTCGTCGTGGTTCCAGTCGGAGAGCTCGACGCCGTCGAGCCGCACCGAGCCGGCCGCCGGTTTCCAGAGTCCGAGCAGCAGCCGAGACAGCGAGGACTTGCCCGCCGCGCTGGGACCGACGACGGCGAGCACCTCGCCGGGCTGCAGCGAGAAATTGATGTCGGCCAGCACCGGCCGCTTGCTGCCGGGCGGCACGGCGGTCACGCCTGCGACGTCGAGCCGGCCCTGCGGAGGGGGCAGCTGCATGCGCTGGCCGGCGGCGATGTCCTCCGCGAGCAGTTCGTTGAGCCGGTCGTAGGCCTGGCGCGCGGTGACGATGTCCTTCCAGTGCCCGAGCAGCTTCTGGATCGGGCCAACCGATTTGCTGATCAGCATGCTGGCGACCATGACCATGCCGCCGGTGATCAGGTTCTCCATCGCGAGCCAGACGCCCAGAGCCATCTGCAGCGAGGGCAGCGCCTTCTGCAGGAAGCCCGACAGGCCGCCCATCAGCCCGGTGGCTTCGCTGGCATTGACCTGGTTGGTCAGGAAGGCGCGGTGCTGGTCGTACCAGCGCTTGCGCACCGAGCCGAGCATGCCGAGCGCGAGCGTGGCCTCGGCGTGGCGCAGGCTGTTGCCGGCAACGCGGATCGCCTCGGTATTGGCGTCGTTGGCTTCCTTCAGGATCGGCGTCGTGACCTTGGTCGTCAGGTAGGTGACGACCAGCATCAGCACCGAGGCCCCGAGCGCGAAGAAGGCGAGGTAGGGGTGGAACAGCGCACCGATGGCGATGAACACCAGCGCGAACGGCGCGTCCATCAGCGATAGCACCCCCGGGCCGGTCAGGAACTGGCGCAGCGACATCAGGTCGCCGAGCAGCTGCTGGACGTTGACGTTCTTGCGCCCGACATAGCGCCGGAACGAGGCGTCGAACACGTCGGCGGCCAGGTCCCAGTCGATGCGCAGCGAGAGCCGCACCATCAGGCGCGACCTGATCCACTCCAATGCCGACCAGAACACGTAGAACGCGATCACGATCACCGTCAGCGACACCAGCGTCACGCCGCTGCGGCTTGACAGCACGCGGTCGAACGCGCTCATCATGTAGAGCAGCGGCGTGATGCTGAGCGCATCGATCACGAAGGTCAGGCCCATCGCGAAGAAGAAGGCCTGACGACATTGCATCAGGATGTCGCGCACTGGCGCTTTCGCGCCTGTGGTGTTCTGTGCGGGGCTGCTGGTGGTCATTTAGGTAGTGGTTTTCTTCATCCAGTCGTGGCTGTTGTCGTCGAAAGTCCACTCGATGTTCTGGGTCTGGCCCAGCACCTCGACTTGTGCGACCACCTTGCTGACGCCCAAGTCATTCAGTTGCTGGGCAACACCCGCCTGCGACAGCACGTCTTGAACCGCCACATCGTCGGCGACGGAGCCGACGTCGAGCTGCGCCAACTGGTCGAACAGCGTCTTGGTGGCGGTCGTACCGTCTTCTGCGACGAATGATTGCAGCAGTTTACCCAGTTCTGTCAGATTTGTCCCGAGCTCGACCACGACTTCGCTGGTCGAAGTGACCTTGTCAACGCCGAGGTCGGCCATCGCCTTCAGGCTGGTCTGCAGCTGCGCAGCGCTGGCATCGAGCCAGACCTCGGCCTGCGGCAGGGCGGTCAGCAGACCGGCGTCGTGCAGCGCGGCGGCCAGGTCGTCGCCGATCGTGACCGAGGTCTTCGCACCCAGATCGATCGAGTGGATACCCGACGACTTGAGGGTTTCCACCAGAGTGCCCAAGTTGGCACCGGCCAGGTCGTCGGCCAGCAGATCGGCGCCGTTCTTGACGATATCGACCACCTGCTCGAAGCGGGCAGGCTCGTTGGCCTGCACGTGATCGTTGACGCTGACGTTGAAGTCCAGACCCGCATTGATCAGCGCATTGAGCGCTGCGTCGCTGGCCAGATCGCCGAGCTGCGACTGTGCCACCGAGATATGGTCGATACCGGCGGCATTGAGTGCGGTCGCGACGTCATTCAGGCCCTGCAGGTCACTGTCGCTGGTGACGGCGAGCGTGACGTCAAGTGCCTTGTCCTCGTCTGCCGAGATCTGACCGTCGCCGTCGGTGTCGCCGAAGGTCGGCAGGCCGCCCGCGCCCAGCGCGTCGCCATCGCCCAGCGCCACCGTCAGGCCATCGGTCACCGCCGCACCGCTGAGCAGCACGTTGTCCACGCCCAGCTTCTGCAGCCCCTTCAAGCTCGTGCTCAGGTGCGTGCCTTCGGCGCCCAGCGCGATCGCATCGCCCGCCGCAAACTCCAGCCCCGCGCCGATGAGCGCTTGCGCCTGCGCGTCGCTCAGCATCACGCTGCCGACTTCGTTCACGCCGCCCAGGTCGATGCCGGTTGCCTCGCCCGCGCCGTTGACCGCCACCAGGTCCGACTGCAGCGTCGTGTCACCCAGCAAGGCCGCCAGCTCGGCGTTGTAGTCGCCGTCGGCGTTCGTATCCGC
>JACCEE012082640.1_pt1 | contig 21664 bp, 19 predicted proteins | sample 7449931 | NCBI WGS metagenome assembly JACCEE01 (sample SAMN15323457, study PRJNA562643) | freshwater metagenome | isolation source: river surface water | place: USA:Blue River Watershed | collected 2017-08-19 | reverse complement strand
GACTGGCTGTTGAGGAGTGGGCGATCTAGGGTGTCGGAGAGCACGGAGGGGGCTACCTTGATCCAGGTGCCCCTGCCTTTCGAAACCAACCGCGAGCGCCGGGCGAACAAGCCGCCAGCGTGCGATCCGCTGCGCGTGCGTGAACAGGACTTTGCTTATTCGAGAGCCCGGACCGCGCGTGCGCGGTGCTGATGGATGTCAACTTGACTTGTATGAATTAGCGATCCGATAATCCAACCGCCAGCACACCACTGGCCGCCCGATTTAGGAACTTGCGGGGGCGTTGATTCCGCTAAACGTCCCCAGCACTCCTGGCCTCGCGTGCAACAAGGGCGTAACCCGATCTGTTGGCGAGGCGCAGGAGTTTTTTCATGGCCATCCTCTTTGATAACGGCAACTTCCGCTATTGCGCGCAGGTCAGGCCCGCCCACTGGGGCTCTTATTCGGGCTTCACGCTGACCCTCCAGAGCCGGTGGCTGGGCGCCAGGAACCCGCACGAGCAGCAGGTTCGATTCTTCGCCTGCCTGGATCGCGAAGGGCTCGAGCAACTGGGCGCCGAGATTCGCCGCCAGCTCGAGCAGCAGGAACCCGCCCCCGCACGCTTGCACGCCGATTTTTCCACCCGAGCGGCTTCTTGATGGACATCGGACTGGCCCACCGCACGGGCCGGGGGGATTTGATCCGCTTGCGGCCCCCGCCCTATCGGCAAAGCCGCTAAACCGGAGAACGACATGAGCAAGCACACCCGAGGCATCGACCTCCAATACCGCCCCAGCACCTATTTCTGGGCGCGTGAGCACGGCATTCCCCTGGTCTCGGACATCAAGGGCGCCGAGCGACGCAAGCTGTACGAGGGCGCGCTGCAGGCCGGCCTGGCCGACGAGGTGGATCCCTCACTGCTGCAACACGCCCTGACCTCTGGCCAGCGCCAGACGCAGGGGCGCATGCATCCCGCCTTCATGGGCGGAGAATACCTGCCGGACACCGCGCAGGGCGAGGTGGAGATCGCGCGTATCACCATCGCGTCGACCACGCAGGACGTCACCTGCGTCTACGCGCGGCAGGTAGGGCTAAGGATTCACTACCGCGTGGTGGACGAATACAACGGCGACACCCTGCAAGGGCGTGACCACCGCACCAGCCTGAAGCCGTTGACGCTGCGGCAGCTGGCTGATTTCTTCCTGGGAAGCTGGGACTTGATCGGCTGCCTGGATTGCAACTTTGAATCCGATGGCTACCCGCACGACGCGGTCCACGGATTCATTGTGGATACGTCCAGCAGCTTCTATGCGCAGTGGGGTGCGCTGGTGCGTGCCCGTGTGAACGAATGGTTGGACCGGGTGGCACCTGCGCAAGAAGCGACGGAGCACGAAGATGACTGAAACCGGCACCCAGGTGGTGTGGCGCCACCCTTGAAAGGCACCGTGTACTACCTCCCCGGGGCAGGCGGCCGCCTGGCCACGGGCCTGGGTGAAGGCTTGACCCGCCGCGGATGGAGCATCGCGGGTCGGGAGACCGTCGGAGAGTTCCGCACGCTGCCTTTTTCGCAGCAGGTGCAGGTGATTGCCGAGGATCTGCAGCAGCATTTCTGGCGCGAGGAGGCCCGTGTGGTGGCCGTGTCGTTTGGTGCCTACCTGTTCCTTCACGCGCAGATGCAGATGCCGCCTTTCATCGGCCGGGTCCTCTTGCTGTCGCCTATCGTGGGTGATTTTGGTGACGAATCCACAGGGCGGTATTTCTCGCCGCCGCGTCCCGAGGAGCTTCGCCAATCGATCGAGGCCGGGCGATTCAAGGCCCCAGCCCGCTGCGAGATCCATGTCGGAGCCGAGGACTGGCAAAGCCGTCCACGGGAGGTCCAGGCCCTGGGTCAGAAGGTGGGCATTCCCGTGACGGTGGTCCCGGGACGCGGACATATGCTGGGGGAGGACTACGTGGGGCCTGTGCTGGATCGGTGGTTCACCGTTTGAAGTGCGAATGGGGTGGTGGCGACGCGATCCGTCGGCTGGACCTCCGTAAGCGTGCGAACAGAGGTTGGCTCACGTGCGGGCTCTCTCGGATCCGCTGTTACCCTCGCTCGGCGGCCCGAAAGGTCAGGGATTGGACCGACCGATCAAGTAGTCGGTTCGGCCATCCGGTCTTGGCGTGAAGCTGATCCTGTAGGGGACTTGTTGCCCGCAAATGGTGGCGGTCCAGGTTTCGATGACCTCGCCTCGATGCTGACTTGAATTCGCATCACTGGAGGTGGGTGGCCGCACTTCCACGACCTTCATGTGGATCGCCTCGACTTTGCTCGGCCGCGGACACGCGACGGTTACCGGAGCCAGTCTGCGCAATGCCTCGGCGACGTCGCTGCGCAGGCTGTTGCCCGCAACCGTCTCGCCCGAGATGGGAATCGAAGTGGCGCATCCCGCCAGCAAGGCGGCTGCTGTGACAGTCCAGGCGGTAACCGTTGGGTTGCTCTTCATAGAGGTCCTTTGAATCAGGCAAATGGAATTCATCGGATTGCATGCCGATGGCTGCCTTGAGTGACTGCCAGAGCGCCTGGATCTGAGGAGATGCTGTCGTTCCGTCCTTCGAAGTAGCGCCTTGCCTCAATCGCCTAAATCGTTTCAATGATCGTTTCAAAAAAGTTTCTTGAAAATAAAAAAAGATCAATATAATCAATAATTTAAATAATTGTCGATCGTTTCATGTCGACTGCTGCCGAGCTCCTGCATCTCTTGCGCACCTGGGGTCGCCAGCCCAGCCGGGAGGTGCTCGATCGCCTGGGCATCAGCCGACCGACCCTGATGCGCGCCGTGCAGTCGCTGGGGTCGCAGGTCGTCTCGCTGGGGCGGGGCCGGCGAACGGCCTACGCGGCGCGAAGGCCGGTGCGCCAACGCCAGGAGCCGCTGCCGCTTTATCGGATTGACGAGCACGGGCAGGCGCACGAGGTCGCCACCCTGGCGGCCTTGCACCCTCATGGATGCGCGCTCGACTGGAAGGAGGCCAGCCCGTGGCCCCTGGATGCCCCCATGGGCGATGGCTGGTTCGACGGCTTGCCGTACCTGCTCGACGATCTGCGTCCCCAGGGTTTTCTGGGGCGTCATTTCGCGCGCGCCCACGCCTTGCTGCTCCAGGTGCCCCAGGATCCTGCCAATTGGTCGGACGACGATGTCCTGCATGCGCTCAGCCTGTTGGGTTCCGACCTGCCCGGGTGTTATGTCCTGGGGGAGGCCGCGCTGCGCAGCTGGCTGGACAGGGCCCACCGATCCCCGGAGGGGATCGAGGATCACCACCGGCCTGCGGCCTACGCACGTCTTGCCGAAGCGGCGCTTGCCGACGGCGATCCGGGTTCGTCTGCAGGGGGCGAGTTCCCGAAGTTCACGGCCCTGCGCCAAAGGGATGGGCACTTGCAGCATGTCCTCGTCAAGTTCTCTGGCGCTGACGACTCTGCGGCGGCGCGCCGCTGGGCCGATCTGCTCGTGTGTGAGCATCTGGCGGGTCTCGCGCTGACCCGGCATCTGGGTATTCCGGCTGCGGCGAGCGAGATCGTCCAGGCGGGCGGGCGCACCTATCTCGAGGTGGAGCGATTCGACCGCCACGGTCTGCGTGGCCGCTCTCCCGTGTGCACCTGGGCGGCCCTCAATTCGGGGTTGTTCGGTCTGGCTTCACCCGCCTGGGTGCCGGGGGCGCAGGCGCTTCATGCGCGCGGCTGGCTCTCGGGCACATCGCGCGACGCGATCGCCCGCATCTGGCAATTCGGACGGCTGATCGCGAACTCGGACATGCATGACGGCAACCTCGCGTTCACGCCGGGCCTCCAGGTCGCGCCTGTCTATGACATGTTGCCCATGCGCTATGCCCCGCCGAGGGCGGCCGAGGTCGCCACGCCAGCCTTCCACCCGCCGCTGCCGCTGCCTTCCGAGCAGGAGGCTTGGCAGGCGGCTTTGCCTGCTGCCAGTTTGTTCTGGGAGATGGCGGCGAACGATGAGCGGATCAGTGGCGACTTCCGACGGGTCTGCGCAGACCATGCGGCCGCATTGCGACAACTGCCCTCGGCTGCGCGCGCTCGAGCCCTCGACCCCAAAATGCCGATCTGAAATTCGAGTTCCTGATTCCACCCATGAACCTCGCCCAACTGCTTGTCCGTCAAGCCACTGTTCACCCTGACCGCGTGGCCCTCCATGAGGGGGCCGTGGCCTGGGCAACCCATGCCGAATGGGCGCGACGCAGCGCCGGCCTGGGCTCACGGCTGCGTGAGGCGGGGCTGCAGCCGGGTGACCGGGTGGTGATCTTCATGCGCAACCACCCGCGCTACCTCGAGGTCCTCTGGGGCGCCTGGTGGGCCGGCCTGGTGGTGGTTCCGGTGAATGCGAAGCTGCATCCCGCCGAGGTGGAATGGATCATCGACAACGCCCAGGCGCGCTGGGCCTTTGTCACCCAGGGTGTGGCGCCTGGCGCATTGGCCGGGCTGGAGCGCCAGGTCGATGTCGAGTCCGCCGAAGCCGATGCCCTGCTGGCGCCTCTGGTGTCGGTGTCGGACATGCCGCCGCACCCCAGCCGGCCTGAGGATCTGGCCTGGCTGTTCTACACCAGCGGGACCACGGGCCGCCCCAAGGGCGTGATGCTGACGCACCGCAACCTCATGACGATGGGGCTGACCTATTTCGTCGATGTGGACGCGGTGACACCCGACGATGCCATCGTGTACGCGGCGCCGATGTCGCATGGGTGTGGCCTCTACGCCATCCCTCACCTCATGGCGGGCGCTCGTCATGTGGTGCCGGCCTCTGGCGGCGTGGACCCGGCCGAACTGTTCGCGCTGGGGAAGGCGCTGGGCCCCCTGTCCACATTTGCAGCCCCCACCATCGTCAAGCGGCTGGTGGACCATGCCCAATCGCAGGGCCTGGGGCCCCAGGACTGCGCCACCGCGTTCAAGACCATCGTCTATGGCGGCGCCCCGATGTACGTGGCCGATATCCAGCGCGCCTTGCGTGTCATGGGGCCGCGGTTGGTGCAGATCTACGGGCAAGGCGAGACGCCCATGGTGGCGACCGCCCTGTCACGCCGTCACCTCATGGACTCCGATCATCCACGCCACCTGGAGCGTCTGGGCTCGGTGGGCGTGGCGCAGACACCGGTGGAAGTCCGTGTCGCCAACGGTCAGGGCGAACCGCTGCCCTCGGGTGAAGCGGGCGAGGTGCTGGTGCGGGGGGATTCGGTGATGGCCGGGTACTGGCGCAACCCGCAAGCCACGGCCCAGGCCCTGCGGGGTGGCTGGCTCTGGACCGGAGATGTCGGCTACCTGGACGCCGACGGCTTCTTGACGCTCAAGGACCGCAGCAAGGACATGCTGATCAGTGGGGGTTCCAACATCTACCCCCGCGAGGTGGAAGAGGTGTTGCTGACCGCACCGGGTGTCGACGAGGTGGCGGTCGTGGGCGCCCCCGATCCCGAGTGGGGCGAGGTGGTGGTGGCGTTTGTCGTGCCCCAGCCGGGGCTGTCCGCCGATCTGCAGCCCACCGCGATGCGCCTGGACGCCCACTGCCTGGAGCGCATCGCCCGCTTCAAGCGGCCCAAGCGCTACATCTTTCTCGATGCCTTGCCCAAGAACCACTATGGCAAGGTTCTCAAGACCGAGCTTCGCGCGCAATTGAAAGGAACACCATGAAGGCCCATCCCCTGAAAGAGCGCCGTGCGCTCGTCACCGGTTCTGTCCAAGGCATCGGCTTGGCGATTGCGGCGGAATTGGCCCGTCAGGGGGCCACGGTGGTACTGCATGGGTTGCCAGACGCCCAGGCCCAGGCGATCGCACAGGCCACCCTGCGAAAGGCCGGTCAAGCGCAGGTGGAGATCCTCGCCCATGACCTCTCCCAGCCCGCACAGGTCGAGCAGATGATGCAGGCCGTGCTGGGAACAGGCCCGCTGGACATCTTGGTCAACAACGCTGGCATTCAGTACACCGCCCCGCTGGCGGACATGCCCCGAGAGCGGTGGGATGCCATCCTGGCCATCAACCTGTCGGCGGCGTTTGACACCATGCGTCTGGCGCTGCCTGGCATGGTGGCTCGGGGCTACGGCCGTATCGTGAACATCGCTTCGGTGCATGGGCTGGTTGCATCAGTCCACAAGGCGCCCTATGTGGCGGCCAAATTCGGCTTGGTCGGACTGACACGGGTTGCCGCGCTGGAGGCGGCGCAGGCGGGCAACCGAAGCAGCGGCGGTGTCACGGCCAACTGCATCTGTCCCGGCTGGACAGAGACGGCGATCATCGAGCCGCAGATTGCGATGCGCGCAGCACAGTTCGGGGGTGACCGGGAGGCCGGTATTCGGGATCTGCTGCGGGAGAAGCAACCGACGGGACGAACCTCGACCCCCCAGGAAATCGCCAGAACGGTGGTGTGGCTGTGCGATCCTGCCGCACACAACCTGACTGGCGCAGCCATCCCGGTGGACGGGGGATGGACGGCGCAGTGAGACCTGAGGGGTTCGGGCCCGGCGGTGGCTGGCCGCTGCGCGCTGAGGGCCGCGATCATCCTCAGCGCGGCTTCAATTCCATCTGCCCTATCAGTGTCTTTTGAGGCGATCAGCGCCTGACGCAAGTTCTCCAGCTCCTGGTCAGCGCGCGGACTCGGTTGGGTATTGTCGATTGCCCACTCCTCGCGCACCACGGCATCGGCATACCGCGACAGGTGCGTGCGGGCATTCTCCAGGCCCAGTCCTTCCTTCGCGAACAGCGAGTTCAGGCGCGATAGCGCGGTGACCGCCTCGTGAAAGGCCGCGTGGAAGGCCAGGAACAACGCAAATATCGTCGTCACCGACACGAAGTACGGGGCGACATGGCGAACGTATCCCTCGTCAACGAAGTTGCAGACCGACGCATAAAGAGGCGTCCCTGCCACTGCAGTGGCCCGCTGCGGCATCGCCCAGCCGCCCGACTTCTCCCTTCCCGCGCACTTCTGGCGCCCCCGTCTGACGTCCACCACGCCGGAGCGCCACCAGCATCCGAGTGGCGTCCTGCAGACGCGCTGCAGACGCATCCGCCGGTGGTCGCCGCTGATGGCCGTTCCAAGCCCAGGAGAACACGCCGAGGTCCCCAATTGAGCCACGTACCCTCGCCTGAGCCCGCCTCCCCAACCGGGCAAAAGGATGAAATCCGCGAGGCGTGGCTGACCTCGTCCACCCCCAGCCTGGTGGCGTTGGCCGCGGGGTCGACCCATGCCCTGCTGGCCACCAATGCCGCGTTCGAGGTCTTCTTTGGCTGGAAGTGGGGCGATCCCCGCACCCTGCTCAATCTCTTTCATTTCGAGGACAGCCAGGACCTGGCCCGCATGACCGATGACGTGCTGCGTACTGCCGCACCGTCGTCGGTCAACGGATGCCGTGTGCGATTGGCTGATCCCAGCGGCGTGTATTCGGCCACGGTGCTGATGGACTTCACCTGCTTCCCGATGAACCTGAGCGACGGCAAGACCCCGGCGGTCCTGGTCCACGCCCGCTTGAGCGCCGCTACGCTCACCGCCGCTGCGGCCCAGGTACCGGCAACCCAGGCGCCCGCCGCCCCCCCGGCCGTCGCGCAGATTCCCTCGATGGACCAGGATCGCCTGGCCCTCGCGCTGGAGGCCGTGAAGATGGGGGTGTGGGAGTGGAATCCGATCTCTGGCGTCACGGTGTGGAACACGCAGATGTATATCCTGGTGGGCATTCCCGTGCAAAGTGTCGAGCCGACGTTTTCGGTGTTCATGCACACCGTCCATCCCGAGGATCAGGCAGCCATGCGCAGCAGGCTGGCCGAGTGCGTGGCGGGCAAGGCCGAGTTTTCCATTGAGTTTCGCGTGATCCGCTCGGACACGGGCGAGGAGCGCTGGCTGGCCAGCCGCGGCCGAGCCCGCTTTGGTGCGGATGGCAAGGCGGTGGTCTTGCACGGGGTCAGTTTCGACATCACGGACCGTGTGCGCAACGAGCAGCGGCTGCGATCGATCAATCAGCGCCGCGCCGAATTCCTGGCCGTGCTGGGCCATGAGTTGCGCAATCCGCTGGCCCCCTTGCTTTACCTGGCCGCGACGATGGAGTCCAAGGCCGCCAGCACGCCCGAGTCGGTCCAGGCCGCCCAGGTGATCAAGCGCCAGGTCCTGCAACTGACACGTCTGGTCGATGACCTGTTGGAGGTGTCCCGGATCGAACAGGGAAAGATCGAGCTGCGCAAGAAACGCATGGCCGTGGAGGCCGCTGTGAAGGATGCGGTGGAGGCGGTCCTGCCGGGGATCCAGCGGCGCGGGCAGCATCTGGACACCCGGATCGCGCCAGATCTCATGCTCGATGCGGATCCCGCCCGCTTGACGCAGGTGATCAGCAACCTCTTGAACAACGCCTCCAAGTTCACGCAAGAAGGCGGGTGGATCGAGGTGGGCGCGTCACAGGAGGGCGGTACCGTACGCATCGTCGTGCGCGATAACGGACCGGGGATCGAGCCCGGCATCCTGGACACGATGTTCGAGCCCTTCACGCAAGGCCGCATCACCCTGGACCGGGCCCAGGGCGGATTGGGCGTGGGCTTGTCGATCGTCAAGAAGATCGTGGAGATGCATGGCGGAACGGTGTTCGTGGCCACCTCGCCCCAGGGGACCACGTTCACCATGTCGCTGCCCGCCCCGGCGCCCGCGCCGGACTTGTGGGAAACCGCGGCTCCTGCCGGTCTGGCCGCCTATCCGGACCTGCAGCGCCTGAAATTCCTGATCGTGGAGGACAACCTGGACGCCGCCCGGATGCTGGCGGATTTCGTCGAGATGTTCGGCCACGAGGTGGTCGTGGGGCACGACGGTGAAGAGGGGCTGGCGCTGGCGCGGCTTCATCATCCCGACGTGATCCTGATGGACATCGGCCTGCCCAGGATCGACGGGTGGGCCGCTGCCGCGACGCTGCGCGCCGACGCCGACTTCAAGGACACGGTGATGATCGCCATGTCGGGGTACTGCCAGCCGGGTGACTACCAGCGAAGCCTGCAGGCCGGGTTCGACTTGCACCTGCCCAAACCGGCGGATCTGTCAGAGGTCTTCGACTACCTGAAAACCCACCCGCGCAGCCGTTCGCCGACTCAGTGAGGTGGCGGGTGACCGGGAGCTGCCGCTGAGGCATGTGATAAAAATCGGGTTTCCTGACTTATCCCTGAAGGAGTCCCCATGAAGTCCTCCCGCGTCCTCGTTGCCCTGGGCTTGTCGGCATGCATGGCCCTGAGCGCACATGCGCAGCAGTTTTTCCGGATCGGCACGGGCGGCACGGCCGGCACGTATTACCCGGTGGGCGGCATGATCGCCAACTCGGTCAGCCAACCGGGCAAGCTGGTGGTGACGGCCCAGGCCACGAACGGGTCGGTGGCCAACGTCAACGGCGTGGTGGGCGGAGCGATGGAGTCGGGGTTTTCCCAGTCGGACGTGGCGACCTGGGCCTATAACGGCACCGGCATCTTCGAGGGCAAGCCGCGCATGACCGACCTGCGCATGATCGCCAACCTGTACCCCGAGAGCATCCACCTCGTGGTCAAGAAGGGCTCGGGGATCCGCTCCGTCGCCGACCTCAAGGGCAAGCGGGTGGCGCTGGATGAACCCGGCTCCGGCACGCTGGTGAATGCGCGCGCCGTGCTGGCGGCCTGGGGCCTGAAAGAGTCCGACATCCGTCCCGACTACATCAAGCCCAACCAGGCCGCCGACAAGCTCAAGGACGGCGCCCTGGACGCTTTCTTCTTCGTCGGGGGCGCCCCGGCCGGGGCGATTGCCGAACTGGCGTCTGGCGGGACCGGCATCGAGCTGGTGAGCCTGACCGGCCCCCAGGCCGACGCCCTGCGCCGCGCCAACCCCTACCTGGCCATCGACACGATCCCGGCCGGTGTCTACAAGGACGTGCCCGCCACCACCACCATGGCGGTGGGCGCCCAGTGGGTGACCAGCGCCCGCGCCGACGCCGAGACGGTCTACCAGATCACGAAGGCGCTTTACAGCGACGCCACGCAGGCCCAGCTGGCCGCAGGCCACGCCAAGGGCAAGCTGATCACGCGGACCAACGCCGTGCAAGGGGTGGGCATTCCCTTCCACCCCGGCGCCGAGCGCTTCTACAAGGAAGCCGGACTGCTCAAGTGATCGGGTCGACGTGGCCCTGACGTGGACCGACCGGACCTGATGTGACGACCCCGGAACTCGACGCCCGGCAGCTGCAGGAGCTCGAGCAGAAGTTCGATCCGGAGATGCGCTTCCGGCCGGTGGTGCCGCCCGCCACCTGGCTGGTGCGCGCGCTGCTGATTGCGCTGTCGGTGTTTCACTTCTACACCGCAGGCTTCGGCCTGCTGCGCGAAGTGACGCACCGCGGGGTGCATCTGGCCTTCGTGCTCGGCCTGATTTTTCTGGTCTTCTCGGCGACCCATCGCGGGCAGGCGCAGACGCCGCGTTCGAGTCTCGCCGCCCCTGGGGGCGTGCCATGGCTCGATTGGCTGCTGGCCCTGGCCGTGGCCGCCAGCGTGCTGTACATCCCGTGGATCTTTGACGACCTGGCGTTCCGGGTCGGCAATCCCGGGATGTGGGACGTGCTCTTTGGCTCCATCCTGTTCCTGACGCTGCTGGAAGCCACCCGCCGGTCCATGGGCTGGCCCCTGCCCCTGATCGCGATCGGCTTCACGCTGTACGCGCTGGCGGGGCCCTATTTCCCGGGCCTCCTCAAGCACGCGGGCGCCACCTGGTCGCAGATGATCAACCACCAGTACCTGACCAGCCAGGGCATCTATGGCGTGGCGGTGGGGGTGGTGGCCACCTATGTGTTCCATTTCGTGCTGTTCGGGGTGCTGGCCACGCGCATCGGGCTGGGGCAGCTGTTCCTGGATATCGCCTCCAGCGTGGCCGGCCGCTACGCCGGCGGACCTGCCAAGGTCAGCGTGTTCGGCTCGGCCATGTTCGGCATGCTCAGTGGTTCCTCGGTGGCCAACGCCGTGACGGTGGGTTCGCTGACCATCCCGGCCATGATCCGGGTGGGCTATCGGCGCGAATTCGCGGGCGCGGTGGAAGCCGCTGCCTCCACCGGCGGGCAGATCACGCCGCCGGTGCTGGGCGCGGCAGCCTTCCTGATGGTGGAGTTCCTCAACATCTCCTACCAGAACATCATCGCGGCGGCCGCCTTGCCGGCGTTCATGCACTTCTTCGGGGTCTTCATGCAGGTCCACTTCGTGGCCAAGCGCGACGGCCTGCGCGGCCTGAACGACGACGAGATGCCGCGTCTGAAGGAGTCGCTGCGCCAGCGCTGGCCCACCCTGATCCCCCTGGTGCTCTTGATCGCCATCCTGGTGTCGGGCCGCACGCCCTACCTGGCAGCGTTCACGGGCATCGCCTCCTGCATCATCGTGGGCCTGACCACGCAGGTGCAGGGCAACCGGCCGATCCAGTGGGTGTCGCTGCTGCTGCTGCACGGGGTGCTGGCGCTGCTGGCCTTCGTCGACTGGGGGCAGCACAGCGAGGAGATCAAGCTGGGCCTGTTCGCCGTGGGCGTGGTGCTCGGGTGGGGGCTGCATCGTTGGGCGCAGGTGCGCGGGCGGATCGACCCGGGCGTGCTGGTGGAGGCCTTCGAGACCGGCGCCAAGTACGCGCTGGCGGTGGGGGCCGCCGCGGCCACGGTCGGCATCGTGATCGGCGTGGTCACCCTGACGGGCGTGGGCTTCAAGATCAGTTTCATCATCACCCAGTGGGCGCAGACCCTGGCGGGCTGGGCGGCCTGGGTCCTGCCGGCGGGCTGGACCAGCCTGCAGACGCTCACCCTGCTGGCGGCACTGGTCATGACCGCGGTGGTGTGCGTTCTCATGGGCTGCGGCATCCCGACGACGGCCAACTACATCATCATGGTCACGGTGGCAGCGCCGACGCTGGTGCAACTGGGCGTGGAACCGCTGGTGGCGCATTTCTTCGTGTTCTATTACGGCGTGCTGGCCGACATCACGCCGCCCGTGGCCTTGGCGGCCTATGCGGCGGCCGGCATGGCAGGCGGCGATCCTTTCCGCACCGGCAACCAGGCCTTCAAGCTGGGCCTGGCCAAGGCCCTGGTGCCCTTCGTGTTCGTGTTCTCGCCCTCGCTGCTGCTGGTGGCCAAGGGCTTCAATTGGCCGGACCTGGTCATCACCTTCACCGGCTGCATCGTGGGCATTACCGTGCTGGCCGCCACCTTGAGCCGCTACATGCTGACCCGGATGCAGCCCTGGGAGCAGACCTTGGGGTATGTGGCCGCCCTGTGCCTGGTGGCCCCCGGACTGTGGGTGTCCCTGGTGGGGCTGGCCGTGTTCGCACCCGTGATGGTGCATCAGTGGCGGCACCGCGATCGATAGCACCGGATGGGGTCTAGCTGCATCGTGGTGGGTGCCGGCATGGTCGGCACGTCGACGGCCTGGCATCTGCGTCAGCTCGGTCATGAGGTGCTGCTGATCGACCGGGGCGCGCCCGGGCAGGAGACGTCCTTCGGCAACGCCGGCCTGATCCAGCACGAGGCGGCCGAGCCTTTCCCCTTTCCCAGGCACATGGGCAAGCTCTGGCAGGTCGCCACGGGCCAGGGCTTCGATATCGCCTGGCGCGCGTCGGCCTTGTGGAAGGTGCTGCCGCGCCTGCTGGGGTACGCCCGCTATTCGCAGCCGCAACGCCATGCGCGCATTGCCCGGGACTATGGCGCGTTGATCGCGGCCTGCGTCACGGAGCACGAGCGGATGATCCGTGCCGCCGGCGCGCAAGACCTGGTCGATACGCGCGGGTACCGCAAGATCTACCGCACGGCGGCCGGCTTCGAGCAGGCGGTGCGCGATGCCCGCAGGCTCGCGCAGCAGTGGGGCATCGACAACCGGATCGAGGACGCCGACACGCTGGCGCGCCAGGAGCCCGCCCTGCGTCTGCGCCTGGCGGGGGCCATCCACCACGCCAGCACCTGGGCGGTGCGAGACCCCGGGGCGCTGGTGCAGCGGTATGCGGCGGATTTTTCAGCGCAGGGCGGCCAGCTCCTGCGCGCCGAGGTGCAGGCCCTGCAGGCCCGTGCAGGCGGCTGGTCCTTGCGCACGTCCCAAGGGCCGGTGCAGGCCGAGCAGGTGGTGATCGCGCAGGGACCCTGGTCCCAGGACCTGCTGGCCCCCCTGGGCTACCGCTTCCCCTTGTTCGTCAAGCGCGGCTACCACCAGCACTATGACGGCGCGCACGGGCTGGGGGGGCCGATCTTCGACGCCGAGAAGGGCTACCTGCTGGTGCCGATGCGGGCCGGCTTGCGGTTGACGACAGGCGCCGAGCTGGCCCTGCGAGACGACGCACCGCAGCCCACCCAGCTGCCGCCGGCCGAGGCCTGTGCACGTACCCTGGTGGAACTGGGCCAGCCGGTGTCCGGGGCACCCTGGATGGGAAGCCGGCCCTGCATGCCGGACATGCTGCCGGTGGTGGGGCCGGCGCCGCGTCACCCGGGGCTGTGGTTCAACTTCGGCCACGGTCACCAGGGGTTCACCCTCGGACCAGTGTCGGGCCGGCAGCTCGCGCAGATGCTGTCTGGCCAGCCGTGTGACATCGACCCGGCCCCCTGCCTGCCCGCGCGCTGGCTGGACGCGTGAGCCCGCGAGCGTCCTGAGCGGCTTCCTGGTTTATTTACCGGCCGGCTTGCGCGGCCGCCCGCGTAGCAGTTCATGCAAGGCCACAAGGTCCTGCGGCGCCAGTTCACGCTTGCGAAGCAGTCCGACGCACCAGGCGATGGCTTCGTCCAGCCGCTCAATGGCCAGGGCCTGCGGGGCGGCCTTCAGGACCAGCCCGGTCTTTGCGGCCCCCTTTGCCCCGTTTGTCCCCTTTTCCCCTTTTGGATTGACTGGCAGCAGCTTTCGGAAGGTCTCGAGGTCACGCTGGATGGCCTCGGGGACCTGGCTCAGGTGGTCTGCGTCGTTCGACAGAACGGTACACAGGACCTGCGTGTCGGAGCGGGCGGGTTCCACCAGGTATTCGTAGCCGTCGCCAAACCCGTTGATGCTGCGGGCTGCGATCCTGCCGATCTTGACGCTGCCCCGCACGCGTGCGGACCCGTGCTGCACGACCCAACTCGCGGAGACAGGGATCAGCGCTTCGAAATTCCGGACCGTGTCCAGGAAGGCCTTGGGAGCGTTGTCGAAGAAAACGTTGATCCGTCCGCGGTGCGCTCTCCAGTGCTCGCCGGGAATGGGTTCGAGGAAGGCACGCGCCTTGTCCAGGTCGGTGTAGCTCGGGCCGCGGCCCTGCATCTGGTCGATCTGCTGGTCGAGGCTCGCGATCTCCTGTGGGGTGTAGTGCTGGATATCGAATCCGAGCCCGAAGAGGATCGAGAACGGGGGCTTGCGGGCCAGTTGCTGCTTGCTGGGGTATCTGCCGGCACGGATCGCTGCATCCTGCCAGGACGCCTGAAGCCAGTCGCGGTGGTCGACCTCGCCGTCATAGCCGCTGCCGTCTTCCTCGATCTGCGCCTCGGCCTCCTCCTGCGTGAGACCGTCTTCAACCAGCGCATCGCGCGCTTCGACCCAGCTCATACGCCCGTAGCCCTCGGACGGGAGGGTCGTGATCAGCGTACGTCCGCCCACGACGACGCCCGCGCCTTCGGGCCAGGCAAAAGCGACCGACTCGCAGCCGGTGTCTGCTTGCAGCCTGCGGGCGACGTACACGACTTCCGCCAGGTCCGCTTCCAGGCTGATCGTGTCGTCATAGTGGAACAGCGATCCGGAGGCCTTGAGGTCCAGGCAGGTCGCGAGGTCGATGTTCTGGCGGGCGGTGATTCGGCGCGCCTTGCAGAAGGTGCGCACGGCCTTGGCCGGGGTGGAGGTCAGTACGAAGCCCATGGTCAGCTCCTCTTGCGACGCGCGCTGGACGGGGACCGGGGGGCCTTGGCCGCGACGGCCCGGTCCAGCGCCGCGCTGATCGACGTCAGGCCGGCCGAGGTCTTGGCCAGGTCCTCCTTGGACATCGATTGAATCCTCAAGCCGATCGCCGCAACGCCCGCCAGCAGGCTCATGATGAAAATCTCCTGCCTGGCGGTAGCGGCTTCGGCCACTTCTGACGCTCCACCCGGCTCGGGCTCGGGGCGGTCCGCCTGGGTCCGCTGGACAATCCACTCGAGTCGCTCGGCGTCGTCTTCATCCGTGTAGGGGTGGTCGGCGACCAGGCCTCTGATTTCCGGAACCGGCGTGGCGGGGTCCATCGCCTCCAGGTGCACCAGGAGCAGCCGTGTGGCGGTGTCGTAGACCTCCTTGAAGGCGCGCTGTTCGCTCCAGTCCATCGCGTCGAACCGCGCCGCGCCAGCCTGGAGGCTGTCCACGACCGCCTGCAGTTGCTCCGGCTGGAGGTGCGCGGATTTCACCAGCAGTTGGACGGAATCTTCAGCTGTCATCATCGACGGCTCCTCGTGGGCTTCAAAGGGTTCGAGAACTTCTGAAGGGTGACCTAACGGGGTGCGCTCGACTTGAGCGCTTCCAGCCACGCGAACACATCGCCCGCCCAGGTCTCGGGTTGGAAGGTGGGTGTGCTGTGGCCATCCTTCTGGTCCATCTGCGGGTAGCGCTTGAAGGCGATGCCCGCCTGGCGCGCAGTGCCCGAGAACCAGTCATACGCCGGGTCATTGAATCGGTCCGAGGCGAAGTAGGTGTCGTTCTCGAAATATGCCCAGTACTGGTTCCTGAAGCGGCCCGCCGAATCCTTGAACGCCTCCCGGCTGAATCCGCCGTTCTTGCTTTCACAAATCGCCGACCAGACTCCGGCCAGGCTGACCGCTGCTCGCACCCGGTCCGGGTGGCTGGCGGCCACCTGGGAGGACAAGAAACCTCCCCGGGAATGCCCCATCAGGATCACCTGCGGGACGCCGTACTTCTGCTTGGCCCAGTCGATCACCTGCAAGAGTTGCGGCACGGCATCCGCGAGTTCACGCTGGAGGCTGGGCCGATCGCAACGTCCGGACTCCTCGATGAACACGCCTTCAGACTGCCCACGCCCCTTGCGCATGTAGACCACCATCCGGTAGCCCTTGTCGGAGGCGATCTTGCCGATACGCTGAAACTTCAGGGATTGGCCGATCACTTCCTTCTTTCCACCGGTGGACCCGTGGGAGAAGACGATCACCTGGCCATTGGGCTGGCGGGGCTCGTACACGAAGGCTTCCAGCTTGATCGCCGGGCCGCCGGCGGGGTTGTCGACCGTGATCCTGGCCGTGTCCTGCGCCTGCGCCATGCAGGCGGTCCAGACAAGCCAAGCGCAGGCAAGAAGACGCAATCTCTGATGCATAGAGGGATCCGTGTCGTTATTGACCAGTTTTGCTATTCCCGGAGTGTATGACCGTGGCACTCGGTCTTGCCGGGCGCCTCGTGGCCCGCTGGGTGGCTTCACCTATCATGCGCACCACAGACACTACATGAATTAGCCCTCAGCTATTGACAGTTGATGCGGCCAGGAGCACCACCTTGCGTATTGCCACTTATTCGTACAACAACCAACGCCACGTCGGCCAGGTGTCGCCCGACGGACAGCAGGTCACGGCCTTTGACCTGCCGCCCGCCCAGGCCCGCCTGGGCGCCCAGTGCCTGATCGATGCCCGAGCCGCGGGCCAGGCGCTGCCGCCCCTGTCCGGGGCCCGTGTGGACGTATCGGCCGTGCGGCTGGAGGCCCCCCTGCCCGTACCCCGGCGCAATGTCTGGTGCGTGGGCCGCAACTACCACGCGCATGCCAAGGAGCTGGCGGGTTCCGTCTTCAAGGCCAGCAACGCTGACCCGCAGGCCTGGCCCATCGTCTTCACCAAGGTGCCCGAGTGCGTGGTGGGCCCGGCGGACACGGTGCGCCTGCCTGGCGCGTCCATCTCCGATCAGATCGACTACGAGGCCGAACTGGCCGTCGTGATCGGCAAGGGCGGCAAGAACATCACGCAGGCCGACGCCATGTCGCACGTCTTTGGCTACACCATCGTGAACGACGTCACCGCCCGCGACGTGCAGATGCGCCACCAGCAATGGGACATGGGCAAGTCCTTCGACACCTTCTGCCCCATGGGGCCCTGGATCGTCACGGCCGACGAGATGGACGGGCGCAAGACCCGCGTGCGGTGCTGGGTCAACGGCGAATTGCGCCAGGACGGTCCGACCGAGAACATGATCTTCGACATCCCGACGCTGATCGAGACCATCTCGCGCGGCATCACGCTGTATCCGGGCGACATCATCGCCACGGGCACGCCGGCGGGCGTGGGCATGGGCCTGAACCCGCCCCGCTACATCGCGTCCGGTGACGTGATCCGCATCGAGATCGACGGCATCGGCCAGATCGAGAACCGGTTCGCCTGATCGACCCGTCGGCGCCGGAGGGCGCCGGTCGTGCGACGAGAAGCCAAGGAGACAAGACATGAAGAAACGACAACTCTTACGCGCGGCCTGGTGCGCGCCGGCGGCCCTGGCCCTGGCCAGTCTGGGCGCCCTCGCACAGGACTATCCGTCCCGGCCCATCACCATGGTCGTTCCCTTTCCGCCCGGCGGCGTGGCCGACACCGTGGGGCGGCCGGTGGCCGAGGCGATGTCGCGCCACCTGCGCCAGAGCATCGTCATCGAGAACAAGGGCGGCGCCGGAGGCGGCATCGGCATGGCCCAGGTCGCCAAGTCGCGGCCCGATGGCTACACCGTGCTGATGGCCCTGTCGTCCCTCGTGGTGCTGCCCGAGGCGGACAAGGTGATGCAGCGACCGCCGATGTTTCAGGTCAATCAGCTCAAGCCGATCGCGCGCTTCACCGCGGACCCGACGGTGCTCGTGGTGCGCGCCGACAGTCCCTGGAAGACCTATGCGGACTACATCGCCTTTGTGAAGGCCAATCCGGGCCGCACCACCTTCGGCTCGTCGGGCAACTACGGCACGATGCATGTTCCGATGGAGCAGCTCAAGGCCGCGACCCGCACCTTCATGCTGCATGTGCCTTACACCGGCGCCGGCCCGGCCCTGGTGGGCCTGCTGGCGGGCCAGGTCGATGCCGTGTCGACCGGCCCGGCCAGCGTCAAGCAGCTGATTGACGCGGGGCGCCTGCGCGCCCTGGCCCATTGGGGGGAGGGCCGACTGGCCAGCCTGCCCGAGGTGCCGAGCCTGAAGGAGCTGAAGGTGCCGGTCCAGTACTCGCAATGGTCCGGCCTGTTCGTGCCCGCAGCCACCCCGCCCGAGGTGGTGACCGCCCTGCGCGAGGCGGCTCGGTTCGCGGCGCAGGATCCGCGCGCGGTCGCGGCGCTCGCGGCGGCGGGCACTTCCTTCATGTACCAGGACGCGCCCGACTTCGACCGCTTCATCCAGGCGGACGCCAAGGACATGAGCGGTCTGGTGGTGCGTATCGGCAAACTTCAGTGAGAGGAGTCCTCCCATGAGCGCCCTGTCCCGTATCTTCAAGCTCGCAGCCCTCAGTCTGTGCCTGGCGGCCGGTGTCGCCCAGGCCCAGGGCTACCCGAACAAGCCCGTCAAGATCGTGGTGCCCTTCGCGCCCGGCGGGCCCGCCGACAACTACGCGCGCTTCATCGCGCAGCGCCTGGGGGAGGAGCTCAAGCAGTCCTTCGTCATCGAGAACAAGCCGGGCGCCGGCTCCATCATCGGCACCGACCAGGTGGCCAAGTCCCCGGCCGACGGCTACACCTTGTTGATGATGTCCAACACGCACACCGTCAACGAGTCCCTGATTCCCAGCAAGCCCTATGGCCTGATGAAGGATTTCGTGGGCATCGCGCCCGTGAATTATTCGTCCCTGCTGCTGGTCACGCACCCGTCCGTGCCGGTCAAGAACGTGGGCGAGCTGATCGCCCTGGCCAAGTCCAAGCCCGGCAAGCTCAATTATGCGTCGTCGGGTAATGGAACGCCGTATCACATGGCTGGCGAGTTGTTCAAGTTCATGGCGGGCATCGACATGACCCACGTGCCCTACAAGGGCAGCTCGGGGGCGCGCACGGACATCGTGAGCGGGCAGGTGGATGTGATGTTCGATGCCGAGACCACCATGGCGGTGATGGCGCGAGAAGGCAAGGTGCGTGCGCTGGCCAGCACGGGCCTGACCCGCTCGGCCAACCTGCCCGACATGCCGACGGTCAACGAATCGGGCGTGCCCAAGTTCGAGGCCACCATCTGGCTGGGGCTGATGGCGCCCAAGGGCACGCCGGCCGACATCGTGACCCGCCTGAACGCCGAGGTACGCAAGATCGTGAACCACCCCGAGGTGAAAGCCACCTGGGCCCGGCAAGGTGCGGTGCCGATGTCCATGACCGTCGCCGAGTTCGAGAAATACCTCCAGGGCGACATCGCCAACTGGGCCAATATCGTGAAGGTGTCTGGCGCCAAGCCGGACTGAGGACGTGTCATGCGGGTATTGAGCGGTGGTGCCGCGGCTGCGGTCGTCAAGGCGGTCGAATCTGAATTCACGCAGCGCACGGGTCTGCGCATCGACGGCACCTTCAGTGCTGTCGGTCAGATGCGGGACAAGCTGGTCGCCGGGGCGCCGTGCGACCTGGTGATCCTGACCCGCCCGCTGGTAACGCAGCTGGTGGAATCCGGGCATGTGGTGGCGGGCAGTGCGCGGTCGCTGGGTCTGGTGAAGACAGGCATCGCGGTGCGCCAGGGCACGCCGCATCCGCCGGTCCAGACGCGCGAGCAGCTGCACGCGGCGCTCAGTGCGGCCCGGGGCATCTATTGCCCGGATCCCGACAAGGCGACCGCCGGCATTCATTTCCTGAAGGTGCTCAAGGCGCTCGGGCTGCATGAGGCCGTGGGCAGCCGCTTGCGCGTCTATCCCAATGGCGCGACCGCCATGGGCGCGATGGCCGCAAGCCCTGAGGACGGCTTGATCGGCTGCACTCAGGTCACCGAGATCAACTACACCGAGGGCGTCGACCTGGTGGACGCCTTGCCGACGGAGTTTGAGCTCAATACCGACTACATCGTCGGCCTGTGCACGCGCGCCCAGCATCCCGAGCAGGCGGCGCTGCTGGCCGATCTGCTGGCAGGGCCCGCTTCACAGGCCGTGCGCCGGCAGGGCGGCTTCGAGTTCTGAGGCGGCTGGCGGAGGTCGTGGCGAAGGTCAGGGTCTGCTGGCCGCCGTGAGCTGCGTGAAGGCCTCAGGCATGCCGTGCCACTGCGCAAGGAAGCCATCGGCCGGCGCGCTCGGCCCCGGGGCCTGGCCTTCCAGCAGGACCTCCAGCCCCGCCACCGCGCTGTCGATCAGGGGCAGGGCGCAGTGCGCGCGCAGCGAGGCGGCATAACCAGCCAGTCCGGCGCCGCCCAGGATCAGGCTGCGTATGCCTGGACGGGCGGCGGCTTCGCAGGCCTGCGACAGGCAGCGCAAGGCCATCTCGGGGTCGGCCTGCAGGGCCGCCCCGCTGGGCGCGACGGTCTCCACGTGTTGGAGCAGATCGCCATAGCCCAGGGCCTGGGCCAGCCGAAAGAGCATGGGTTTCCAGCGCTCACCGCCGGTGACGATGGCGAAGGGGCCATGGGCGGCCGCCTGGATGAATGACGCCTCCGCGAGCCCGGTGACACGGCTGCCGCTCACCTCGCGCAAGGCAAAGAGCCCGGGGTCGCCAAAACATCCGATCAGCACGCCGTCCAGCGGCTGCGGGTGGGCGGCGCGGTGGGTGGCCCACGCGTCCAGGCAGGCGTGTCCGGCCACTGCGTGGCTGGCTTCGCAGGCGATGTAGCGCGCACCGAACCGGGCGGTGCAGACCTCCAGGGCGGTGCCCGCAGGCAGCCGGGGCCGCAAGGTGTCCTGCAGCCGCTGGGTGGTCATCCCATTGGTGTTGGGGTTGATCAACAAAAACCGTCGAGGTGTTTCGGGGGGCATGCAGGCTCCTGAGGGGTGCGGCGCGCACGATTTTGGGGCATCGCGCGCCAGTGTGGCGTGGCGTGCCAGAAGCGTGCCATCCGAATCCGCCCCGAGGCGGCCCGACCGGGCTGGCACGGCTCCTGCGAAGAAGTCCGCGCTGCTTGCCGATGCCCGCATGGGTCTGGCAGGCGACCTGTTCCCCAACAATGAAGGAGTCCCTGATGAAACGTCGTGAACTGCTGGCCGCTGGAGCGGCTGCCCTGGCCGCCCCCTGGGTGCACGCCCAATCGGGTGCCTGGCCGACCCGCGGGCCGATCAAGCTGATTTGCCAGTACCCGCCTGGCGGCCTGGTCGACACCGTGGCCCGCCTGATGGCGCCGCACCTGCAGCAGGCCCTGCAGCAGACCGTGGTGGTGGACAACCGCGCCGGCGCCGGCGGCCTGATCGGCACCGAATACGCCGCCCGCCAGCCCGCCGACGGCTACTCGCTGCTGGTGAGCCATGCCTCGGTGCACATCTTCGCGACGGCCACCCGCCGCACCATGCCCTTCGACCCGGTGGGTGACTTCACCCACATGGGCATGCTGGTGGAGGCCCCCATGCTGCTGCTGGTGCGCGCGCAGTCGCCCTACCAGACGCTGGCCCAGTACGTGGCCGCCGCCAAGACCAAGCCGGTGCGCTACGGCTCCTCGGGCATCGGCTCGGCCAACCACCTGTTCGGTGAGCTGCTCAAGATGGACGGGGCCCCGCAGCATGACCATGTGCCCTACCAGGGCAGCGCGCCCGCCATGCAGGACCTGATGGGCGGCCAGATCGACAGCGTGTTCGACCCGGTCACCACCAACGTGAACCAGCTCAAGGG
>JACCEE010132374.1_pt1 | contig 21683 bp, 21 predicted proteins | sample 7449931 | NCBI WGS metagenome assembly JACCEE01 (sample SAMN15323457, study PRJNA562643) | freshwater metagenome | isolation source: river surface water | place: USA:Blue River Watershed | collected 2017-08-19 | reverse complement strand
TTCATCAGCATATAGATGAGCTTTTAAGAAAAGAAGGGGCCCTCATTGATGGTTGGTATGCTTGTCCCTACGTGCGTTCAAGTAAGTCGATAAGTTCTTTTAATTTTGATTCCATAAGGCGCAAACCCAATCCTGGTCTTCTTCTCGATGCCTGCGATCATTTTTCAATTGATGTCAAAAAAAGTTACATGATCGGGGATAAGGAAAGCGATGTTTTGGGAATGAAAGGGCCTGAGTATCTCTTGGTTCGTAGGCAATATGATTTGGCTTCAGCTCAGGCACCTATTTTTTCTAGTCTCGCTGAAATCCAAGACTATATTTCAAAGAAGTAAAAAAAAAGGGAGAACTGAGTTCTCCCTTCACTATTAAGCCTTACGGGCTAAGATAAAATAATTTTTTCCTTCAGGGGCATTAAAACTAACCACTTCACGTTCACGGTCAGCAAAGAAGCTGTAAAGGCGAGAGAAGAGGTTATTGTTATAGAGCCAATGCCACTTAACTTCTGTTGGGTGGTGGCGCCAGTAGCGCATGGAAAGTCTTTTTTCAAGTTTCCTTGTTTCACCTGGAATAGGCTCTGGATTGAATTCAGTAAATTCTTTATGTCCGAGACCAAGTTTATTTCCCTTAAGGCCATACTTGAAGGCCAATTCTTTCTTAAAGCCAGCTTCTGCAAGCATCTGTTCTAAAGTTCCAGGGAGATAAAAGTGGAAGTGATTGAGGAACATCACCGATTCATCGTTTTGTTTACTAAAACGCTGGCTGGTCATCCAGAAGTCCTCTTTTCCGTTGGGGGCAAGAATGAAAACTAAACCACCAGGATTGAGCGATTCAAAAACTTCACTAAGAAGTTTTTGTGGGTTGGATGTATGTTCCAGTAGATCACGCATGATTACCAGATCAAATTTCGTGTGAGGGAAGAGCTCTGAAGAGAATTCTCCAGATCTCGCTTTACACTCGAAGTGACCACGATAATAGCGCACTAAATCTTCCACAATGTCGACGTAGTGGATTTCTGCTTGTGGATAATGGAATTTTATCCCTTGTGAGAAATAACCGTCCGAGGAACCAATCTCTAAAATTTTTGGCTCTGCTACTTTAAAGTACTTCTTAAGGTAGTGACGGGCAAAGTGTCCACCTTGGCGGAAGGAGCGTCTGAAACCTCTGATGATAAGCTTTCTTTCTCTGTTGGCTTCTTGTAGTTCGTAAAGCTTCTCGCATCCTTCTTGAATGGTTTCAAGAGCAGGGATGGGGTCAACACTTACGAGCCCACAGTGGAGGCATTGAACGACATCAGAATGTTTGATTCCAATATAGTTTAATTTACCTACAAGTGCTCCTGTGGTTTTCCCACAGAGAGCACAAGGAGTTTCTCTTTTTTTGTCCCCTGAATCAGGGAAACGGAAAAAATCAACCATGTTCATTGATAATCACTTTGTGGTTTTCGATGACATTAAAGTCTTTACGTTCAATGAAATCGAGGTTGGCTTTTACGCGTGTGAGGGCCTTCGCAACAAAAATTTCTGCCACTTTCTTTTTACGATCACTCTTAAGAGCATCCATGCAAAGGAGGTAGGAAACGATGATGTCTGAAGCCATGTTCACAAGGCGTCCAGCTTGGTAGTCGAGAACAGTCACGCTATCGGCACTCTTAACAGTAGCCACGGCCATCTCAAGGGCATTGCGCATTTCTTTAACCATTTTGAAAGTCTTTTCAACAGGTGCGAAATCACTATTGGCTTCATACTCGTTGAGGCGTTCAAAGATAAGACCACTGGTAACACCGCCAATAGCGGCCACAACTTGAAGTTGAGTTGTACCTTCATAGATATTGGTAATACGAATATCTCTATAGTGGCGTTCGATATTGAATTCAGTGGTGAAGCCAACACCGCCGTGGATTTGGAGAGAGTCGTAACAAATCTTATTACCCCATTCTGTATTGAAGTATTTTGCGATAGGTGTGTAGAGACCAGCAAGCTTGGTATAGCGGGTGGTTTCATTCTTAAGGTCGGCGGCACGTTCTGGGTGCTTTTCTGCTTTTTCTTCAAGTCCTTCTTTGATATCCACAATTCGTGATGTTTCATAAAGAAGGGAGCGCATACCTTCGAGGGTTGCGCGCATGTCGGTAAGCATTTCAAAGACAACTGGGAATTCAACGATAGGTTGTTTGAACTGAACGCGCTTTCTAGCGTAACCATCAGCTTCTGCGTAGGCAGCTTCCGCAATACCTAAGGATTGAGCTGCAATACCAAGACGAGCACCATTCATAAGACTCATGGTGTACTTGATAAGACCAAATTTTCTCTTACCAAGAAGTTCACAAGGAGCATGGTTGAATTGGAGTTCGCAAGTTGGAGAGGTGTGGATACCAAGCTTGTGCTCGATACGACGTATCATCATGCCAGCTTCACGCTCATAGATAAAAAGGGAAATACCACGACCGTCAGTGGAGCCTTCTTCAGAACGGGCCATGACAAGTGATACTGCTGCGTGACCATTGGTGATGAAACGCTTCACACCGTTTAGGCGCCACTGGCCCTTCTCATCTTGGTAAGCCTTAAGCATCGCCGCTTGAAGGTCAGAGCCTGCATCTGGTTCTGTGAGGGCCATAGAGCCCATGACTTCGCCGTTACAAAAACGAGGGAGGTAGCGCTTCTTTTGATCTTCGTTACCGAACTTTAAAATAGTATCGGCGATGTCTTGAAGACTGAAGATGTTCATGAGTCCTGCATCAGCTCTAGACACCATTTCTACGGCCATGGAGTAGATCGTCTTAGGCATATTGAGTCCACCGAATTCACGAGGAATGGTGAAGCCTAAAAGGTCAGCTTTTCTTAAGCGCTCAATGGCTTCAGCTGTTCCTTTAGCATAAGTCACTTCGCCGTCTTTAAAAGTCGCACCCTCACGATCTGCATCTGGTGCACGAGGGGCAATGTAGTTTCCACAAATGTCACCCATAATTTCAAGGACGCGGTCATAGCTGTCCATCGCATCAGCGTGGTCTTGTGGGGCTTCTGGGTGAGAGGACTTTTCAGCGAAATCATCTTCTTTAAGATCGATGATGCGGTTTAAGTCCATATTTTTCATGTGAAAGAGGATATCTGGATTATCTCTATAAAAGTTTGACATAATTTCTCCTTAAGCCTTGGCCTTATAAGCCTTGATCATTCTCGGAATCACCTCATTGATGTCGCCTACGATGCCGTAGTGAGCGATACCAAAAATAGGGGCCTGAGGATCATTGTTAATGGCGATAATACGCATGGACTCACTCATCCCTGCACGGTGCTGGATTTGACCAGAGATACCGCAAGCGATGTAGAGGTTAGGGCGAACGGTGACACCGGTTTGGCCTACCTGATGATCTTTGACGAAGTGACCACCGTCAACAACAGGGCGGCTGGCAGCTATTTGTGCGCCGAGAACCTTGGCAAGTTCTTTGACGTTTTTCATGCCTTGTGGAGTTGCGGCACCCATGCCCGCGCCAACGATGATGCGAGCATTTTTAAGGTCAACAGCTTTTTCTTTTTTGACGACTTCAAGCACTTCAGTGAAGAAATCAGTCTGAGGAAGTTCGCAAACTTCATCAACGATTTCACATTTCTTACTTGTGTCAGGAGTGTTGAGCTTCATCACGCCTTCACGAACTGTGGCCATAGAAGGGAAACTTTCAGGGGAAACAATAGTCGCGACAATGTTTCCACCGAAAGCAGGGCGAATCTGCATGAGGGTGTTGGACCAAGTTTTATCTTTCGTTTTGTATTCACCAATTTCAAGTGAAGTACAGTCAGCGGTTAAACCGCACTTGAGTTCACTGGCCACTCTCGGAGCGACATCGCGACCGATAGTGGAGGCACCGAAAAGCACAATTTGTGGTTGATACTTTTTGATCATCTTCACAATGGTCTTGGCATAAGGAACAGAAGTGAAGTGAGCGAGGCGCTTGTCGTCTGTGTAAACGATTTTTTGACAACCGTAGTGAGCAAGCACATCGAGCTCTTTTTTCATTCCATGTCCGATGGCACAGGCCATGACAGTGGTGTTTAATTTTGAAGCAAGCTTTGTCGCTTCAGAAATAAGTTCTAGACTGACAGGAGCAATTTCCTTAGTCGTCTGTTCTATAAAAACCATAACTGGATTTTGACTCATAATTTTCTCCTCGCTCAATTAACCGAGTATGTGCTCAGTGATGAGTTGGTGGACTAGTTCAGAAACATCAGCATCTGTATTAGGGATTTGCTTGGTTTCTCCTGCCTTTAAAACGACAGTCTGGATCTCTTTGACTTTTGTAGGAGAACCAGAAAGACCGCATTGAACAGCATCGGCACCGATGGTGTCCACATCCCATTCTTTGATGTGAGCAATTTGGTTATTGCCTGCGATATAAGCCTCTTCGTAATTTTGGCTCTTAAGGCTAGCGATCTTTTTATAGCGCATCACTTTTTTAGCAGAAGGGGCGCGAGGATCATTCGCTTCAGCAGTCACTGTGATGAGGCAAGGGAACTTGCTCTTTAAGACTTCATGACCGTGTTCTGTCACACGCCTGATAGTGATGGATTTATTATCAACAGCAACAACTTCAGAAATGTTACAGAGTTGGTTGATGCCAAGTTTCTCAGCTATCTGAGGACCAACTTGAGCAGTATCTCCATCGATGGCCTGACGACCACAGAAGATAAGATCATAGCCACCAAGTTTTTCTATAGTGGACTTGAGGGCATAAGAGGTGGCCAAGGTATCGGCACCAGCAAAGCGACGGTCAGAAACTAACACGACGTCATCAGCTCCACGGAAGAGACACTCTTTTAAAACTTCAGCAGCTTTTGGAGGACCCATCGTAATACAGATGACTGTTCCACCAAGTTTATCTTTGATCTTGAGAGCTTCCTCAAGAGCGTTTAAATCTTCGGGGTTAAAAATAGCAGGTAAAACTGCGCGATTGACTGTGCCATCTGGTTTCATTGCATCGGCACTAACGTTGTGGGTATCGGGAACCTGTTTAACGGTCACGATCATCTTGAGTCCCATGAAGTGGCCTCCCTATAAGTATTGATAATGTTTTAGGCATAGACTTTCGCAACTTTTGTCTGACCCGTCAATGGAAAATAGCAGGGGTAAATAAGTCTAAGTAGCTAATAATTCTCACTTAACAAGAGCCTTTCTTTACTATACATTGAGGGCCAGAAAGGAGCCTTTTGATGAATGCCAAGGCCCAAGTATTTTTGCGCCGCAATCTCTATTCCAGTGTTTGGGATGCTTTTTTTTATAGCCTCATGGTGGGCTTGGGGGAGTCCTATTTTGGGGCCTTCGCCGTGGCAGTTGGCTATAGTGAGCTCGTGGCCGGCTTAGCTTCTACCTTGCCCCTGATTGGGGGAGGGCTTCTACAACTTTTTACTCCCCATGGAGTTAAGTGGCTTGGCTCTTATCGCCGATGGGTTGTGGCCGGAGCTATTCTTCAAGGACTTTCTTTTATTCCTTTTGCTATTTGTGCCTATCTGGGCGCTATGCCTGTTTGGTTTTTCTTTTTTGTCGGCACTCTCTATTGGTCATTCTTCATGGGAACTGTGCCGGCCTGGAATGCCTGGCTTCATTCCTTAGTTCCTAATCGTGTGCGCACACGTTTTTTTTCTCGTAGAAATTTTTTAAGTCATACAGCTACGCTCATGGCCTTAATTGTTTCTGGAGTTGCTTTAGAGTTTGGAAGAAAAGAGGGGCATGCTCTTAAGGTTTTTGCTCTTTTGTTTTTGTTGAGCGCATCTTTGCGTTTAATTTCTTCCTATTTTCTTTGGCGCCAAACAGAAGAAAAAGAAAGCGTAGAGCAGCTTAAAATTGTTCCTCTCAAAAATGTCTGGGCCAATTTTCTTCATGATCGTTACGGAAAAATTTTATTCTTTGTACTTTTTTTTAAAATGGCCGTTTATTTTTCAGCGCCATTTTTTACGCCCTATATGCTCAAGGATTTAAAAATGAGCTACTGGGTTTATATGATGATTCTTGCTGCCTCTTTGATCGGCAAAATGTTTATCATGCAGATGATTTCTCGTTTTTCAAAAAAAATGAACTCAGAGCGCCTCCTTCTTTTGGCTTCATGGGGCATCGTTCTTATTCCCATTTTTTGGACTTTTTCATCTAGCTCTTTTTACCTCATCCCTCTTGAAGTGGGCTCAGGTATGTTGTGGGGGTGTTTTGATCTTGGACTTTTCTTAACGATTTTTAATCACATCCCAGAAGAAGAGCAGACCAGTGTTCTGACTTCTTTTAATTTTTTACATATGATTGCCATCATTTTTGGGACGAGTTTAGGGGCCATGACGTTTTATTATTTGGGCCAAGAAGAGTATCGCTTCTTTATCATTTTTACTCTCTCGGGAGTTCTTCGTCTCTTTTGCCTTCCTTTGTTTCCTGGGGTTTGGGAAAAAACAAAAGAACGCAAGTCTGTTCAACTTCTTATTAAGCCCTTTGCTTTGCGCCCAGGAGTTGGCTCTTTAGCTAAATTTATTGTATTTGTTAAAAATTCCCAAAAAGTAGATCCTGAGTGATTCGCTAAGAAATATGGCAAGTGGCGAATTTTTGGACCAAAATCGTTTAAAGTCTTTTTATTTCTAGGGTTTTTATCTACTTTTTTTGAAAAAAACTAAAGCTCGTCTTCTACTCTGTCGAAAAGGTCTTGAGCCCGAAAAAGAATAAACATGATGTGGGGCAGGAGACTTTATGAGCGACAAAATCACCAATGATGATTTGGATCAAGGTTTCAATGATACAGAGCTCGCAGATATTATGAGCGAAATTGAGAATCTTGAGAAAGAATTTGTAGATGAAACTCCAACTGCAAAAGTTGAAGAACTTCAAATTGACGTCTCAGAAGTTTCGACTAAAAAAACTGATCTTCAGGCTGAAATAGATAACGAAATGGAGAGTCTCCTACAAGGAACTCACACAGTAGAAGAGATTGTCACTCCAACAATTGCTTCCGTGAAAACAGAGGAAACAAAATTGAATCCTCTTGAAGAAGCAATCGAGGCTATCGAGCATGAAAAAGCCAAAGAGGACGTCTTCCTTACTGCTGCCACAACAACAGCAGAAGTTGAAGAGGTAAAAGAAGTTACAACAATTATTGAAGAACCAATCGTGACTCCTGTCGCAGAGGAAAAAGTTATGGATAATGTCGTTGCTCTCAAAAATACTAAAGTTGAAACACAGGAAGTAAAAACAGCTCCAGTGAATCAAACTCAACTTGATTTTTCTGTCGCAGGACAAATGAATTTGAAACTCAATTTTACAGTAGGTGGTCAGACTATCGGACTTCATGTGAGTGAGACTGACGGACTTGTTATTGAGATGATGGGTGGTGCCCGTTTCATTCTTCCTATGGGTGAAATCGCCGCCAAGAAAAAGGCAGCATAAGAAAAATGTCATTAAAAATTCTTGGGGGAGTGGCCAAAAGCCGCTCCCTTTTTGTTCCCCCCGGTGACACGATAAGACCGACTTCAGTGATGATGAGGAGAAGACTTTTTGATTCTCGGCAGGATCTCACGGATTATATCTTTGTTGATGCTTGCGCAGGCAGTGGAGCTATGGGCTTTGAAGCTTGGTCACGTGGGGCTAAGCGTGTTTGTCTTGTTGAGCAAGAAAAACGTGTTTATAAACTGCTTGAAAAAAATTACGAAATTTTTGAAACTCTAGAAGGTTTTGAAGAACGTCCTATAGAAATCGCTAACTGCGATTGCACCAGATGGTTGAGCTCTTTTTCTGAAGAATATGCGCGTTTTTCCGATGAAGAAAAACGTTCTTGCATTATTTTTTTTGATCCACCTTATCATTTGCATGATCTCTACAAAGATATTATTGGTGGAGTGATCAATTCAGACTGGTTTAGTGGGGAATTGTGGATTGAGTCAGATGAAAAAAAAGGATTGCCGAGTTCTTTTTGGCATGACATGGGGCTCAAAGAAAAGAAAATTTTCACACAAGGAACCAGCTACGTTTTTATCGTTCCTTTCTAGTTCGTTTCATGTTTAACTATTGTCCTACTATTTAGGATCATCTATGAATAAGCGAGTCGCCATTTATGCAGGCTCTTTTGATCCCTTCACTAACGGGCATCATGAAATTGTTGTGCGTGGATTGGAGCTTTTTGATGAATTGGTTATTTTAGTAGCTGTCTCGAATTCAAAAAAAGCTTTATTTTCTTTGAGCGAACGTGTGGACATGATTCGCGAACATTATAAAAATGAAACCCGTATCAAAGTTGATTCCTCTGAAGGTCTTTTGGTTGATTATGCAACTAAGCATCGAATTGGTTTTATTTTAAGAGGCTTGAGACCGACTGGGGATTTTGATTACGAATTCCATATGGCTTCAATGAATAACGAGTTGCAACCTCAAGTTGATACCGTTTTCTTGATGACTCACAAAGATTATTCCTGCGTTTCCTCTTCAGCTATTCGTGAAATATTAGCTTGCGGGGGAGACGTATCAAAATTTGTTCCAACTGTGATTTACAGTCATTTAAAAAAACGAGGATAGTATGTACGTCAGTTCAAAAGTCAGAGGCATTTCAGAAAGTGTCACCCTAAAACTTAACGCTAAAGCGAATCAGCTTACGGAAAGTGGAAAAAAGATTTTTAACCTGACTGCGGGCCAACTTCCATTAAGACCCGATGTCGATTTCGTTGAGAAAATTAAAAACGAACTCGAGTCAGTTAAGAGTTTTCAGTATTCTCCTGTTTCTGGTTTTACTGATCTTCGAAAGAAGTTCATGACTCATATGGAGCATAAAAGAGGGATTTCTTTTAACGGTTTGAAAGAGAAGTTTGATTGCGTTGTGAGTAACGGTGGTAAACACTGTTTGATTAACATCCTTGGTGTTCTTGTTGAACCAGGAGATGAAATTCTTCTTATGGGGCCATATTGGATTTCTTATCCTGAGATGATTAAGTTTTATGGCGGTGTGCCTGTTTCTGTGATGAGTAATCTTTCATCCGCTTACCTTCCTTCTATTGCTGAACTTAAGAGAAAAATTTCTCCTAAGACTCGTGCAATTATTATTAACAGTCCTAACAACCCAACTGGTCTTCACTACGGCAAAGCTTGGATGGATGAATTCGCAAACCTTATGCGCGAGTATCCTGAAATCATCATCATCAGTGATGAAATTTATGACGAGCTTGTCTATACAGGGGAGCCAGTTAGTTATTATTATCAAGGGCGTAATGATCTTCTCGAAAGATCAATTATCGTAGACAGTATTTCTAAAACTCTTGCCAGCCCAGGTCTTCGTATTGGTTACTGTATTGGACCTGCAAACGTGATGGCAGCGATTAGTAAACTTCAAGGTCAAGCGACCTCTGGTGCTAACAGCCTTATTCAGCGTGCTCTTGTGCACTATGATCTTTCTCGTATTGCTAGTTTCCTTGCGCCTATCAAGAAACGCTTGAAAGACAATTCTCAAGTGGTGAAGGCCAAGTTTGAAATTCATGGCCTCAATAAGCTTTGGTATCAACCAACCTCAGCTTTTTATTACATGATCGATTTCACCCATGCGCCAGTTCTTAGTCGTTTCAAAAAGAATGCTCAAGATGATAGCGACTATGCAGACGCCATTTGTGAAGAGCTTCTTGAAAAACATGGCGTGGCCATCGTTCCAGGCGGGGATTTTGGTGTCACCAATTCTGCCCGTATTAGTATGGTTTCTGAGACTGAAGAGTTTTCCGAAGCAGTTGAGAAACTTTGTCAGTTTTTGGCCGGGCGCTAAGATTTATTTAAATTCAAATAAAACGTCTTTAAAAAAAGCCCCTTTTATCCAAAAGGGGTTTTTTTTTCCACCTTTAGTCTCCTTCATTCCCTGAGTCATAATAGTAGTGAGGGATTCTCAGTAGACCGTGCTCCGGTTTGAGGATGGTGACAACTGAGTTTCCCTCGCAATTTTTAAACTAGTGAGCTCATGGCAAAAAAATATCTACTTCCTTTATTCAATCTGCTCATGCTTTTATCACTACTCTCGTGTGGTAAGCCCGCAGATCAAAAACGTGATGATGCTGTTTTAAGCGCCAATATCATGCTCAGTACGCGTCAGTGCCAAGCCGCCATCGATCTTCTTGAAGGTGTAGGCCGTGATACCTATGACGGGAAATATATGCAGACCTTGGCTTCTGCCTATGCTTGTAAGGCCGGTTTTACTGAACCTAGATTTTTCGTCGATGAACTGCCTAAGGTTGGAACTCCTGGAGGCTTAGGAGGTTTGACTCGTTTTACTCTGGCTTCAACGATGACTGCTCCTGATGCTGAGAGTTTCGAAAATTTACAAAAAGCAATTGATATCCTTCTATATGCTGGTGGTGTTCCTTCCACGCGAGAGCCGACGGCCAGCCGAAGAGTGACAGGGTTAAGCTCTGCTGATGCCCAAGATATTAATGCGCAACTGATGTATCTCGTTCTCACTCAAATGGGACTTTATCTTCATTATTATGGTGACTCTTCAGAGTCAGGGGTGAAGGGAAGCGGAGTTGGAACAAATACCTGCTTAGTGAATTATGATAAAGATGTGGCACTTAATGTCGGTGGTAGTTTAGATGCCTATTTTGCAACCAACGTCACTGGAGCTTGTAAACAAGCTGGTTTGGGAACAACTGGTCATCCTCAATTAGGAGCTGATAAGGATAATTTAAACGTCGCTCGTCTTTGTCAGGGCGTGGTTCTTTTAAATACCTTCATTGATGTTTTTCCAGCTGTTCTTGCTTCCATTACAACGGATGATTTGGATACGGTTAATGGTATTACAACAGCAGTCAATCTTGCCAAAACGGCCGTGACGACAGCTAAAACCGGCGCTAGCATGGCCACATTGATGAACACTTTAAATCAAGCAAATTGTGTTGCAAACAATACTGCCAATACAGAGTATCTTCAGGTGTATTTTGCTTTTATGTATGAGGCCCTCTTTCAATGAGAATAAGTAAACTAACCTTCGGATTTATGTTTGCTTGTTTTGCCTTGAGTGCAAGAGAGACTCACTATCTTGGTCGTTCGCCTCAGGCCCTTCTTATGGGGGATGCCTTCACTGCAAGAGCTGATGATGAGTACAGTTTGTTTTATAACCCAGCTTCTTTGGGAAGAACTAAAGGTTTAAGTCTGACTCCAATCAATCCAGAGTTTGGTCTCACTAATGCTCTGGATGAAATGGATAAGTTTCAAAATATTCCCCAAAATGATACGGCGGCTCTTTCTGAGCGTTTTATGGGAACTCCAGTTTATCTTCATGCCTCGGCCATGCCTAATGTGAAGATGGGTGGCTTTGGTCTATCACTTTTTTTAAATACGACGACAAGTCTTGTTCTTCGTAATGCTGTTCATCCTATAGCCGATATCGATTATCGTTATGATCGAGGCTTTACAATGGGCTATGCCTATTCATGGGGCACGGCCGGCAAGAAAAAGAAGAAAAAAGATGCGGCCACGACTTCAGGTTATCGCACAAGTATTGGCGCTTCTGTGAAACATGTGCGTCGCAGTGCTCTTGTTCAAGAGTTTCCACTTTTTGGAACATCCTTGATCAATACAATCAATAAGCCGGGCAATAAGGATTGGGCACAGATCCGTAATAGCCTCGGCTATAGTGAAGGGTCAGCTTGGGGCGGGGATCTTGGTATTGAGCACTCCATTGTGCGAGGCCCAACGGAGATAGCCTTTGGTCTTTCTGCTATGGATATTGGTGATCTGCAGTTTAGACGTTTAAATGGTACGGGAGAAATTCCTCGTCAACCGATGACTATTAATGGCGGTATGACTTTCCGTCAGGATTTTAAAATTTTTGATTATTCGCTCTCTGCGGATATTCATCCCATGAATCAATATATGCCATTAGGAAGAAGAATTCATATAGGGGCAGAAGCAGGAATCCCTTTGGTGAGAGTTTTTGCCGGTTATAGTGAAGGATATCTCTCCTATGGTGCCCAGTTAAATGTGTACATGTTTAAGCTCACAGCTGGCTTCTACGGAGTAGAGTTGGGCAGTGAGTACAAAGAGGAAAAAGGGAGTCGAGCTCTCATCTATCTTAGCCTCTTTGATTTTTCATTTGATGCCTAAGGCATTGCCCCTTACAATAAAAGAGTATGTAACGTCTTCCTGGAGGCAGACTTGGAAAAATTTTTTGTACTTGATACTAACGTGCTTCTTTATGATCCAATGGCGATCAACAAATTTGGTAAAAACAATGTGGTGATTCCACTTATCGTTGTAGAAGAGTTAGATCGTTTTAAAAAAGATCAAAACGAAAATGGCCGTAACGCCCGTTGTTTTTCACGTATTGTGGATGAGTTTCGTGCAAGGGGTTCTGTTGCTAAAGGCGTTAAGCTTGATGGCGGCGGGATGTTTAGAATTCTCGTCGATAAAAAAGATGGAAAGCACAGCAACTTGATTGACCTGAGTTTGAATGACAACCTCATTCTTTCTGCAGCTCTTACATTGAAAGATGAAGGCAAAGAAGTTTATCTCGTTTCAAAAGACATCAATCTTCGTATTAAAGCCGATATCTTAGGCATCGTTGCTGACGATTATGGTTCCAGTGATATTACTCTCGAAGAAATGTACACTGGTCAGTCGATGCTTCCAGTGTCTGTTGAGCGTTTGAAGGAATATGAAAAAAGTCGTTTCCTCTCTCTCGATGATGCTGAAATTAAGAAGATTCAACCAAATGAATATCTTATTCTTCACGAAGAAGGAAATGAGCGCCATAGACTTCTTGGTCGTTACCATGCAGAGAAGATGGGTATTGTTCCTCTGATTCCAATGCGTGAAGGGGTGTGGGGTATTTATCCAAAGAACGTTGAGCAACAATTTGCTCTCGATGCTCTTTTAAACGAAGAAGTAAAGCTTGTGACCTTGGTTGGTAAAGCTGGTACAGGTAAGACTCTTCTTGCGATTGCTGCTGGTCTTGAGATGGCCATCAATCAAGAGAAGTACTCACGTCTTCTTGTTTCTCGTCCGGTACAACCAATGGGTAAAGACTTAGGTTACCTCCCAGGGGATGTGAACGATAAGCTCGGTCCATGGATGCAGCCAATCTTTGACAATATGGACTTCCTCTTCGGTCAGCAAAAAGGGGAGCACTCTTCATGGGAAGAACTCATTAACCAAGGACTTCTGCATATTGAACCTCTCACTTATATCCGTGGTCGCTCAATTCCAAATCAGTATTTGATTGTGGACGAAGCCCAAAACCTTTCTCCACACGAAGTGAAAACAATTGTCACTCGTGCCGGTGAAGGAACGAAGATTATTTTAACTGGTGACTGTGAACAGATCGATAGTCCTTACTTAGATTCTGTGAACAACGGTTTGGCTTACGTCGTAGAAAGACTTAAGACAGAGCGTATTATCGGTCACGCAACCTTGAAGATTGGTGAGAGATCACCTCTCTCCGAGATCGCTTCTAAGTTACTATGACCCAAGCTGCTCATCGTCGCCAATACATAAGAGCTCCTTTAAAGACTTTTGTGCTTTACGATGATGATCACTTTGGTTTCAAAGCTCAGGCTATAAATATCTCAACTGGGGGAGTTCTCTTAGAGAATCTCCCCCATGTTCCTGAAATTAACGCCCTTCCTCTTTTGCTCGACATTCCTACCTTTCCCATTTTTAGTTCGCTCAGTGCAGAGAAAATTAAAAAGTTAGAGGGACAGCATCTCCCTAGAAGAATTATTCGTGCTCGTGCACGCATCGTTCGTTCTTTTGAAGGGCAGACCGATGTGGACAAAATATTTGTTCAGAAAATTGGATGTCAGTTTGTGGCCATCGCCCCAGAATCAGTTGAAGTTTTAAGTGAGTACGTGGCCAATTTTGCTAAAAACACTATTTATCTCCTCACTCTTTTTGAATCTAACTCTCAACATCAAGCCGATTTGATTCGTATCATTTCTGGCTTATTAGGCTACCGATCAGATGAAAAACTTTCTGTTCTCCGTCAAAAAGTCTTACACGATTATCAAAGTCTCGAAGGCCTTTAGTCCCTAGGATATTTATGGATAAAAAAAATTTTCCAGAAGAAATTGTTTCTGAGCGTATTATTTTGCGCAAACATAAAATTGAATTAGCGCAAACGATGTTTAAATATGTGAATCGTGATCGAGTGCGTTTAGGGCGTTTTCTCCCTTGGGTTCCGTTTATTCGTGAAGTAGAGGATGAAGTTAAGTATATAGAATCGACTCATCAAAAATGGGCCGATGGTACGCTTTTTGATTATGGTGTTTTTCGTCGGGAAGATGAAATGTATATGGGAAACTTTGGTGTTCACCATATTGATTGGAGCAATGAGCATATCGAATTGGGCTATTGGATATTAGGGGATCATGAAGGCAAAGGATATGTTGGCGAAGCCGTCAAGGCCCTCGAAAAAGTCGCTTTTAACTTGGGCTTTCAGCGCATCGAGATACGCTGTGATCCGGCAAACAAACGCTCTGCTGCAGTTCCGCAAAAGTGTGGTTATAGGCAAGAAGGGCACTTTAGAAAAGATTCAAAAGATAAAGATGGTAACTTGCATGATACTCTTATTTTTGCCAAGATAAGGGACGACTTACAATCATAATTGAAGAGATAAATAAAGATGACCCATTTAGATGCTGTCATATTAGGTATAGTTGAAGGAATCACAGAATATCTTCCCATTTCTTCGACGGGGCATCTCATTCTTGCCGGACATTTTTTAAAATTAGGGGAGAGTGAAGGCTTAAAGGCTTTTGATGTTGTCATTCAGTTTGGTGCCATTTTAGCTGTTCTTGGTCTTTATCGTGATCAAGTTTTTAAAATGATCAAAGGGGTTTTAGGAAAAGATAAAGAAGGTCTTCACTTGGCCCTTTGTCTCATCCTCTCTTGCCTCCCAGTGATCTTTATTGGTCTTCCTCTTAAAGACAAAATTCAAACCTATTTGTTTTCTGTGCAGACCGTCGCCTGGGCTTTGCTTATCGGTGGCGTGGCCATGATTGCTCTTGAATTTTATCTTAATAAAAAAGAAAAGTTCGTTGCAGACTTAAGTTATAAAGCTGCCCTTATGATTGGACTTTTCCAATGTCTGGCTTTGTTCCCTGGAACTTCACGTTCTATGGTGACCATTATTGGTGCCATTCTTATGGGTCTCAGTCGCACCAAAGCTGCTGAATACTCTTTTCTTCTGGCCCTTCCTGTCTTGGGGGGAGCCTGCTTGATTGATAGCATACAGTCCTACGACGTTCTTATTCGCGACGTAGGACTGATGAATATTTTGATTGGCTTGATTGTCTCTTGTGTGGTGGCTGCAATTTCGATTAAGGCCCTCGTGAGCTTTCTTAATCGTTTTGGCTTCACGGCCTTTGGTGTTTATCGCATTGCTGTGGCAGCGTTTCTCTTTTTTATTCTCTAGACTATTGAATTCCAAGCTTAGTGAGAATTTCTGTTTCTGTGACTTCTCCACTAGAGAGGAGAGATTCACTCTGCTTAAAGTTTTCAGTTGCCTCAAAAGCTTTTTTCATTCCGTAAGAAAAGAGTAAACCATTTCTTCTTTTATATGAAGTGATGCTCATCTTTTCGATAATTCCATCGGTGAGAATGAGCTCAAGGTTTTTCTTATAGCCAATGCTCTCAGTATTTTCATGGAGACGTTTTGTGATTTCGAGAGAAATTTTTCTTTGACCTGTTGGAAGAATTTGTGAGTTTGCATTGATGCTCATGTCATCATCATCAATTTGCAAACTTCCTCCTGTTTCAAAAATTGTTTTGTAGTCGTTGCCCTTAAAACAAATATCGACTGTTCTAAGATAATCGAATTTGATGTCTTCACTAAATTGAACGAACAAGCAAATGGGGTACTTGCTCAACTGATCAAAAATCACTTCGAGCCTTCCCCCTTGTTCTGCTTCATATTTTCCTAGGATTTCAAAGCGGGCAAAGGCCAAAGAGCTAGAGAGGAGAAGAAGGGTAATGAGAAATAATTTTTTCATAGAAGATCCTTGTTGGCAGGTAATTTATGTTAAGTTATTTTAAAAGTAACGCACTGTGTAAAAATGTAAATTTGCAGTAGTTTGCCAACTTTTTATGGCAGTATTTTTTTAATTATCCAAAAATTCGAAAAGCAAATTTCACTCAAAAAAAGCTAACTTATTGAAAACTCCACTTTCATTGAATCAGACAGAAAAGACCTGTAGGATCACTCTTGTCCGGACGAAATGTAGTCGCCCAAAAATTTTCGGCCAATAAGTGCAACGGAGATTTTTGAGGGGTAAACGACGGTAGGCGAACCCTGTGGACTCTTTGTGAGTTTTAAAAGATCTACTTCCTTCCAGTAATGACCTTGCTGGAGATTAGGAAACAGGTCACAGATTGTGGCGAACGATTTGTGAGGAAGTAAGATGAGCTTTTTGGAGGGATAGTATGACCTGACGGCGCTTGATTAAAATTACTCTGGTTGTCCGTGGCATGGTTTGCCACATTTGATAGTGGGGATACGGCTAGGCTTCTTTTTGATTTAAACTTTCAACAGGAGCATATATAGCGGTTCGTTTAAGGTTAGTCGTGTCAGTGTTGTTTTTTGGAGGTCGGGTTTTGTATCAATGATTCAGATTTCCCTATGTCGGATGATGAATCTTATATTTACGATATATTTGAAACTCTTCACTCTAATCTTAAGGGGCCATATTTTGGCCCCTTAGTTTTTTTAGGACGCAAAAGAGATTGAACAGTGGGTTTTGCCGTTTTCGTATTGGAAATGAAAGGACCACTGATAGCGTTTACAGATGGAAGAAACCCAAGCCAGACCTAGACCGATACTTTTATTACCATCAATTTTTCCTGCATTAAAAGGTTCGCCCAAACGTTCAAAAACTTTTTCTGGAACAGGAAGGCTTTCGTTTTCAATGGTGAGCGTTTCTCCTTCAAGATAGATAGCGATAGTCTCTGCAGAGTTATATTTGAAAGCGTTTTGAATAAGATTTCGTAGAAGTTGGCGTAAGTCTTCTGGATTAGCAAAAACTTGAAAACTATCTTTTGCATCGATGGTGTATTTTTGTTCCGGATAGGCTTTGTTAATAGAGTTCACTATTTCTTCAATTAAAGTGGAAATCTTTAAAGCGTGAATTTCTTTTTTGTCGTCAATTGATTCAAAACGAGACCAAGCGAGGAAGCTACTAATCGTGGCACTGAGGCGGTCAGTTTCTTCAATAGCGCCCTTGATCATTTTTCGTTGCAGTTCTTCTTCTGGTGATAGCTTTGTTTGAAGGAATTCAAAAGAATTCTTGATAATGGTGAGAGGTGTTTTAAGTTCATGGGCCATTTGAGCCACTGTCGTTTTAGTCAGTTTAATCTTTGTTTCAACAGCATTTCTAAAATAATTCAATGAGTCCCAAAGAAGCTGAATCTCCTTATCTTTTTTTCCTGCCATCATCTTCTGTAGCGTTGGGGGAATGGTTGGAGTCGGGGCGTTCTTTTCTACGTTTGAACCAAGAGAGTTAATATAAAAAGTGACTTCTTCAAGAGGACGAACCAGAATGCGTGCTTGAACCCAGGCCCAGATCATGACGATAGCAAGTATCAATCCCATTAAAATAATGATGCGTTTATTCATTGCCCACCATTGCAACTCTTGCTGATCCAGAAGAAGACCGAGTTGTAATGTTTTTTTGGGAGATAGAGGGAAATTTAGAAAACGTATTGTATGATCATCTGATTTGTAAGTAAAAAGTTTTTGATCGAGAGGCGGAGTTTCGTCTCCTAAAATATTCTGCGAATTTAGGTTTTGATAAATGATCTTTTTATCTTTGTTATAAATATTGATAAGGATCGTGCGGGGTTGGTCAAAAAGAGCATCCGCAATAATGTCGTCCATTTGTGTGAGTTCAGCGTCTTTAAGTTCATTGGCCAAGAGCCCTGAGGCGATGGCCTCAATCTGTTGGTCAATAAGATATTCTCTTTCTTGAGCGAAGTAAAAACCTGTCACGAGTACGGCGGTAATCGCAATGGAAATAATGAAGAGAAATGAGGTGAAGAAAAACTTACGCTTCAATCCAGTATCCTACGTTTCTTTTACTTTGAATATTGGCATCGACTCCTGTCTCCTCCAATTTTCTGCGAATATTGCGGATGGTTGTTTCAACAACATTGGATTCGAGGTCCAGTTGAGTATTCCAGACTTGATCGAGAAGTTGATTTTTTGTGAACACCTGTCCTGGTCTTCTCATTAGAACAAGCAGCGTTTGAAATTCTTTTGCTGAAAAATCGAGACGTTTATCTTTGAAAAAGACTTTGTGGCCCACACAGTCTAGTTGCAGTTGGCCCACGGAGAAAATAGTCTTTTCACTTTTTTCTTTTTTCTCACGCCGTTTGAGGGCACGGAGGCGTGCGAGTAGCTCCAAAAGCGAGTAGGGCTTTCCCATATAGTCATCAGCTCCGGCATCGATGGCCTGAGCTCTTTCTTCTGGAGTGTTAATCGCCGAAAGAATCAAAACAGCAGTGTGGGAAAAGCGTCTTTTGAATTCTGGAAGACGACTCAAAGAATCAAAAGCGCCTAACATACGATCAAAAATAGCAATATCAAAGTGATCGATATTGTCATTTAAATCATCGAGTTCTTCCAATTTAGAAAACCAGGTCATTTGATAACCTTCAGCTCTGAGAGATTGAGTTAGGAAATCTGCAACTTTTGGTTCGTCTTCGAGAAGTAGAACTTTCATATTGTCCATATGATAATAAAAAAAGGAGAACCGAAGTTCTCCTTATTGAAGTCTAAAATTTTTTTAGAGTCGTTCTTGGATTTCGTTCAAGCGCTCTTCTGTTTCTTGACAAAGACCACCTAGAGTAAACTCAAGATTCTTAGATTCGCGTATACGGTCATGGAATTCTTTGAGGATAAGGGTAGAGCGGTGAGAGAGATCATTATCGAGAGGGTTATTATTAAGCTCTTGAATGATGTCGTTAGATTCGCTCAAAAGCTCATTGAAACTTAAAACACTCAGATACTCTTTCAGTGCCAACTTTCTTTCACTTTCTTCTTTTCTTCTTCTAAAAGAATCAAGTGAGGTTACGTTTTGTTTCTGTTCCATTTCAAAACCTGTGGTTCGGGGGAAGGCAATTCGTGTTGCCTTGTTAACAATTCTGAAGGACTGGTTTTGAATTGTCTTTGAATTACCGCCACTTGTGAAAAAATTACTGTGACACTGGCGGTTATGATTTTTTACAGAGTGATGTAAGAATTTGAGAGAAATTTTTCAGGTAAAATGAAAAAGCCCCACATTGCTGCGGGGCTTTTAAGCTATTTTTGGGAGGAAATAGCTCTGTCTAGGGTCATGGGCACTTATTATCCGTGCTTATTAAAGTAAGTTTGTGAACCTTTTGGATCTGGCTTCATCGTGTCATTACCTTTTTTCCAGTTGGCTGGGCAAACTTCGCCATGCTTTGCCACAAATTGGAAGGCCTCAAGAACACGAAGAACTTCGTCAACGTTCCGACCTACTCCTAAATTATTGACGGTAGCGTGTTGGATCACATTGTTTTCATCGATGATGAAAAGACCGCGAAGGGCGACGCCGCCTTCTTCGACGAGAACGCCATAGTTCTTAGACATTGTCTTAGTCATATCAGAAAGGAGAGGGAAGTTGATCTTGCCTAAGCCGCCTTTGGATCTTTCTTGTTGAGTCCAAGCAAGGTGAGAGAAGACACTGTCTACAGATACACCTAAGACTTCAGCATTGAGTTCCTTAAACTTGTCATAGCTATCAGAGAACGCAGTGATCTCTGTAGGGCAGACGAAGGTGAAGTCGAGGGGATAAAAGAAAAGAACTTTCCACTTGCCCTTATAGGTATCCAAAGTCACATCTTTAAATTCATTTCCGACTAAAGCTTGAGCCTTGAACTCTGGGGCCTTATTTCCAACAAGTCTCATATTATTACAACATTCAGACATAAAAACTCCTTATGGGACATAGGTTTTTTTTAATACAATTCAGCACGGCATTTTGTGAGGGCGCCAGCAAAGATTTTACAAATATTTTTATAGAGATTAGTGGATTAAAGCACTTTGAAATGTTTTGAAAAACTTTGAAGCAAAACTAAAGAAATTAAAGAACTTTTACGAAAAGAGTTTGAATGATTTTGAAGGAATTTACTTTTTGTCCCAAAAAGGGAGAGGAACTACATGGTTAATCCAATGAATTACATCCCAAATCCTATTGTTATTGAACAAACTGCTAGGGGAGAGAGACAGTATGATATTTACTCTCGCTTGCTCCTTGATCGCATTGTGTTTTTGGGGACTCAGGTAAATGACACTGTAGCGAATCTCATCATTGCTCAGATGCTTTTCTTGGAGCAGTCAGATGCTGAGACTCCTATTCATTTTTATATCAATAGCCCAGGCGGTTCTGTTTACGCAGGACTTGGTATTTATGATATTATGCAACACATTTCTTGCCCAGTTTATACCTACTGCGTAGGGATGGCCGCATCGATGGGGTCCCTTCTTTTGACGGCAGGAGCAGCTGGACACCGTCATGCTCTTCCTCACAGCCGTATTATGATTCACCAGCCTCTTGGTGGGGCTCAAGGTCAGTGCACTGATATCCAAATTCAAGCGAAAGAGATACAAGATTTGAAAGATCAGCTCAACACTATTTATGTTCGTCATACTGGACGCAACATGAAAGAGATTGAGTCGGCAACAGACCGCGACAATTATTTGAATCCGACTCAGGCTCAGGAATTTGGGTTGATTGACATCACAATTCCAAGTAAAAAAGAAAAGAAATAATTGAGAAGACTGAAATAAGAAAGGACATACGATGAATAAGCCACTTTACAATAGCGCCCTTCATTGCAACTTCTGTGGCAAATCTCAGAAGGAAGTGAAGAAACTCATTGCTGGACCTGGCGTCTATATTTGCGATGAGTGTATCGAGCTTTGCAATGACATCATTTATGAAGATCAAGTGAAGTCTTCTACCAAAGTCTCCCTTGATAATGTGCCCAAGCCACATGAGATTAAGGCTCACTTAGACAACTATGTGATCGGTCAAGAGCGTGCCAAAAAAGTAATCTCTGTTGCGGTTCACAATCACTACAAACGTATTTCTCACGGTCAAATGGCCCGTAAGGATGAAGTTGAACTTTCCAAGAGTAATATCCTTCTTGCAGGGCCAACTGGTAGCGGGAAGACTTTGATCGCTCAATCTCTTGCTAAGTTTTTGAACGTGCCTTTTGCTATTGCTGATGCCACAAGTTTGACTGAAGCAGGTTACGTGGGAGAAGACGTCGAAAATATCGTTTTCAGTCTTCTTCAAAACTGTGACTTCGACGTTGAGCGTGCTCAGCGCGGTATTATCTACGTCGACGAAATCGATAAGATCGCTAAGAAAGGGGACAATCCATCTATTACCAGAGACGTCTCTGGTGAAGGTGTTCAGCAGGCCCTTCTTAAGATTCTCGAAGGTACTGTGGCTTCTGTTCCTCCTAAGGGAGGACGCAAGCATCCTCAGCAAGAATTCATCCAAGTTGACACTAAAAACATCCTTTTCATTGTAGGGGGAGCTTTTGTTGGACTTGATAAGGTGATTGAGCGTCGTATGACCAAACGTCCTATGGGACTAGTTGCAGAAAAAGCTGATACCGGTCCATCAGTTGTTGAGCAGCTTGGTGGTATCGAAGCTGAAGACTTAGTGAAATTTGGTCTT
>JACCEE010784458.1_pt1 | contig 21700 bp, 19 predicted proteins | sample 7449931 | NCBI WGS metagenome assembly JACCEE01 (sample SAMN15323457, study PRJNA562643) | freshwater metagenome | isolation source: river surface water | place: USA:Blue River Watershed | collected 2017-08-19 | reverse complement strand
GCCGTCTCGCTGCCGGCGTTGAGCGTCACATAGGCGTCGCGGATCGCCTGCTCCAGGTCGGCGGGAAACGGCTGGGCCTCGACCAGGGCGCGGATCTCGGCGCCGACGCGGGCCAGCTCGCGCACGTCCTCGGTGTCGAGCGCGGCGAGCTTGGCGCTGATCTTGTCGGCCAGGCCCTCGAAGGCCAGGAACTCGCGGAAGGCATGCGCCGTGGTGGCGAAGCCGGTCGGCACGCGCACGCCCTCGGGCAGCTGCGAGATCATCTCGCCCAGGCTGGCGTTCTTGCCGCCGACGGCCTCGACGTCAGTCATTCTGAGTTGTTCGAACGGGACGACCAGCGCGGTCGGGCTGAACAGTTGGGACATGGAAAAGCTCCGTTGATGTTGAAAAACCGGTGGACCCGGACCGCAGCGACACATCGTTGTCTTGTTGTGCGCGTCGCACTGCAGCCCCGGGGCTCGCAAATCGCGATAATCCGGAACATTGTAGGGGGCAGCGCCGGGAACGTGCAGCCCGTTTCGCGACAATCGACCCGAGGGCCAGCAGATGCCGCACCGCACCGCTTTCTTCATTTCCGATGGCACCGGCATCACGGCCGAGACCTTCGCCAACGCCTTGCTGGCGCAGTTCGAGATCAAGCCGCACCGCATCCGCCTGCCCTTCATCGACAGCGTGGACAAGGCGCACAACGCGGTGCGCCAGATCAACCACAGCGCGCAGGTCGATGGCGCGCGCCCGCTGGTGTTCACGACCGTGGTCAACATGGACGTGCTCGCCGTGCTGAAGGCCGAGTGCAAGGGCATGCTGATCGACATGTTCGGCACCTTCATCTCGCCGCTGGAGATCGAGCTCGGCATCAAGTCCAACCACCGCGTCGGACGCTTCTCCGACGTCACGCGCAGCCAGGAATACCACGACCGCATCGAGGCGATCAACTTCACGCTGGCGCACGACGACGGCCAGACCCATGTCGATCTGGCCAACTCGGACCTGATCCTGATCGGCGTCAGCCGCAGCGGCAAGACGCCGACCTCGCTGTATCTGGCAATGCAGTTCGGGCTCAAGGTCTCGAACTATCCGCTGATCCCCGAGGACTTCGAGCGCCGCCAGCTGCCGCCCGCGCTGGTACCGTACAAGAAGAAGCTGTTCGGCCTGACGATCAACCCCGAGCGCCTGAGCGAGATCCGCCACGAGCGCAAGCCCAACTCGCGCTACGCCAGCCTGGTCAACTGCCGCTACGAGGTCAGCGAGGCCGAGAGCATGATGCGTCGCGCCGGCGTGCGCTGGATGTCAACCACCAGCAAGTCGATCGAGGAGATCTCGACCATCATCCTGCAGGAAGTCCAGCCCGGGCGGCTGGACTACTGAAGCGGCTTCAGTAATAGGAACTCGTCAGGCGAGCCTTGGAGGCCTCGACCACCCGGTGGTAGGCTGCTCCCATCGCGGACAGCCTCAGGATGGAAGCCTGGACCACCTCCCGGTTGACCGACGAGCCCCTGGCCGGCCTCGACACCGGCGGCCGCGCGCCGGCCTTCAGGCGGTCGGCATCGAGGCGGGCCTTGATGCGGTTGACCGCCTCGGTGAACTGGGCGTCCTTCTTCATCCATTCGTCGATGTCGATCTTGCCGTCGGCGAGATCGGCAGTGAGTCCGGCCTGGATGGCTTTCATGTTGATGAAATTGCTGGAGTCAATCACCGCCGCGCCGAAGCCGGCCTCGGACCTGATGTCATCGATGCTCTGCATGAAGCGGTAGTAGATGACAGTCGATGTCACGGCTTCGCTGCCGAAGGTATCCTCGTCCTTGATGTTCACTGACGACGCGTACAGGAAGGCAAAGAGGCCGGGGGACAGGCGGTTCATGGAGAACGACAGGCTCGCCGACGAGGTCGATGAGGACTTGGCGGCCTCGGCGACCGAGTTGACCACATCGGTGTAGGCCTGGATCGCCTCCGGGCTCATGGCCGGCTTCTTGGCCGCCGGGTCCTGCGCTGCCGCCACGGCATGCAGCGACTTGGTCACGACGGCGGCGATCTTGTCCAGGCTGAACTCGCTGGTGTACTCGGTCTTGATGTCCGAGTTGTAGGAAAGCTCGCGGGCATCGGTCACGCCGGCATCCGTCAGGTGGCCGGTGATCTCGGCGTAGAACCTGGCCTTGTTGTCAGTCTCCTGAGCCTGGAGCATGGCCTGGAGCTTGTCGATCTGGGCTTTGGCCGCCACGGTCTTGTCGGCAACGCTCTGGACTGATCCTGAAGTGCATGTCATGGTTTTCTCCCTGTCTGCCTTCCTACTCGTATGGCTTTTCGGATGCCGCCCCGCCCGGTGGCCTGTCAGCCCTGATGCGGTCCGCGCATACTGCAGGAGCGATGGGAGCAAGTCAAGCTGATCGGCCTGTTCGGCGGAGCGATCCGGCGGATGGCAGGAGCGAGTTGGATTTTTAAAACTACAATTGATCAACAACTACCCGGAGCAACCGCCATGAACCCACAAGCTGCCCTCCCTTCGACCAGCCACCAGGATGCCGAGCCGGAAGCGGTCAAGCCTGGCGTCAGAGCCAAGCAGGTCGTCAAGCAACTGTTCGAGGCTGACGGCATCGACGACGACGGCCTGCCTGAAGACTTCGCCGACGTCGATCCGGTGGCCTTCGTCAAGGAGCTGGCCCGCTACCGGCAAAAGGCGATCGGGGGGTCCAGGCGCAACAAGCGCAACAGGGTGATCAAGACCAACGCCTGGAGCGATGCCAGCCATGCCAACGCGCTGCTGGAAAAGCTCGAAGAGGCACAGCCCGCAGTCACCGGCAAGGTGATGGAGGAAGCCGTGGCGGCGCTGGAAATCTCGCTCGACTACGGCGTGTGGGGGTCGGACACCTTCATGCCCAAGCTGCTGCCCAACGGGGCGGTGGTGATACGCAACCACCACCGCGTCATCTCGATCGACGACGCGCCCTCGCTGCGGCTCAAGGTCAGCAACGTCGAGCTGCGCGCCGAGCTCGCCAAGGTGCTGCAGTCCATCGACCCGGAGGCGAGCGACGAGGATTCGCTGTTCAAGTTCTCCATCATCCACCGCCAGCCCGACGGTTGCTTCGTGCGCACGAGAACCCTGCCCGAGCAGTTGTCGGACTGGGGCCAGACGCTGGTCCTCATCGGCTACGGCATGGACCTGTCGGCCTCAGAGCTGCTCACGGCGGACATCCCTACGGTCTGCGAGAACTCCCGCACCGGCACCGCGATCGTTCGCGTCTTTGCCGACTTCGCCCTGGTCCATGCCACCTTCCGCGCCGACGACAATTACGACACCATCGTCGAGGAATACTGTGAGCACTGGTTCGAGGAGATCGACGTGCCGGAGACGGTCAAGGTCAGCCAGGGTCGTGGGCATGTCCTGTCGTCCGCCATCAGCCGGACCGAGGACAGGATCGCGAACACCGACCTCGAGCGCCCTGCGAGCGGCGTCATGCGCCACTACTTCGACGAGATCATGCTGTCGAGACACAACTGGCGCTCCTACGCCAGCCGCAAGGCACAGCAGATCCACGAGTTCACGCCGCTTTTCCACGAATTGCACGATCAGCCGGTCCATTACTACGCCGACCGCGATCCCTACTGGACGCTGAGCCAGGATTTCGGGCACCAGCTCGCAGTGGTGAGTGTGCCGATGCAGGCATTCGGCGACATCGACGATTTCGAGCACCACTTCCGCGAGGCCATCGAAACGCGCCTGTTCGATGCGGTCGGCTTTCCCCCGCACCAGACCCTGCTGCTGACCGAGGAACTCTCCTGGTGGGAGGGCAAGGACTGTGTCCACGCACTCGATTCGGAAGAGGCGCAGGCCTGGATCAAGGCGCGCGCCGATGAGATGCGCGAGGAGTTCAACGAGGCGATGACCGACGACGCCGACGCCAGCGACGTGCTGAACGACGTCCTGGTCTATGGTTCGGTGGAGGTTCGCGTTGCGCTGGTCTTCGACGAGAAGCCCGACTACGTCAAGCTCGACGGGTTGATGAAGCGGATCTCGGGCCAGGTCGATGGCGGCGGCAACCTCTCGGTGCCCTATGCAGGCTTCTGCCAGGGCTACGACTGCGGCGGCTACGATACCGGCAACGCACCGGTCCTGATGACGCAGCAGGAAATCGAAGGGGAAGACGATGAAGAGTGCGAAGACGATGAATGAGTCGTGAGATCGGCAAGCGCTACCTGAAGTCTCATCTGCTCGACGAGGACTGGCCGCACCGGGTCGCGCTGATCGAGCGCTTCACGCGCCAGCTGCCCTACCCGACCCGCTTCCGCGACGAGGGCGAGTGGCTGGTGCGCTGCATGAAGGCCGTACGCCCGGCGAGCAGGCTGGACCCGGCCGATCCCTTGCAGCTGGAGCAGCTCGACAAGCTGGTCAAGAGCATGCATGAAGCCGGAATCGTCCACGGCGACCTGCATGCCAAGAACCTGTTCTGGGACGGCCAGCGCGTGGTGATCGCCGACTTCGAGCCCAGCCTGCTCCAGCTCAGGGGCTGGCGTTCCAGCCTGATGGGAACCGCGCCGTTCATCCACCCCATGGACGCCCGCGCGCGCCGGCTGAGCCGGCTGACCGATCTGATGTGCCTGGTCCGTCTGCGCCACGGCCTGTGCGCATCGGCTTGCGCCAGACAGGCCACGGCGCTCAGTACTTGAGCCGCGCGTAATAGGTCTGCTGCGCCGCCGCCCTCGCCTGGCCCAGCGTGGTGATGCCCTTCTCGGCCAGCAGCGGGATCAGCTTGAGGAAGATCTGCGCGGTCACGATCGCGTCGCCGAGCGCGTTGTGCCGGCCCGTGATCTCGATGTTGAAGCGCTGCGCGATCGCCTCCATGCGGTGCGATTCCTGGCTCGGATGCACCACCGCCGACAGCAGCAGCGTGTCGAGCACCGGCTGGTCGAACACGATGCCGGTGTCGGCTTCCTTCAACTGCAGGAAACGCATGTCGAACGCCGCGTTGTGGCCGACGAGCACCGTGTCACGGGCATAGGCGTGGAACACCGGCAGCACCTGGTGGATAGTCGGCTGGCCCTGCACCATGTCCTGCGTGATGCCGTGGATCGGGATGCCGGCCTCGGGAATCATGAACTGCGGATCGACCAGCTGGTCGTAGAGCTCCTGGCGCAGCAGCTTGCCGTTGACGATGCGCGTGGCGCCGATCTGGATGATCTCGTCGCCACCGCCCGGATTGAGCCCGGTGGTCTCGGTGTCGAACACGGTGTAGGCGAGCCCGGTCAGCGGCATGTCGTCGAGCGCGCTGGCCTGCGCCGAGCGGCTGAACAGGTCGAAGTCGTAGAACTCGGGCCGGCCCGACAGCTCGGCCGGTGCCGCCAGCTCCTGGCGTGGCGAGACGCCCGGCAGCAGGAAACGGAAGAAGGCGATGTGGCTGACGCGATCGCGCTCGAACCAGAGCGCGCCGCCGTGGCGCTCGACCACGTCGCGCACCGAGAACGAAAAGGCCTCGCCACCGATGCGTACCGGATCGAGCTCCCAGCCCATCACGGTCTCGGTGCTGATCGCCTGCCCGATCCACATCAGGTCGAGGTGGACCTTGGCCGACTGCGGCGCCGGCTGCAGCCTGAGCTGGACGAAGCGCACACCAAGCTCCTCCTGCAGGCGCTGCGACAGATAGACCAGCGACTGCAGCAGGCTGTAGCTCTCGATGCGCAGCCAGGCGCCAGGATCGACCTCGGCCTCGCGCACCGACAGGCCGGTTTGCTCGATGCGGCGCAGCGCGGCCGTCACCAGATCGCTGCCGAGCATGTCCTCCATCGGCCAGCGGCTGGCACGCTCGCCCGCCTCGCTCACCAGCGGCTTGAGCCGCTCGCCCATGGCACGCGCCTCGTCGCGCACGACCTGCAGGAAGCGCTCGCGCATCGCAGGGTCGAGGTCGGGGAAGTCGAGCATCTCGACCGCCGCCTGGATGCTGGCCAGCGAGGCGCGGCTGCCCTCGGTGAGCGCCTGCAGCGCGCGGTCGCGAGCGGCCTCCTGCTCGTAGTCCGGCAGCACGTCGTCGAGCATGAGCAGATAGCCGGCGATCTCCTGTGACGGCCCGGCGGCCGGCCTGACCGGTGCGAGCTGCACGCGCAGCAGCTGGCCGCCGGGCGTGACGGTGACGAACTGCGCGGTCGGGTGCGCCGCGCCGCGCAGCATGCGCTGGCGCACGTTGTCGAGCGCGTGCTCGACCAGCTGGCGGTCGAACAGGGCATGGATCGAGCGCCCGAGCCCGAGCATGGCGGCGCCAGCCGGCCAATGTCCCGACTGCAGCTCGCTGAACTGGACGCGCGCGCGCTGGTTGTAGAGCAGGATGCGGCCTTCGAGGTTGCAGACCACCACGCTCTGCGTGAGCTCGGACATCAGCGCAGCCAGGCGCGACTTCTCTTCCTCGATGCGGCGCGACGCGGCGTGCACCTTGTCGTCCATCTCGCGCCGCAGGCTTTCGCGCTGCTCGACGAGCTGGTTGAACAGGGTGGCGAGCACTTGCGTCTCGGGGTTGCCGCCGGGCGCGAGCTGCCTGACCACGTCGGTGCGCAGCAGGATCTGTGCCTCCTCGGCCAGTCGCACCGAGGGCGTGACCCAGAAATCGAACCAGCGCTTGAGGCCGTAGGCGATGGCGGCGATGCCGCCGGCCCAGGTCAGGCCGACCAGCGCCAGGTTGGGGCCGACCAGCGTGAAGGCGGCGTCGCGCTGCGCCGGATCGAGCGTGAGCGCGACCAGGGCGAAAGTCAGCGCCAGCCAGACGACCGAGGCGCCGGAGGCGGCCGCCAGCATCAGCCACAGGCGGCGGTCGGTGCGGCCGGGTCGGATCATGCCGCACTCTCCAGCAGCGAGCGCACCTTGTCGACCAGCTCACGGGTCGAGAAGGGCTTGGTCATGTAGGCGCTCGCGCCCAGCGCCAGGCCCTTGGCCATGTCGATCTCGCGGCCCTTGGCGGTGAGCATGAGCACCTTGAGGCCCGCCAGGTCCTCGCGCTCGCGCACCGCCTGCAGCACTTCGAAACCGTTCTTGATCGGCATCATGACGTCGAGCAGCACCAGATCGGGCTGGTGCGCCAGGATGGCGTCGAGCGCCTGCTGGCCGTCGCGCGCGACCAGCACGCGAAAGCCCTCGCGCTGCATCAGGAATTCCAGCGAGAGCAGGATGTTGGGCTCGTCGTCGGCTATCAGTATCGTGGCGCTCATGCGCGGTCTCCATTGTTCTGGTTTATTGTCGAGGGCAGCCAGAAGCCGAAGCAGGCGCCCTGCCCTCCGGATCGCAGCCACATGGCACCGCCGAAATGCTCGACGATGCGGCGGCTGATCGGCAGGCCCAGGCCGGTGCCTTGCGGCCGGTTGCTGCTGTCGCCGCCCTGGCGGAATTTCTCGAACACGAGCTCCTGCTGTGCGGGCGGTACACCGGGTCCATTGTCCTGCACTTCGACCTGCACGCGCGCGCCGGCCTCGATCAACTTGACCTGGATCAGGCCGGAGCCGGGTGGAACGAACTTGATCGCGTTCGAGATCAGGTTGATCATGACCTGGGTCAGGCGGTCGGCATCGGCCAGCACCACGACCGGGTGTGCGGGCAGATCGAGCTCGATGCGGGCGCCGCGCTCGCGCAGCAGCTCGCTCACGGTCTGCGCGCTCGCACGCACCAGAGCGGCGAGATCGAGCTCGGTGCTGCGCCAGTCGGCATGGCCGGACTCGATCTTGGCCATGTCGAGCACCTGGTTGACAAGCCGCGTCAACCGCTCGGTCTCGGCCACGATGATGGCGAGGAAATGCTGGCGCTGCGCGGGGCTCATGGCATCGTCCGCAGCCGCGTCGTCGTGCATCAGCTCGGCGAGCGCACGGATCGAGGTCAGCGGCGTGCGCAGCTCGTGCGTGACCGATGACATGAAATCGTCCTTCAGCCGGTCCAGGCTCTTGAGCTGCTCGTTGGCCGCGCGCAGCTCGGCGCTGGCGCGCTCGAGCGAGGCCGACTTCTCCTCCAGCTCGCGCGAGTGCAGCAGCAGCCGCTTGGCCTCATCGACCATGGCCAGCACGTCATCGACGCCGAGCGCCTCCTCCTCGACCACCGACGCGATCATCACGCGCGCCGATGCGCTGCCGATCGCACCGGTGAGCTGCGTCTCGACGAAATGCACCAGCTCGGCATCGGCCTGCAATTCGGCGGCGGGCAGGCCGCGCTCGCGCGCCTGGCGGGCAAACAGCTCGCGCGCACGTTCAGACCCCAGAAAGCGCTCGGCGAGCGACTGCAGCGCCGCGACGCTGGCCTGGCCGCGCCAGAACACCGGCTGCAGCGATCCGCTGCGCTCGAACACCTCGACGAACAGCAGCGCCTGGCTGGCTTCTGCGGCCGAAGGACTGCGCCAGAGCGAAACCCCGACATAGCAGCCGATGTTGGCCAGCAGGCTCCAGAACAGCGAATGCGTCAGGTTGTCGAATCCCTGCAAGCCGAGCAAGGCCTCGGGCCGCAGCCACTGCAGCCCCCAGGGGCCGTCGCGCAGGAAGGCATCCGGCATCCAGCCCGACTTGGCCAGGGAAGGCAGCATCAGCGTGTAGATCCAGACCAGGAAGCCCGCCAGCAGGCCGGCCAGCGCGCCGTTGCGCGTGGCACCGCGCCAGTACATGCCGCCGAACAGCGCCGGCGCGAACTGTGCCACGGCGGCAAAGCTGATCAGGCCGATGCTGACCAGCGCATAGGCTTCGCCGGCGAGGCGGAAGTAGCAGTAGCCCAGCAGCATCACGGCCAGGATCGCCAGCCGGCGCGTGTTGAGGATGGCGCGCGTGAGGTCGCTCCCGCCCGACCCGTGGCGCGAGCGCAGCAGCACCGGCATGACCAGGTCGTTGCAGATCATGGTCGAGACCGCGATCGTCTCGACGATCACCATGCCGGTGGCCGCCGACAGGCCGCCGACGAAGACCAGCAAGGCCAGCGCCTGCTGGCCCTGGCTCAGCGGCAGCGAGAGCACGAAGGTCTCGGGGTCGGCCTGGCCGGGGCCGAAGTGCAGCAGGCCGGCGAGCGCGATCGGCAGCACGAACAGGTTGATCAGCAGCAGATAGAGCGGAAAAGCCCAGGCGGCGCGGTGCAGATGCCGCTCATCGACGTTCTCGACCACCATGACCTGGAACTGGCGCGGCAGCAGCAGCACCGACAGGCCCGCCAGCAGCATGAGCGCGAACCACTGGACCGGCGCAAACCGGCCCGCCACGGTGGCAAACGGCACCGAGAGATCCGGCATCGCGGCAGCGCGCGCGAAGATGTCGGCGACGCCGTCGAACAGGCCCCAGCAGACCCAGGCGCCCACCGCCAGGAAGGCCAGCAGCTTGACCACGGACTCGAACGCGACCGCAGCGACCAGGCCCTCGTGGCGCTCGCTGCTGTCGAGGTGGCGAGCGCCGAACACCATGGTGAAGCCGGCCAGCGCGAGCGCGAGGTACAGCGTGCTCTCCTGCCACCAGGCGCGCTCGCGCGTCAGCGCCGCCGGCGCTGCGGTCACGACGTCGAAGGCGACCGCGATGCCCTTGAGCTGCAGCGCGAGGTAGGGCACGATGCCGACCACCGTGATCAGCGTGACCAAGCCGGCCAGCAGCGGGCTCTTGCCGTAGCGGCTGGCGATGAAGTCGGCGATCGAGGTGATGCGGTAGCGCTGCGCGATGCGCACCATCTTGCGCAGCACCAGCCAGGCCAGCACCATGGCCAGCATCGGACCGAGGTAGATCGGCAGGAACCAGACGCCCGATCCGGCCGCGCGGCCGACACTGCCGAAATAGGTCCAGGCGCTGCAATACACCGCCATCGAGAGCGCATAGACCCAGGGGTTGGCGATCACGCTGCGCCCGGCCGCGGCGCGCCGGTCGCCATGGGCAGCGACCGCGAACAGCAGCAGCAGATAGACCAGCGACGCGGCGATGACGAGGGCGGGCGACATCCGGGGTTTCGCAAGCGCCGGAATCAGGCGCCACGCTCCATGGACCAGGCCAGCGCGGCGATCAGCAGGGCCCAGATCAGGAACAGCGCCAGCGGGAACAGCGGCAGCCCCCACAGGGTCGAGGCCCGATCCCAGAGCATGACGAGCGGGAAGTTGAGCAGCAGGCAACCCAGCGCAAACAGCGCCAGCAGGCGCTGCGACTCCAGCTTGTGCGTCATGACTGTCTCCTTGCGTTGCCCTGGCCGAGCGTCATCGACCAAGTTTTTTTCCGATTGTGCAACGCGGGCGCTTACCCCGCACTTACTTTGCAAACCTGAGAGCATGAGCCGCTTCGGGTGCACAATGTCAGCTGCAAACTGAATCGATCCAGAAATGCCAGACGCTTTCAATTTTTCCGCCACGCCATTCGACTGCCTGACGGCAGAGGAACGCAGCCTGGTGCGCAACAACCTCGACGTGGCCTACTACCGCGACGGCGAGGTCCTGCTCGCACCCGGCATGACACCGGACCACCTGTTCGTCATCATCAAGGGCCATGTGTCGCAATGGGACGGCGAAGAGCTCGTCACGAGCTACGGACCCGATGACTGCTTCGATGGCCGCTCGCTGCTGGCGGGCAAGGTCAGCGACCGCTTCGTCGCCAGCGAGGAAGTCGTGACCTACGAGTTGCGGCAGCAGGCGGTGACCGAACTGATCGCCTCGAACGCCAGCTTCAGCGCGCTGCTGTTCTCCGACCTCGGACACAAGCTCGGCGAGCTCTCGCAGCGCCAGAGCCAGCACGAGCTGCAGTCGCTCACGCTGGCGCGGGTCGATCAGGCCTTCGTGCGGCCGGCACACCAGGTGGCCGCCAGCGACGACGTGGTCAAGGTGGTGCGACTGATGCAGGAGCTGCGCACCTCGACCGTGCTGGTGCGCGACGACCAAACTCCGCCCCGGCTCGGCGTGTTCTCGGCTACCGGACTGCAGAAGGCGGTCCTCGACGGCAGGCCGCTCGACCAGCTGCCGGTGGGCGAGCTGGCGACCTACTCGCTGATCACGGTCGCGCCGTCGGACCAGCTTGGCGACGCGATGACGCTGATGCTGAGCCGGCGCGTGCACCGCGTCGTCGTGGTCGATGGCGAGCAGGTGCTCGGCGTGCTCGAAGCGCTCGACCTGTTCAGCTTCCTGTCCAACCACTCGCACCTGATCAGCGTGCAGATCGAGCAGGCGCAGACGCTCGAAGCGCTGAGCCAGGCCGCCGCGCAGATCACGCGCATGATCACGCTGCTGCAGCGCAGCGGCACGCGCGTGGCGCTGATCGCACGCCTGGTGCAGCAGCTCAACACGCAGCTGTTCGAACGCGCCTGGCAGATGATCGCGCCGCCGGAGCTGGTCGCCAACAGCTGCCTGTTCGTGATGGGCAGCGAGGGCCGTGGCGAGCAGCTGCTCAAGACCGACCAGGACAACGGCCTGATCCTGCGCGACGGCTTTGTGCCACCCGCCGACCTGGGCGCGATCTGCGAGCGCTTCTCGCGCGCGCTGAGCGAATTCGGCTATCCCGAATGCCCGGGCCGCATCATGGTCAGCAACCCGGACTGGCGCGCGTCGCAGTCGGATTTCTCGCGCCTGGTGCGCGAGTGGCTGATCCTGCCCGACTCTGACGGCCTGATGAAGCTGGCGATCTTCATGGACGCGCATGCGGTCTGTGGCGACGCCGCGCTGCTCGATGAAGTGCGCCAGGGCGTGCTGGCGCTGGCGCCCGACAACGAGGCCGTGATCGGGCGCTTTGCCGCCGTGATCACGTCCTTCGGCGAGAGCAGCCACGGCTGGTGGAACAAGCTGTTCTCGCTCGGCGAGGCGGACGCGGGCATGGACATCAAGCGCGAGGGCATCTTTCCGCTCGTGCATGGCATCCGCAGCCTGGCGCTGGCGCGCCGCCTGTCCGAGACCGGGACCGCAGCGCGCATCGCGGCGCTCGTTGCCGATGGCACGCTGGACGCCAGGATGGGAAGCGAGCTGACCGAGAGCCTGAGCTTCTTCCTGGGACTCAAGCTCAGGGCGGGACTCGCCGAGCTCGACAACGGCCGCCCGGTGAGCGGGCGCGTCGATCCGGCCAGGCTCAGCTCGCTCGAGCGCGACCTGCTCAAGGACACGCTGGCCGCGGTCAAGCGCTTCAAGGCCGTGCTGCGCCACCGTTTCCACCTGGACGCCATGTGATGGAAAACCCGCTTTCTCCCACCCGGCTGGCCGGAGCGATCCGCCGGGAATGGCGCCTGCGCCACCTGAGCGACGCTGGCTACGGCTTTCTGTTCGAGCCGGCGCCCGAGGGCGAATGGGTCTCTCTGGCCTGCGCGACCAGCGGACATGACCAGCACAAGGACAGCATCCTGGCGCTGAGCGCGGTGCGCGTGCGCGGCAACCGGGTGCTCGGCAGCGAGCGGCTCGAGCTGCTGCTGCGCCCGGACGGCCCGGTACCCACGGAGGCCTTGCGCCGCCACCGGCTGCGCGAGCAGGACCTGGCGCAGGGCCTGCCGGCCAGTGAAGCCGCTGAGCGGCTGCTGCACTTTGCCGGCTCGCGGCCGCTGCTGGGCTACTACCTGGAGTTCGACATCGCGATGCTCGATCAGATCGTCAAGCCGCTGATCGGCATCGGGCTGCCGCAGCCGCAGCTGGAGGTCTCATCGCTCTACTACGACTGGTGCTGGCAGCAGCTGCCACCCTACCAGCAGGACGGCGTGCAGATCGACCTGCGCTACGCCAGCATGCTGCAGGCGCTGGGCCTGCCCGAGCGCGAGTCGCCCGACCCGCTCGACCGCGCGGTGCTGACGGCGCTGGCCTTCATCAAGCTGCGGCAGCTGGCCGCGAGCTGAAATTCCATCAGAGGAACGCCGGTCTTCACCTGAAGCCGGGACGAAAAAAACCGGGCGCGAGGCCCGGTTTTTCTGTCCTGCCGGAATCGCTCCCGGCAGTCGTCACTGATCAGTGACCCGATGCGCCCGAAGCACCCAGGCCGGTCTCGGAGCGGACCTTCTGCACGGCGAAGGCGGCGCGCTCGTTGGCAGCGTCCTGGCTGCGGTCGAGGATCGAGAACAGCCAGATGCTGACGAAGCCGATGGTCATCGAGAACAGAGCCGGCGAGCTGTACGGGAACCAGGCCGAGCCCTTGGGGTTGCCCAGCGTGGCTTCCCACACCGAGGGCGAGACCACGGTCAGGGCGACCGAGGAGATCAGGCCCAGGAAGCCACCGATGACGGCGCCCTTGGTGGTGCAGTCCTTCCACAGCACGCTCATGAAGAGCACGGGGAAGTTGGCCGAAGCGGCGATCGCGAAGGCCAGCGAGACCATGAACGCGATGTTCTGCTTCTCGAAGGCGATGCCCAGGGTCACGGCCAGCACGCCGAGTGCCAGGGTGGTGATGCGGGACACCTTCAGCTCGGAAGCGCTGTCGGCCTTGCCCTGCTTGAACACGGTGGCGTACAGGTCATGCGAGACGGCGGAGGCACCCGACAGCGTCAGGCCAGCCACCACGGCCAGGATGGTCGCGAAGGCCACGGCCGAGATGAAGCCGTAGAACACGTTGCCACCGACGGACTTGGCGACCAGCACGGCTGCCATGTTGGCGGTACCGGCACCACCCAGGATGATGCCCTTGGCGACGTCAGCCATCTCGGGGTTGGTCAGCACCAGGGTGATGGCGCCGAAGCCGATGATGAAGATCAGCACGTAGAAGTAGCCGATCCAGGTGGTGGCCCAGAACACCGACTTGCGGGCTTCCTTGGCGTCCGGCACGGTGAAGAAGCGCATCAGGATGTGCGGCAGACCGGCGGTACCGAACATCAGCGCCATGCCGAAGCTGATGGCGGAGATCGGGTCCTTGATGAAGCCACCCGGGCCCATGATGGACAGGCCAGCCTTGGCAGCCTCTTCCGGCGTCTTGCCGGCGTTGGTAGCGATGGCGGTCTTGACTTCGACGCCCTTGGCGAACAGCGCCTCGGGGCTGAAGCCGTACTGAGCCAGCACCATGATGGCCATGAAGGTCACGCCCGACAGCAGCAGGACGGCCTTGATGATCTGCACCCAGGTGGTGGCGGTCATGCCACCAAACAGCACGTAGACCATCATCAGCGCGCCGACGATGACCACGGCCATCCAGTACTCGAGACCGAACAGCAGCTTGATCAGCTGACCGGCACCGACCATCTGAGCGATCAGGTAGAAGGCAACCACGACCAGCGTGCCCGAAGCGGCGAAGGCGCGGATCGGGGTCTGCTTGAAGCGGTAGCCGGCGACGTCGGCGAAGGTGAACTTGCCGAGGTTGCGCAGGCGCTCTGCCATCAGGAAGGTGATCACGGGCCAGCCGACCAGGAAGCCGATCGAGTAGATCAGGCCGTCATAGCCGTTGGCCATCACGGCCGCCGAAATACCCAGGAAGGAGGCAGCCGACATGTAGTCGCCTGCGATCGCCAGACCGTTCTGGAAGCCGGTGATGCCGCCACCGCCGGTGTAGAAGTCGGCTGCCGACTTGGTCTTGGCTGCCGCCCACTTGGTGATGTAGAGCGTGCCGCAGACGAACAGGCCGAACATGACGATGGCCGTCCAGTTGGTCGCCTGCTTGGCGGCCTCACCGACGTCACCGCCTGCGGCCTGTGCCGCGCTGACCGCCAGGGCCAGCAGCGCGGCAAGGGATGCGCTATGGATTTTTTTCATTTTGCAGCGTCCTTGAGGATTTCCTTGGTCAGGGCGTCGAACTCGCTGTTGGCGCGACGCACGTAGATACCGGTGATCACGATCGTGAAGACGATCACGCCCATGCCGATCGGAACGCCGATGGAAGTCACGCCGGCACCCAGGGGCTGGGCCAGGAAGGGCTTGTTGAAGGCAATCAGCGCGATGTAACCGTAGTACACGATCAGCATCAGCACTGCGAGCAGCCAGCCGAAGCTGTTGCGTTTGGTTTGAAGTTCCTGATATTTGGGATTTTTCAGGATCTTGTCGACCACTGGATCACTCATGGATGTCTCCTCATGGTGGGGATGGGACGTAACTTTCATGTGCACTTGCACATGTGGTCCATTCTTGGCAGGCGTCTGACGACCCCCTTACACCCCCTGTCAGATGGCGCGTTTCCCGCGGGTTATCCCTGAGGGTACAAACCCTGACCGGGCGACATTGGCGTCGGATCTGGACGCCTTCAGGCCAGATCGAGCCGGGTCCAGCCACCGAACTCGGGCGCCTCGCGCGGCCATTCCATCGCGGTCGGCTGCGCATGGGGACGGACTTGCAGCAGCCGGGCAGCGCGGATGACGCCGGCATGCGTGACCCAGACGCGGTCTGCCGGAGCACCAGCCGCTGCGTCCCGGGGCCAGGCGGCCAGGCGCAGCGCGGCCCCGACACGCGCGAGCATCTCGCCCACGCTCTCCTGGCCGCCGAAGCGGTAGGCGTTGAAATCGGCGGTCCAGGCATCGAATTCGGCCATGTCGATCTGATCCCAGCGCGCGAGCTCGAAGCGGCCGAAGTCCATCTCGTTGAGCCGGGTGTCGCAGACCGGCGCGACCAGGTCCGGGCGCAGCGCATGCAGCTGATGAGCCAGCTGCTGCGCGCGCCGCAGCCCGGACATGAACAGTTGGGCGCCAGCTGGCAGCACGGCGGCGAGCTCCTGCGCCGCGCGCCGGGTAGCGTGCGGATCGGCCTCCAGGTCGCTGGCACCGTAGCAGACGCCGGGATCGACCAGCGGCCTGGCATGGCGCACCAGCCAGAGTCGGCGCGGCGGGCTCACAGCCCCCCCAGACGGGCGGCGGCGAGCGCCAGCCCGAGATGGAAGGCGATCTCGCCGGCCTGCTGGGTGGCGCCGAGCCCGTCGCCCGTGAAGCCCTGCAGACGGCGGCGCAGCAGACGCCGCATCCAGGCCGCGGCCAGCGCCGTCCCCAGCACTGCCACGATCCAGGCCAGCGTAGGCTTGGCATACGCGAGTCCAGCCATGCCCACCAGCCACCAGGCAGTGCCGGTCAGCAAGGCCGCCGGGCTGATCGCGTCGGCCAGCGGCTTGGACTTGGAGCGCGGCTGGTCGCCGACATGAGGCAGGGTCGCGATCACGAACAGCGGTGCCAGCCGCGAGCTGACATGCGCGCCAATGAGCGCGGCCACTGCCAGGGCCGGATCGAGCTGCGCCAGCGTCGCCAGCAGCGCGCACTTGGAGCCGAAGGCCAGCACCAGCGCGACCGCGCCGAAGGAGCCGATGCGCGAGTCCTTCATGATCTCGAGCGCGCGCTCGCGGTCGTAGCTGCCGCCCAGGCCATCAGCGAGGTCGGCCAGGCCGTCCTCGTGGAAGGCGCCGGTGAGCCAGACGCTCCAGGCGGTGCTGATCAGCGCCGCCACCCAGGGCGCGGCCGGCACGCCCGGCAAGGCCCACAGCAGAGCCGCGAACGGCAAGGCACCCAGCAGGCCGACCAGCGCGCCGATCGAAGGCATGTGGGCGGCGCTGGCACGCAGCATCGCGGGGCTGTAGCCAGCCCAGGCCGCCAGCCGCCCGGTGACGGGAATGCGGGTGAAGAACTGCAGCGCCAGCAGCCAGTGGCGCGCGAACTGCTGCAAATGCCGAGTCAAGCGCTGCACCGTGGCCCTGCCCTTCAGGCGGCGTCGCGGTTGGAGACGCCCGCCGACTCGAAGCTCGCCATCTCGCGCAGGATGGCACAGGCCGACGGCAGCAGCGGCCAGGCCAGCGCGGCGCCCGAGCCCTCGCCCAGGCGCAGGCCGAGGTCGAGCAGCGGCCGGGCCTCAAGCTGCGCCAGCATCAGGCTGTGGCCGCGCTCGCCCGAGCGGTGCGCGAACACGCAGCGCTGCAGCACGGCGGGCACCAGCCGGGCAGCGACCAGCACCGCCGCGCAGGTGATGAAGCCATCGACGACGATCACACGCCGCTCGGCCGCGGCCTGCAGCACGGCGCCGGTCATGGTCGCGATCTCGAAGCCGCCCATGGCGGCGAGCACGTCCAGCGGCTCGGTGACGCCATCATGGCGCAGCAGCACCTCGCGCAGGATGTCGGTCTTGCGCGCGATGCCGATCTGGTCGAGCCCGGTGCCGGCGCCGGTGCAGTCGGCGATGTCGAGTCCGCCCAGGCGCGCGAGGATCAGCGAGGCCGGCGAGGTGTTGCCGATGCCCATCTCGCCGAGCAGCAGCGCGTTGCCGGGCAGGCCCTTGACCAGCTCGACGCCGTGGGCCAGCGCCTGCTCGCATTGCTCGCGGCTCATGGCGGGGCCGGCCGAGCAGTCGGCGGTGCCGTGCGCGATCTTGCGGATCTGCAGGCCGGCTCGCGGCGCGAAGTCGTGCGCGACGCCGCAATCGACCACTGTCAGGCCCAGACCATGCTGGCGCGCCAGCACCGTCACGGCAGCGCCGCCGGCCAGGAAGTTCTCGACCATCTGCCAGCTCACGTCGCTCGGATACGCCGAGACGCCACGCCGCGCCAGGCCATGGTCGCCGGCGCAGATCACCATCTGCGGCGCGACCAGCTCGGGCGTCTCGCTGCCCAGGATCAGGCCGATGCGCAGCGCCAGCACCTCGAGCGCACCCAGCGAGCCGAGCGGCTTGGTCTTGTGGTCGATCTTGTGCTGCAGGCGGCCAGCGAGAGCCTCGTCGTGCAGATCGGCGATGGCCGGCAGGATGAAAGTCATGGGGATTCCAATATGGGGGTCAGAGACCGATTTTTTTGATTTCAGGTGATCAGCGCGTCGAGCACGCCGGGGGCGCTGTGGCGCCCGAGGTAGTCGGCCAGGCCATCGAAGACGGCGTCGAGCGTGGGCGCGCCGGTGCCGAACAGCGCCTGTAGCACGGCGGCGTCCTCGAACAGGCCATGCAGGTAGCAGCCCAGCACGTTGCCGGCCGCGTTCTGCCAGGCCAGCCCGGGCAGGACCTCGCGCGCGAGATCGCCCTTGGCGGCCATGGCCGGGTGCTGCGCCGTCTGGCCGTGGTGGATCTCGTAGCCACTGACCTCGATGCCTGACAGCGCCGACCAGGGCCCGGCCAGAGCGGAAAAGCGCGCAGTCGTGCGCTGCACGGTCTTGTCCGGCTCGAAGGCCGTGACCAGCGGCAGCAGGCCGAGACCGGGCGCGTTGCCGTCGATGCCATGCGGGTCGATCAGCGCCTCGCCCAGCATCTGCAGGCCGCCGCAGACGCCCAGCAGCGCGCGCCCTTGCGCGGCGTGATCGGCAATCGCACGATCGAGCCCTTGCGCGCGCAGCCAGGCCAGGTCGGAGCTGGTGTGCTTGGAGCCGGGCAGGATGACCCAGTCGGCGCCGGCCAGATCGGCCGGGCTGCGCGCCCAGACCAGGCGCAAGCCGGGGATGTTCTTCAGCGGCTGGAACTCGTCGAGGTTGCTCAGGCGCGGATAGGCGACCACCGCGACGCTGCGCTCGACGGCCCCGCTGCTGCGGCTGCGGTCGTCGAACACGCCGTCCTCCTCGGGCAGGCCGTGCTGCCACCACATCGGCAGCGTCGCCACCGTCGGCACGCCGGTGAGCTGCTGCAGCTGCTCAGGCGCGGGCGAGAGCAGCGCCGCGTCGCCACGGAACTTGTTGAGCACGAAACCGTGGATGCGGGCGCGGTCGGCTGCGGGCAGCAGCGCCCAGGTGCCGTAGAGATGGGCGAAGGCGCCGCCACGGTCGATGTCGGTCACCAGCAGGCAGCGGGCATCCGCATGGCGCGCGACGCGCAGGTTGACTATGTCGCTGGCCATCAGGTTGATCTCGGCCGGCGAGCCGGCGCCCTCGATCACGACCACGTCGTTCTCGGCGCACAAGTCGTCGAGCGCGCGCGCGACATGCGGCCAGACCTGCTCGGAGCGGCCGCGCCACGGCATGGCGGTGAGCGCGGCATCGACCTGGCCCAGCAGAACGACCTGGCTGCGCGTGTCGGCCTCGGGCTTGAGCAGCAGCGGGTTCATTCTTACCTCGGGCACGGCGCGCGCGGCCAGCGCCTGGAAATACTGCGCCGAGCCGATCTCGCCGGAGCCGCTCTTTGCCGCGACGACGCGCGCGTTGTTGCTCATGTTCTGCGCCTTGAACGGCGCGACCTTCAGGCCCTGGTTGGCATAGTGGCGGCACAGGGCGGTGGCTATCCAGCTCTTGCCCGCGCCGCTGGAGGTGCCGAGCACCATCACGCATTTCGCTGTCATCAGATTGTTCTTTCGATCGCTTTCCAGGCCAACGCCAGCGCGTCCTGCGCGGCCGGCGCCAGCACGCCCAGGCGCACGCAGCCCGGCAATCCGAACGAGCTGGCATCGCGCAGCTTGATGCCCTGCTGGCGCAGCCGAGCGAGATCATGCCCCAGATCCCGGCTGGCGGGACGGGCGACGAAGTAATTGGCGTCGCTGGGCAGCAGCTGCCAGCCCAGGCTCTGACATAGGTCAAGCTGGCGCTGCTTCCAGGCCCGCAAGGTGTCGAGGCTGGTGTGCAGCCAGTCCTGCGCGGCGGCAGCGGTCCAGCACTGCAGCATGGAGACGCCATGCGCGCCGACCGGCCAGGAAGGCGCCAGCGCCTGCAACTGTTCGACCGCGTCGCCGGCCTGCAGCGGCGCGATCGCGTAGGCGGCACGCACGCCGGTCAAGCCCAGCGCCTTGTTCGGCGTCCAGAGTTGCCAGACCCGGTTCAGCCCCGCCGCATCGAGCGAGGACTGGCCCTGCAGCCGCAGCGGCGCATAGGCACGGTCGAGCACCAGCTGCTGGCCCGGCTGCAGCGCATCGACCTGCTGCTGCAGGCTGGCATGCGCCTGGCCGAGCGGGCTCGACGGCTCGCAGGCCCAGATCAGGCTGGCATCGGTGGTGCTGCCGACCTGTTCCAGGCCCCAGGCGCTTGCCGCCTGGGCGTAGTCGCCGTAGGCATGTTCTGGCAATGCGTAAGTTACGCAATTTTTTCCAATCTGGCAGCCGGCGCGCGCCAGCAGCGAACTGACGCGGAAAATGAATTCGCTCGCGCTGCCCGCCAGCACGATGCGCTCGGGCGCGACACCATGAAATGCGGCCAGCGCCGCGCGCAGGTCGCGATAGGCCGGATCGGGATAGCGGCTGGCATCCGCCGCGCGCACGGCCGCCAGCGCCACCGGACAGGGACCGCAGGCGTTGCTGTTGGTCGAGAAATCGTGCTCTGGCACGCCGAGCGCGTCGGTGCCACCGTGCAGGCGCGGATTTTCAGCCATGCAAAATCACCCAGGAGAAGAGCAGCGCCACGCTGGAAGCGAACCCGATGCCGATCGCCAGCGCGCGCCCGGCCAGCGCGATGGCGCGCGCGGTATCCGCCATCGCAGGCGCATTACCCTGCGCGTTGAGCGCATAAACGCCGGGCTTGCCGAGCCGCACATCCAGGGCGAGTGCCAGCGCCCCCATCGGCCAGCCGCCGTTGGGAGAAGGCGTGATCGAGGCCTCGCGCTGGAGCCGCGCCGGCGACAGGCCACCAGCAGCCAGCGCGATCAGCAGCGCAGTCAGCCGCGCCGGCAGCCACGACAGCCAGTCGTCGGCATGCGCGGCCCACTTGCCGGCCCATTCCCAGATGCGGCCCGAGCGCTCGCCGCGGTAGCCCCACATCGCGTCTGCCGTGTTGGCGAAGCGGTACAGCGCTGCCCCGGGCAGGCCGGCCAGCGCAAACCAGAACAGCGGCGCGACGACCGAATCGTTCAGGTTCTCGGCCAGCGACTCGAGCGCGGTCTCCCGCACCTGCGATTCGCTCAAGGCGGCGGTATCGCGGCTGCAGAGCCAGGACAGGCGCTCGCGCCCCTGCGGCAGCGATGCGGCCAGCGCCGACTCGACCGCGAGCACCTCGTTTTTCAGCATGTTCCACGCCAGCAGCGGCTTGAGCAGCAGCCCGAGCACGATCACCTGCGCCCAGGCCGGGCGCGTCTGCAAGCCGGTTTGCAGCGCCAGCGCGACAGCGAACACGATGCCAGCGCCGGCGCACCAGGCGCTTGCGCCGCGCGCGAACGCCGCCAGGTCACGTTCGATCACTGCGGCACCCGATGCTGCGGCTGCGGGCGCGATGCGCCTGCCCGCCCAGCCCAGGTAGTTGCCGATCCAGACCACCGGATGCCAGCGCAGCGGCGGCTCGCCGCACCAGCGGTCGATGGCCAGCGCCAGCCAGACAGCCAGCGCCGTCACGGCCAGATCAGCGCCGCTCCAGATCATGCCGGCCCGCCCTCCCCGGCGGCCAGCTCGGCAGATGCCGCGGCATCGAACAGGCTGCTGGCCTGGCCCCAGCACTCATCGAACACCAGCTCGCTCAAAGGCTGGCGCCGCGCCCAGTTCTGCTGCTGCAGCATCGGCTCGGCGTAGAACTCGTGCACCGGGCCCAGGCACAGCAGCGCGATCGGCTCGGCGCCCGGCGGCAACCCCAGCAGGGATGCAACCGCGGCCGGGTCGAACAGCGAGACCCAGCCCAGCCCCAGCCCCTCGGCGCGCGCGGCCAGCCAGAGGTTCTGGATCGCGCAGCTCGCCGACGCCAGGTCCATCTGCGGCAAGGTGCGGCGGCCGAAGACATGGGCTTCGCGCCCGTCGGCCAGGCAGACCGCCAGCAGCTCGGCGGCATCGAGCAGGCCCTCGACCTTGAGCTGCATGAACTCGTCCTCGCGCTGGCCGAGCGCGCGCGCGGTCTCGATGCGCTCTTGCTCGACCAACTCGTGCAGGCGCAGGCGCTGCGCCCGGTCCTGCACGCGGATGAAGCGCCAGGGCTGCATGAAGCCGACGCTGGGCGCATGGTGCGCGGCCGTCAGCAGACGGCGCAGCGTCCCGGGCGCGACCGAGCCGCCAGCGAAATGGCGCATGT
>JACCEE010998346.1_pt1 | contig 21708 bp, 21 predicted proteins | sample 7449931 | NCBI WGS metagenome assembly JACCEE01 (sample SAMN15323457, study PRJNA562643) | freshwater metagenome | isolation source: river surface water | place: USA:Blue River Watershed | collected 2017-08-19 | reverse complement strand
TGGACTTTCTGTGAAAACTGGCGTGACTTAGGCGGTCAAGTGTTTGTAGACAAGCGTGTGTTACTGCGTCACGTTGGCACCTATGTGTTCGACGGTGCAAGTCAGGACAAACTCTACAAAGATTTGCAGGCCTTGGTACAAGGCCCTACACATCAAATTCCTAGTCAGTTGCCTGACATCAAGGATCCGTCAGAAGCGGCCGAGCCTGAAGTATTTGCATCCAATCAAACTACTGCCTAAGCGGTAAATACAGTTCGTATGAATTTCAATGAACTGTCCACCTATAATCTTGCGGATGCTGTAAAATTCCACAATCGACTTAACCCTCGATTGTGGGGCCGAGACGAGCATTTATTGCCCGAAGTTCGCGATAAATTGCTGGAAATAGCTGCCGATTTTCAAGAATTTTTAGGTGTTGAAGATCTTGACGTTGTAGACATTACAATTTCTGGATCCAACGCTGCTTATTCTTATACTCCACATTCTGACATAGATTTACACTTGGTTGTTCGTGCGCCCGAAGGCGCAGACGATGTTTATCAAGAGTTGTTTAATGCCAAAAAGTATCAATACAACGACGAGCACGATATTCGCATCCATGGTGCTGATGTAGAATTGTATGTGCAACCCGCAGACGAGTCTCCAGTGAGTTTAGGAGAATACTCAGTGCGTGACAGCAAGTGGCTACAAGTACCACGCAGAAAACGTGCTACAATCGATCAAAGTGTGGTCAAACACAAATACGAAGATTTACGAGCACGTATCGAAAGCGCAGTAAAAGACAGCGATGCAACTCGTATCAGTTCGTTGATCACTAAAATTAAAAACATGCGCCAAACAGGGCTAGACAAGCACGGAGAGTTTGGTCCAGAAAATATTGCCTATAAAATTCTTCGCACACAAGGGTTGATACAAAAACTTTACGATGCAAGAAATGCTGCTCGAGATCGTGAACTAAGCTTGACAGAGAAGAAGAAAAACAAGTCCAAGAAAAAATTCAAGTATGGCAGCTTCGGCGGTTGGTGGTTTCCAGGCTACAATTTCAATGCAGGCGAGACTGGAGATGTCAGTGGCGAAGGTGGGGAAAGCGTACATGAAGACAACACAGGTATGTCTCAAGGCAGCGCCATTGGTGATGCAGGTGCTCAAAGTACCTGGGACGGCGTAAGTCCAGACACAGATGAATTCCTTAGCGAAGATGATGTTAATCAAAGTGTATTGCGTGACTTCATAAGATACACTGCTGGCCAAATTGGCCTCCGAACCATGCCAAAGATTCACATACACAACGATGCTGAGTGGAGTGAACGCGAAAAAAGTTTTGGACGCTTTGAGCCTGAGACAGGTGATCTACATATCAACATGTGGAATCGTCACATCATGGATGTGTTGCGCACCACAGCACACGAGCTTGCTCATGCACGTCAACACGAAGTAGAAACACTGGGCCCAGATGCAGGCGACACAGGTTCAGACATGGAAAACGAAGCGCATGCTGTGGCAGGCATTATCATGCGTCGTTGGGCTAAATTGAATCCCAGCATGTTTGAAAGTTCGGGTTATATTCCCACAGAAAAAGAAAAGAACGATCCGCGTTTTGTCATGGCATTGAGTCCAGATGTGCGTCCTGGAGCCACAGGACTCAACGCTAATAAAATGAATCTCAAAACAGACAGCCAAGGCAAGCCAGCACTGTTAATGAAGACTGTGAATCTTCGAGAAGGCCGTATGCCACAGCCAAGTCAAGGACCGGGCAAGTATAGAGATCTAAATCAACCCCTGGGGCCAGAAACGCCGCCTACTATGCCTGCTGGTACAGTACGAGTAGATGTGTCGGATGTGTATGACTGGTACAAACTGGGCCAGCACATTTCAAATATGAAAGGCCTGGGCAAGCATGACTTTGGCAAAGGGCCTCCAAGTGCTATCATAAGCTTTGGAGATGAAGACACTGAGCACAAGTACATTCAAGATCTTGAAAAAACAGGTTTGACTACCACTGACATTGATCCTGTGGATCCAAATCAACCTGCAGGCATGAAGCGTCAAAAGACTGATCCTACCTACAACGTTGACGAAGATATAGTGGAAAGCCTGCGTCAAGAATTTGCACTGCTGGAAGATGAATACATCAGCGAAGTTCGCATGAGCACAGCCAACCTGCGGCAACTAGCGGCTAAAACTGGGGCACAGGCAGGTATGGAATTTGAAATGATTGTGCCCAATGTTGGCGAAATAGACCGTGAGCCCGAATATGAGCGCGACGAAGGTCCAGATCGTAGAGCTCGTAGCTTCGACGACATTGAACAATTCTTCTATGATGGCGACTACAACGGCCGCGGTGATATCCGCAGACTCATGGAAGCTCTAAACGAAGCCTACATGGATTGGAAAATGAATCAAACCAGCGATGACTGGATTGATGAAGGTTTAGACTATGTTCGCGATTATGTTGCCAACAACGACTTGTTCGATCGAGAAGAAGCACTAGATACTGCCCGAGATGAAATCATCGATGCTAACCCCGATCTTCCCACAGATTCTGAAGACTTCCAACAACTTGTTAATGCTAGAATCAACGAACTAGAAGAACAATTTGTTCAAGACGAGTTTGACGCACAAGGCCGCATCTACAACGATGCATTTGAACAGTTTTCCGACGAAAAGAACGACGACTACGACGAAGCCGATTTCTTACGAGAAACTAGTCCTTACATGAGTGATGTTGAAACTGAATACGACATTCAGTGGCCTTATTGGTATGACGCCAACGAAGGCAACGACGATAACTTGGATATAGACCAAGTGGCCGACGATTTTAGCAATTCAATTGGTAAGCCAGTTAACGCTAGCCGAAGTTATCACGGTGCTCGCAGAGAGCCCGGGCACTACGTAGTGGAACCCGATGGCAGCTTAGAAGGCGACAATCCCGGCGATTCTGGTTTGGAATTTGTAAGCCCCCCGATGCCCATAGATGAACTGTTGAGCGATCTCAACAAAGTTAAAGCCTGGGCCGGCAGAGAAGGTTGCTATACCAATGACTCAACTGGCTTGCACATCAATATTTCAGTGCCAGACTATTCGCTGCAAAAGCTAGACTATGTTAAACTAGCTTTGCTCATGGGAGACGAATACGTGTTAGAATTGTTTGGCAGATCAGGCAACCACTACGCCAAGGCCGCTACGGGCAAGATCCGAGACGCATTGAAACGCAACCCTGATCTAGCACCACAGCTCATGGACAAGATGCGTGGGCACATGGAAGACCTTGCTACCAAGGCCATTCACTCGGGCACCACAGACAAGTACACAAGTATCAACACCAAGACTGGTTATATTGAATTCCGCTCGCCAGGTGGTGATTGGTTAGATGAGAACTTTGATAAGATTGAAAACACACTGTTGCGTTTTACTGTGGCTCTGAGTGCTGCTATTGATCCCGAAGCATATCGCAAAGAATACTTAAAGAAGCTTTACAAATTGCTAGAAGGAAGTCAAAGCAAAGAAGGTGTGGATGTTGTTCAATTGTTTGCTAACTACTCTTCTGGTGAACTAGACAAATCAGGCTTGATAAGCCAGGTACGTCAGACACAGTTACAGCGTAAACTGAAAAAAGGCGACATGGGCGGCGAGTACTGGTGGGTAGTTTCCAACCCTGGAAATAGTTACGCAAGTGTCGAGGTTGTGGCTCGAACCCGAGAAGAGGCTATCGAAAAGGCCCTGGAACCAGGTGGGTATCCTTCGTGGAAGAACACTAGAGCTACAGTAGTGGCTAAACCTTTGCGACCGTTTGATAGTTCTCCTATTAAGGCCCGTGCTGGCGCAGCACAAGCAGTGGGTCAACAAGGTAACTGGGGTATTTGGTTAACTGGTGAGAATCGTTTTTCAAGAGCACCAGGTCAGCCAGACAACAGTGTTCTACGCAGATTCCCAAGTCGCGAGGCTGCTGAGCAGTGGATTGAACAAACTCGTGCAACAAACCCTGCATTGCGACCCGACATCGAAGTGCGTGAAATTGAACCAGCACAACAGCAAGTAACTTGGAACGACTTCAATAATCTATCGCAGACAGACTATGAAAATCGTCTAGGTTGGCCCGATCAAACCGGTGATGCAAACTACGAAATTGTAGACCGCAGAACAGGACGTAGACAAATGGTGTTTATTGCCAACACTGATCAAGATGCTAACCGAAAATACACACAATGGTTAGATGTAGCCATGCTTCCGCATGACACAGAAGACTACGGATATCGTGAAATCGTTGTGCCTGGATCTACTGTAGATCTACAGCGCCAACGTGCGGCACGGGCACAAGAAATTCCAGAGGTGCCTCTGGATATAGAAATAGCACAGCAGTCAGAATACGAGTTATATCGCATCAGCGACGGTCGTGCTGTAACTGCTCCAGCAGGAAATCCTATTGTATTCCGTGCTACTAGCCCCGAAGACGCTGAGAGAAAAATTCCACGTTATGCTGCAGACTTTAACTTGGGTGCTCCTGAGTTGTTTGCTGTTCGTTCTGTGTTGCAGGTACCTGCACAAGCACCTCGCACGTTAACAACACCAGGGCAAGGTCAACAAGTATTCACAGGTAACTGGCTGATTCAAGACCCCAATGGAAGAACTCTACACAGGTTTGGAGGCATTGGAAACAATCAAGGTGATGCCAACAATTTTGCTATTCGCTGGTTGCAGCAGAATCCTCGCTACATGCAAGCTGGTGTTGAAGTAGTTCCGGAGATGGGATGAGAGCTCAAGAGTTTGTCGGAGAACGAGTGCGTCCAGAAACAGCACAGACTGGCTTTGAAGATCAGCAGTTGATCAACAATGGTCAATGGCTGGCTAAAGCTTCAGGCGATACTCGAGACTACAGCGGACATCAAGCCAATGTTTTGCACGTTCAAATATTTGATGCCAAAACTCAAGAAGAACTATCATGGGTAGATTTTCTTGTAAAAACTCGCAGAGAAGATGGTGAACAATACTTAGAGTCTGTTTACACTCATGTAAAACCAAGATACAGGGGACAGGGATTAGCCAAAGCTATGTATCAATATGCCAACAGTTTAGGCAATGACATTGAACCCAGTCAACTACAAACTGACATGGGCAAAGGTATGTGGAAAGGCCTCGGTCAATCTGTACGACAGCTACCTAAACTAGCTCAGCCTGAACCACAAGTTAAACCCAGTATGTGGCAACGATTACGAAAGGCCATGGCATGAGGGCCAGCGAATTTACTGAACCGATCGCAGCAGGCATTATTCTCTACGCCGAAGATACAGGTCGTTGGGGTCTGCAACAGCGATCAGATACTATAAATGATCCTGGGCTATGGGCTGCATGGGGTGGTGGTAGAGAGCCTGGCGAAACCTTGGAACAAACAGCACGTAGGGAACTGGCAGAAGAGTCAGGTTATCGTGGTCCTATCAAACTAGAGCCCTTGGCTCGCAATGCCAAGTATATGACATTTATTGGCATAGTGCCGCATGAGTTTGAACCACGTCCAGATCCCGAATGGAAAGACTACTGCTGGGTAGAACTAGGCAAGTGGCCCAGCCCCATGCATCCTGGTGTTGCGGCTGCGTTGGAAAATGTTTACATCAAAGAAAACTTTGCTGATGGTAAGGTCAAGGGCAAGAGCCGTCCTGGACGTGTGAAACGTGCAGGTGCCAGCTGCAATGGTTCTGTATCGTCCTTACGTGCTAAAGCTCGTAAGTATGGCGGCGAAAAGGGCAAAATGTATCACTGGTGCGCCAACATGAAATCAGGACGTAAAAAATGAGAAACTTTATTAATCTAATAGAAGCTGTGGAAAAAGGCTGTCCTCCTGCTACACAAAGCATTGAGCTTAACTTAAAGAATCGCCAAAAGGCCATTGAAGAATATCACTACGGGCCACTCAACCCCAACGAGCCCAACGAAGAATACTGGGCAGAGTTAGCAGACAAGTGGAACACCAACGACATAGAATCAGTAAAACAAAATCGCTGCGGCAACTGTGCTGCTTTTGACGTCAGTGAAGAAATGCAAGATTGTATTGCCCAAGGAATCGGGTCCGAGCCCGGATCAGATCCACACGATACTGTGGACGCTGGTCATCTCGGATATTGTAAATTTTTAAAATTCAAATGCGCTGCCAAACGAACCTGCGATGCATGGGTCGAAGGTGGTCCTATAACTTAAACTATCTTAAACTAGAATCAGTACAACACAAGGTTAGCGGGCCGGTTAATATTCCGCTGGTGAATCCGTGGTGATGTCGCACGGTAACCATTCTCTTCTTTGTACAAGAGGCTTCTGTTCTCTACCCCTGTGCCGCAGGGATGCCCAGAGAAAACGTCTTGCCACTGCAAGTAGCGTTAGAACAGTCGTACGGGTTGAGCGTAGCGCGAGCTAGCTTATTGTCTAATACTGCCATAGCGACAAATGACACCGAAGTCGCTTTAAAAATCGTAGCAGGTAGGGTAAGGTACAGAGCCCAGAGCAGTAGACAACACAAATACCTGCTGTCACAAGTGTGGCTGAGCAACTCAGCGAATGTCTTGACGCCCAGATTCTGGGTGTCGTATGGCCTCACAATCTAGCGAAATATCTCAGTAAGTATTCTTATAAAATTAAGCGAGCGATAGCGAAGCTTGGATCGCAATGCGATCCCGATAAATAACTTACTATGAGAAGTTACGAGTTTATTCGGGAAAGTGTGGCTCCAGGATTCAGTGTTTACACTGCTAGAGTTCGAGTTAAGAATCCAAGCTACAGTCAAAGCATTGATGTTGCTGTGTTTGCTAAAAGTCCCGAAATGGCTAGACTATTGCTGCAAGGGCAATACGGTCGAGATGCTGTGGTCAGTGGTATAACAAAAGTAGCCTAATAAAAAAGCCCCTAGTGGGGCTTTTGTTTTGTGTGTTACAGTGGTAACCAAAGCCAGATACCCTGACTCATTAAAAACGCACCCACTGCTGATACAGCAATTGACCCCCAGAACAAAGGCATGCTCACAGCAAGAATACTTGCAGACAACAGCACAATGCCTAGTTGATAAGCCATGCCTGAGAATGTCATCCAAGGTCCTGACTTGCGCACTTGATCACGTTCAGCTTCTAGAGCACGGGCCTTGGCCATGAGTTCTCGCTTGCCTTCGCCAGTGTCAGGTTCGCTTTCGTAACGTTTGATCTTGGCTTCTAGCTTTTCGGCTTTGGCAAACTGCTTTCTTTCAATGGCATCGTCTCGGGCCATTTCTGCCAGTGTTTGCTTGATTGACTTGGCTTGGTAGAAACTCCAAGTATCATTGGCTTTGATAGTATTGTTCAACACTTTGCTGCTGTTGCCGCTGCTAATATAGGTATTAACGGCTAACAGTGCTGCGATCACAGTGATGACCCAACCTGCTTTGTCTTTGATCTTGGCTTCGCGTTCGCTACGGCTCAATGGTTTCTTTTCTTCGCTCATAATGGCTCCTTTGATTTATTTATTGGCCAAAGGATTGTCCATGGCTCGCTGAATCTTGATATCTACTTCTCGCTTGAGGGTCTCAACTTCGCGGTTGATCTCTCTGCGAGCAGCGGTAAACTCACTGTTGATCTCTTTGCGAGTTTGTTCCATGTCTTTGCGAATTTGATTGGCTTCAGTCCTGGCTCTTTCCAAATCTTCACGTACTGCTTTACGCATGTCACGCATTTCGTTTTCGGTTTCACGTTGGGCTTGTTTCACGCTACGCTCAATTTGTTCTGTAACAGTTTCGTTACGGCGCAGATCGTTCTTCAAGTCGACTTTGATATCACGTGTATAGTCTGAAGTCTTTTGGCTGTTTTCTTCAATAACTGCCAAACGTTTGTCAAACCCACTTAGGTCTGGAGCACTATACTCAGCAATTTTTTTCTTCATAGATTGATAGTCTTTGTAGACTTCAAAACAGCCATATAATCCGCCCAATGTGGAACTTACAATAGTAAATGCTACCATAAGTTTAGCTGGCGTAAACTCGTAGCCACCGATACTGATAACAGTATCTTTGCTGGCGTACTTTTTCATAGCCGCTTCGGCTTCGTCAATCTTTGCATTAACGTCTTTGATTTCTTCTGACATTTTTATCTCCTGTATTGTTGCTCGACCATTTCACGATGTCGGCTATCGTTGGTTAGTTGACGCAATGCTCGTTGATTATCAACGTTGCGTTGGTTTCGGTACACTTCACGAGGTGCGTAGAATGCAGCATCTCGCATGACAAAGTTTAAGTAGTCCCCGTAGCCCACAGGCGCCACTGCCATGGTAGCAATAGATACGCCGCCTGCTGCTTCATTGTCGGCAACTTTTGTATTGACGCTAGGTCCTGTTGTTGCGGTTGTTGTAGACGGCATCGGCAGTCTTTGTTCTAGCACAGCGTTGATTGGGTTTGATCGATCTGTTAAAAAGTTAGAACTCAATGCAACGTTGGTTTCAGCTGTGTTTGATCCTGTGCCTGTAGTAGACAATGATTGTGTCTGTGTCACAGGTGCTGCGGTTGTAGTGGTTGCGGATGTCAGTGCAGAAGTGTTTACACTCTGCGACTGCGGTGCATTTACAGATACTGTAGACATTCCTGGCATGAGCTGAACAGCCGAAGCTTGTGTTGTTGAGTTGCTAGCAGCAGAAGAAGAGGCTCTCAATCCTGTTCCTGCATTGCTGCCGCCAACTGCTGCTGCATTGTTGTTGGTGCTGTTAGCCACTGCTGTTGCAGCTACTGCCACCGCTTCTTGTTGTGCTGCCGCTGCCGCTGCTGTTGCGGCTGACACTGCGGTCTGGGCCACAGCTAGTGTTTCCCGATCACGTTCTTGATTGCGGCTAATAATGCTCATAGCCTGTGATGTATTGGTCCCACTGTTTTCTCTAGTGTTAGAAGCTGCGGCTGAAGTAGTTGTGCTGCTAGGAGCAGGTACTGGAGCTGAAACTACTGAGGCAACTGCACTAGGCTGTGATGAAGGGGTAGTATTAGTACTAGTTGTGTTGGTAATAGGTGCTGCCATAGGTTCTGTAATCGTAGTAGTCACAGCAACTGGTTCAGTCACAGCAACTGTGGCAGGCACTAATTTGCTCAGTGCATCCATATAACCAGGACACGTTGGGCTGTACAAAGGATTGGTAGCACAAGGATCAACACTGTACTTTAAACTAAAACTAACGTTCATGACTTCAGGACCATATGGTCCTGCCCAGTAATTACTGGTGTCGCCACCAACAAGTCCATACCGAACAGTGCTCAGATCTTTGGTAGCATACGGACTATCAAATGTTTTACTATAATTGAATGTTGTCCAATCAAACTTGTAATTTAAGTTGTAATAGTCACTCCGCACAGTTTTACCATCACTGCCGTAGAAGTTAACATAGGCCGACAATGTGTCTAACCCGCCACCGTCCCAACCATTGCCGTTTTTGGCAGTAAATCCAAAATTGTACCCATTGACTCTTAGTCCTGATCCGCCACTTGGCAACACCGAAGCAATGGTTTGAACTTGGTACAGGTCTGTTACACCAAACGAAAAGTTGATGTTGTTGCCTGGTCTCACAATGGCATTGGGTCCACAATAGCCAGGGTCGCCCCAGGCCCAACAAGTCAGTTGATCTTGATAAACACCATTGACCCAAGTAGATCCTGTGGTAGTTGTAGTTGGCTGCACAAGATTGCCAGTGGTGTACACTACTCCTGGATCTAATGTAGCAGGAGCAGTGACATTTTGTGCAGCCGCAACTCCGCAGACTATCATTACAGCCAAAGCCAACTTCTTCAACATGTTATTCTTTTAGTCCAATTGTGGGAATCTTTTTGGGGTTAGCTTCCCATGCTGCCTTGGCTTGCTCACCGATCAAGCCTTCGTAAGGGCAAGGTGTGCCTGCTGCCATCATGGCGTCCCAGATACGACGGTCTTGACACATTGTAGCCACAGCAGCAACTTTCATGCCCATATCATACAATGTTTTGCTGAGTTTCAAGCGTTCACAGTTGGGGTCTCGACGAGTAGCACCAAAGCTGATACCAAAGATCTGTGTTTGTGTTGCGCCCGACACACCAGTAACGCAAAGGTCTGTGCCCATGCTCATCATAGCAGGAGCAATGGCTGTTGGTGGCGGTTGGATAACTCGTTGTGTAATATTGGTATCGTTGATGTTGCGATTGGTCATGTCACCGGTGTTGACGTTTTGATTTACGTTGGTAGCTGTACTGGTATTGACATTGTTGTTGTTGTTGGTTGCTGTACTGGCGCTAACATTGTTGTTGTTGTAGGTCATAGTGCCAGTGTTGATGTTGTTGTTGGTACTGGTACTTGTGCTGACATTGTTGTTGTTGAATGTCTGAGTGCCTGAGTTTATGTTGTGATTTGTATTGGTATTTGTGCTGGTACTGGTATTGACGTTGTTGTTGTTATTGGTCAATGTACCACTTTGCACGTTGTTGTTGGTGTAAGTTACACTACCACTCATGGCATTGTTGTTGTTGTAGGTGACACTACCACTCATAGCATTGTTGTTGTTATTGGTCACCGTACCACTTTGAACATTGTTGTTGTTGTAGGTAATTGTGCCTGAGTTAACGTTGTTGTTGGTGTTGACACTGGTGCTGTTGACTGTACTGGTACTGGTGCTAGTATTGTTTGTAGTACTGGTGTTGTTTGTGGTCACATTGCTCACACTGTTGCTAGTGCTGTTGGTGTCTACCAAGCTGGTGCTACCATAACCTCCTGTTACAGTGGCTTGTTGATTAATCAGTGTCTGTGCTGATGCTACCGTGGCGCTGAAGACGCCTAGCATCACTAGGCTTTTTATATAGTTGGCTCTCATTTTTGGTCCTTCTTCTTATTATCGTGGCCCTAGGCAGACTCAACCCGGGCATTATATTTATAAACCAGGGTGAAAAAAATTTAGGCTCATATTGCTGTAACAACCCACTAAATACAGCATGAGCAAGCAAAGCGTTCAAATTGGTTACGACGTACACTGCGACTGGGACGGTGCGCCTCCTCGCTATAGATTATACGTCGACGGTGAACTGTTTACTGAGCGCACTTTCAACTTTGTACAAAGTCATCTCATGGAGATTATTCCCATTGATGCAGAGCCAGGTGACTATGTAATCAAGTACGAAATCATTGATACCAATGGACATATCGCAGCTACCAATCCACGAGTATTGTCGGGACCGGCTGAATTTGTTGCTCATAATATCGTAAGGATCAAACATGAGATTTAAAGAAATCATGGAAACAGCATCAGCAGGCGCTACTGGCGCAGGCAGCGTTGCCGTAGTAAGCCAGCCCATGGGTATGGTTTCAAGAAATGGCGGCTCGCTGTTGTCAGGTAAATATAGCACGGATCCTACGCCGAATACACCTAAAGAATATAAGAGGAACAAGAATGTTAGCGGACGCTTTAAAAACTCTCCTGGCAACTGAATATGCCTTTGTGATCAAGGCACAGTTGTTTCACTGGAACGTAGAGGGCCCAGACTTTGCTCAGTTACACGAGTTTTTTGGCGATATCTATGAAGAAGTCTACGACAACTCAATTGACCGCACAGCTGAGTACATTCGTACATTAGAAGATTACACACCGGGCAGTTTTGAGCGTTTTCAAGAACTGTCTATTATCAAGGGCCAAACAAAGATTCCACGTGCCCGACTCATGATTGAAGAATTGCTGGCCAACAATGGTCAAATGATAGAATTACTTAACAAAACTTTTGAGATTGCTCAAGACGAGCGTCAAGAAGGTATCGCCAACTTTATTGCTGAGCGCATCGACGCTCATGGCAAGCACGGTTGGATGTTGAGAAGTTTCTTGAAAGACCAGCGAGCATGAGTTCAGACATTAGAGATATTTTATCCAAGCTTCGTGACCTAGAAGAAGGACGACTAACGCCAGTGGCGGTTAAAAAAGGCTTGAACCCGCAACAAAAAAGTGTGGATCAATTGCCTGCCTTGTTCAAGCCTAAAAATATCAGTCCTACACTGACCAAAGCTCCGTATCAAAAACATCCCATGGATGGTAAACTAGTCGGCGACTCAGTGGAACCTCGTAAAAATCCACTAGAAGAAGCCATGCAAGAAGTTGAAGAAGACATGATCAGCAAGATCAAAGGTGACTTCATCAAGTACCTGGACAAGTTAGAAAAGAAAGTTGCTCACGACGATGATCTCAAAGATCGCAGCACACCCAACTTAGACAAACTAGAGAAGAAACAAAACATCGATCGTGAACTATTAGACAAAGCTCGAGATGCTGTTGAAGCTGGCGCAGCCGAAGAGGACATGTACGAAGACCCTACACAGTCTGAACCACCTCCAGACTTCAAACCTGAACCTGTAGAAAATCCTGTGCTGCCTGAATCAGCCCCTGTTCAAACAGTGACATTGGAAGATAGTTCAGTGTTCGAAATCCACGGCAGCGACGATTCGGGCTATGAAATTCGCCACAATGGTCGTAGCCTGCCCACACGATTCCCCAATGTTGATCATGCTAACATGGCACTGAAAATGTTCCAGCGACGCAGAGCCAGTCAAGATCGTGGACAGGATTACATAGAAGAGAAGTAACATGTTGCTGAGCGAACTTTACAAGGCAAAGCCCATTACATCGAAGATATCGCCAGCTGCGCCTTCGGCTCCAAAAGTTCCCAGAGCCCCTGCAATTAAATTACCAAAAAATCCTAACAAACACAAGAACACACCTTAGGACCGGTACTCGTTACCGTGGTGTAGCCGGCTGCTGGCTTGACGTACTGATTCGCTACCAGGAAATCTAAAGTGAGCAAATACACCAAACAGCGGCTTGACTTCAGCCGCTGTTTTCGTTTAAACTGTGGTTTTATCAGGAGACATTATGTCATCGAAATCTTTCACAGGCGAACAAAAAATCAAACTTACCCAAATCATCAACGAAGGCATGCAAGTCATGCACGAGATTGATACTCTGCAAGGTGGTCTCAATGACACTATCAAAGCCGTGGCAGAAGAATTGGAAGTCAAGCCTGCAATTTTAAAGAAAGCCATCAAGTTGGCACACAAAGCTGAATTTGGCAAAGAAAAGCAAGACCACGAGACTCTAGAAACTATTCTTGAGACCGTTGGCAAAACACTATAAGTATCTGTTGAACAGACGAGTCGCTGCCGTAAGCAGCATGTATCATGGCCAACCAGCCACAAATGGAGTTAGATGAGTTACATTGACGCACTTTTTGATCGTGAACACGATCGCATTCACGTTGTAGAACGCAGAGACGGCGTTCGCAAATACCAAGAGTATCCAGCACAGTACACATTCTATTACGATGACCCTCGCGGTAAGTTTCGTAGTATCTATGGCAATCCTGTGTCTCGGTTCAGTACCCGCAACAACAAAGAGTTCCGCAAGGAAGTTCGCATGCACAGTAGCAAGCAACTTTACGAGTCGGATATCAACCCGATCTTTCGTTGCTTAGAAGAAAACTACAAGGATCAAAACGCTCCTGAACTACACACAGCGTTTTTCGACATTGAGGTTGCATTCGACAAGGATCGAGGATTCAGCCCTGTTACAGATCCATTCAACGAGATCACTGCTATTTCAGTTTACTTAGACTGGACTGAGCAGTTAATCACCTTGGCTGTACCGCCCAAAGGCCTGAGCTGGGAGACTGCTCAGGAAATGGTGTCGGAGTTTGAAAACACTATCTTGTTCGAACGCGAAGAAGATATGATCAATACCTTCCTGGATCTAATCGACGACGCTGATGTGTTGTCGGGTTGGAACTCAGAAGGCTATGACATTCCTTACACTGTGAACCGCTGTACTCGTGTGCTGTCAAAGGACGACACACGACGTTTCTGCTTGTGGGGGCAACTGCCCAAGAAGCGTATGTTTGAACGCTTTGGCGCTGAAAACGAAACCTATGACTTGATTGGTCGTGTGCATATGGACTATATGCAACTGTATCGCAAGTACACATATGAAGAACGTCACAGCTACAGTCTGGATGCCATCGGCGAGTACGAACTCAATGAACGCAAGACGCAGTTTGAAGGTACACTGGATCAATTGTACAATCAGCATTTCAAGAAGTTCATTGAATACAACAGGCAGGATACTGCGCTGTTGGCCAAGCTGGATAAAAAGCTCCGCTTCTTGGATCTAGCCAATGAACTGGCACATGCCAACACTGTGTTGTTGCAGACCACCATGGGTGCTGTGGCAGTGACTGAGCAGGCCATTATCAATGAAGCACACGAACGTGGCTTTGTTGTGCCCAACCGCAAGCAACGCAACGACAACGAAGACGTGCAGGCTGCTGGTGCCTATGTTGCGTATCCTAAAAAAGGTGTTCACGAGTGGATTGGATCAGTTGACATTAACTCGCTGTACCCGAGTGCAATTCGTGCCCTGAACATGGGACCAGAGACTATTGTAGGACAACTGCGTCTCACAGCCACAGACAAGCTGATCAAAGACCGTATGGCATCTGGCATGAGCTTTGCTGCTGCCTGGGAAGGCTTGTTTGCCACTGTAGAATACACTGCTGTGATGGAACAGAATCGCGGCATGGAAATCACAATCGACTGGGAAAACGGTGACTCAACCACACATTCCGCAGCCGAAGTATGGTACATGATCTTTGACTCTAACCAGCCTTGGATCATGAGCGCCAATGGTACAATCTTTACTTACGAAAAGAAAGGTGTTGTGCCCGGACTGTTGGAGCGTTGGTATGCTGAACGTAAAGAGCTGCAAGCAAAGAAAAAGGATGCTACTGATCCCAAGGAAATCGCATTCTGGGACAAGCGGCAGTTGGTTAAAAAGATTAACCTCAACAGTTTGTACGGGGCTATTCTTAACCCAGGCTGTAGATTCTTTGACAAGCGTATTGGACAGTCAACAACCCTTACTGGTCGCAGTATTGCCAAACACATGGACGCTCATCTCAATGAGTGCATCACCGGCGAATACGATCACGTTGGAAAAGCTGTCATCTACGGAGATACTGACTCGTGTTACTTCAGTGCCTGGCCTGCTGTTAAGGCCGAAGTTGAAGAAGGTCGGATGGAGTGGAACAAAGAAATTTGTATTGCACTGTACGACAGCCTTGCTGAGCAAGTCAACTCGAGTTTCCCTGGGTTTATGGAACAAGCGTTTCATTGTCCACGCGACATGGGCTCATTGATTAAATGCGGTCGTGAAACGGTTGCTGATCGCGGATTGTTTATTACCAAGAAGCGTTATGCTGTTAATGCTATTGACATCGAGGGCAAGCGACTGGACGTGGGCGGCAAGATCGGAAAAACCAAGGCCACTGGTTTGGACTTGAAACGCAGTGACACCCCTAAGGTTATTCAGGACTTCTTGTTGGAAATTCTAAATAAACTGCTGGCAGGTGCTGGCAAGGACGAGATTGTGGAACGTATCCGTGAATTCAAGTACGAATTCAAAGAGCGTCCAGGTTGGGAGAAAGGCAGTCCCAAGCGTGTGAACAACTTGACCAAGTATGCTGCTGACGAAGCCAACAGCAAAACAGGTAAAGCCAACATGCCCGGACATGTGCGAGCAGCATTGAACTGGAACAACCTGCGTAGAATGAACGGCGACAACTACTCAATGCAAATCGTTGACGGTATGAAGACCATTGTGTGCAAGCTCAAATCTAACCCGCTGGGCTGGACGTCAATTGGTTATCCCACAGACGAACAGCGACTGCCACAATGGTTCAAGGAACTGCCATTTGATGATAGTGAAATGGAAGCCACTGTGGTTGACGGCAAAGTAGATAACTTGTTGGGTGTGTTGGATTGGGATCTTGCTTCGGCGACTAATACCGACAACACATTCACATCACTGTTTAGTTTTGAATAATGCTCAGTAAATTGGTTTGGTATCTAAACGAACTTGACGCTGTTGACTTTGATGCAGTCAGTGGCCAAGTTCAACACCAGCTAGAAGCTGTGAATCACACCATTCACAGCCATGATACCAGCTTGAACTTTTACAAAGAGCGTGTGGAGAATCAATACAGCAAACTATGCCGAGAACTTGATCAATACAATCGTGTGTTCTCTAGTCTCAAAAGAGAAATACAAGATGCTGTGGCTGTGCAGGAAAAACAGTACTATGCCAACAGTTTAGATCTGTATCAAACTGCTATGCGTTGGGACAGTAATCAGCATAGGTTGAATCGTCGTCTAGGTATCGATGACGACAGCAACTTGATTCTTCGTAGCAGGCTCCGGAGTTACACAGACTGGAGAGTTCCTGGCATGATCATTCATCCAGGTGCAGAATCTTTTATTGAAGAAATGGTTCCATTGGATCCTTTGTATGTGGTAGACACAAACCTAGAAATCATGGAGCCTGCGGTCAGCAAGTTCAACGATCAATATCGAGCAAGACTTTGCCAGTATACAATCAATGAAGATGCTGTTACATTTCTTGACCATTTGCCGCAGCAGCAATTTGGTTGCATATTTGCCTACAACTTTTTTAACTACAAACCAATTGAGATCATTGAGCGGTATCTCAAAGAGCTTTACGGCTGCATGAGGCCCGGAGGCACACTGATCTTTACCTACAACGAATGCAATCGAGCACACGGAGTAGCATTGGCAGAACGAAACTTTATGTGCTACACCCCGGGTAGCAGAATCATAAGTCATGCAGAGGAAATAGGATTTGATTTGGTATCTCGCCATGTTGGTCTAGGTGACGTAGCATGGTTAGAGCTTCGCAAACCCGGAGAGATCACAAGCCGCCGCGGTGGACAAACGCTGGCGCAAATTATTCGAAAATGACTTGCATTTTCTAAATAAACCTTGTAAAATTAACCATAGGAGAACATTATGAGAGATTATCTATTAGACTTGGTAGAGCACACTTTTGATCTAGGCTGTATTGATTTGATCAAGATTGTGGGCACTGATCAAGCCACCCAAATTGAAGGTTTGGCTAGCGACCTAAGTGTTGTTATCAAAGCACAATTTGCCAATCCCAACCCAGAGTTTGTTGGTACGTTTGGCATGCCTAACTTGAGCAAGCTCAAGACACTGCTGCGTCTGCAAGAATACGCAGAAGATGCCAAGCTGACTATCACTCGCAAAGCTGATGGTTCACCCGACGGTATCAACTTTGAAAACAAAACTGGCGACTTCAAAAACAACTATCGCTTTATGGCATCAGAGATTGTCAGCGACAAGCTCAAGACTGCCAAGATGAGCCAAGTACCTTGGAACATTGAGTTTGAGCCCACTGTAGCCAGCATCATGCGTTTGAAGATGCAGATGAGCGCCAACGCAGAAGAGCCAACCTTCCAAGTCAAAACTGAAGACAATGATCTCAAGTTCTACTTTGGTGATCACTCCAGTCATGCAGGTAACTTTGTGTTTCAGCCTGATGTTAGCGGTCAACTCAAACGTGCTTGGAGCTATCCTGCTGCTCAAGTTGCTGGCATTCTGAGCCTCAGCGGCAACAAGACCATGAAACTCAGCGATGCTGGCGCCATGCAAATCACTGTCGATAGCGGCCTGGCTGTTTACAACTACATTCTTCCTGCACAAAGCAAGTGACCCAACAAGAATTCCCACAAGACAATCTCACAGCAAAGCAATCAGACTATGCTGTGTTTTTGCCTGCCATCTCAGGTTTTTACGCCACGTTTATAGGCAAGCAAAGGAACGAACCCTATGTCGATCCGGCGAGATTTCCTAACGGTCTTAAGGACATGGAGCAGCTTAACTGGCTCAATTCCAATAAGGCTTTATTTCCGTATCGCTGGTCGCTCTACTCAGGAGGACATGCTAACTTGGACCTCTCAAAGCAAGACTGGTCTGAAGACATGGTTCGCTCTCGAGAGCCTGGCACATTCATACTCGGAGACTCAGGGGGATTCCAGATTGCTAAGGGTCTTTGGGAAGGTGATTGGAAAGCCAACTCAGGTTGTCCTAGGGCACAAAAGAAGCGTGAACTTATTTTAAACTGGCTGGACAATGTTGCTGACTATGGCATGATTCTTGATATCCCGACTTGGGTTATTCATGACAAGAAAGCGTCAGCAGCCTGTGGTATTAGCACATTACCCGAAGCTGTGGCAGCTACCAAGTTCAACAACGAGTACTTTATGGCCAACCGTAAAGGCAAGAACAATGGTGGCGCACGTTTTTTAAATGTGTTACAGGGCGATAACCACACATCAGCAGAAGCCTGGTATCAAGAGATGAAGGACTTCTGCGATCCCAACAAGTATCCCGACACCCACTTTGATGGTTGGGCCATGGGCGGACAAAACATGTGCGATGTGCATTTGGTCTTGAAACGACTGGTTGCACTGCGCTATGATAACTTGCTACAAACAGGTGTGCATGATTGGATGCACTTCTTGGGAACCAGCAAGCTAGAGTGGGCAGTTCTCTTAACTGTTATTCAACGTGCCGTAAGGAAATATGTCAATCCGCAATTTACCATCTCTTTTGACTGCGCATCCCCATTCCTCGCAACAGCGAATGGACAAGTTTATTTTGAAAACGTCTTCCCCCAAGACGAAAAGTGGTCGTATCGCATGGCTCCTTCAGCCGATGACAAAAAATACGCCACAGACACAAGAAAGTGGTCAACAGGTGTAGTGGCTGATGGTATCTATCCCGTGTGGCAAGACAGTCCGCTGAGTGACTTGTTTAAGATGAAGGATATCTGCATCTACAAGCCCGGTGATCTAAACAAGATCGGCAAAGAAGGCAAAACGTCTTGGGACAGTTTTTCTTATGCCTTGCTCATGGGCCACAACGTCTGGATGCACTTGACTGCGGTGCAAGAAGCCAATCGACGCTTTGATGCCGGAGAGCATCCTGCAATGATGCGTAGGGATGGAGGAGACTATGCCTACTTTGAAGACATTGTAGAAAAGATCTTTGCTGCACCTGATCGCCAAACTGCCGAAGACATTATCGAAAGTTACGACAGCTATTGGATGCAGATTGTGGGCACTCGTGGCTTCAAAGGCAAGAAGGCAAAAAATGCTCGAACCCAATTCAATGTGTTGTTCAGTTTCGAAGAACCAGATGTTGACACCAGCAACGATGATAGTGTAGAATTAGACACATCAGCATTAGACAAAATGGAACAGGATATTCACAATGAATCGTGAAGGCCATGAAAACGTAGACTTTTTCTACGGCACAGAAGTTGAACATACTCCTGCCTACGGCAAATACACATTGTTTGTTGTTGGGATACAATCTCAGAGCGACATTGCATTGAAGTTAACCAGTGGTTCAGCACCAGTGGAGCACATCTACTTTGGTGCCAACATGAGCTTTCCTAATCCCGGTATCGATGACTTTGCAACTTGGAAACAATGGACAGACATGATTGTACCCTTTCTCAAGAAGGGCTATCTCTGTACGCTAGACATTGATGTCAAATCCGTAGAAGGACTAGCCGAAGGTGAGTTCTGTGAATACAACAACTTCATTCCAATGATCTCTGTCAAGATGCCCTATGTTCGCCTGCTGAACTACAATACAACTGTGAAGATTGATGACAAAGATTTTGACGCTACCAATCCCGGAGTATGGTGCCACAGTCTGCACAACTTAATGGACCGTAGCCGATTTACCGACTGGTCTGAATACACCAAGGACGAAACACTATGAACCAACATGAACAAGCCCAACTTGAAACTAGAGAAAGAATCAAGCAAAATGCTGAACGAAAAATCTGGGTCACTTTCCAGAAAGAAGGAATTCACAAATACCCCGCTGCCGCTACAGATCCTGCATTGGCAACTGGGGATGAGTACGATGTATCTTTTCTGGGCGTCCCACATCGCCACATCTTCCATTTCCGAGTATGGATCGATGTGTGGCACAATGATCGAGACATTGAATTCATTCAATTCAAACGCTGGCTGGAAAAACTTTATGCCACCGGCACTTTGCAGTTGAACTTCAAGAGCTGCGAAATGATGTCAGATGATCTGTATGACCAGATCGCTGCAAGGTATCCTGACCGTGCGGTCTGGATTGAGGTCGCCGAAGATGGTGAAAACGGCGCACTCATCAAATATGAAACTCACCGTCCTGTTCAATCAATCAATATCTAATAGGAAACTAACATGGCAAAACCTGCTATCAAATCTAACCCCCGTGTTAACGAGATCTTCGAAGATCTTGAAAAGTTCTTGGGCTTCTGTCAAGACTACGGGTATCGCTACAACGAAGCAGACCTGCACAACTTCAAGAGCTATGCTTGGCAGCAATACTCCAAGTTTGCTCAAAACAAAAACGCCAAGAACATGTGGGACGAAGACGCTCGTCGCTTTGCTTCGAGGTTCTAAAATGGGCGCAGCTCGAGAAAAAGACCAGGCAGATTTTGACCTGGAACGCTTCATTGAGATGTTCGATGAGGCTCTGACTAGCAAGGATCCTCGTGTAATGGACGCACTGCGCGGACTCATGATGATTGTGACCTTGACCCGCCCAGAAAGCAGGGACAGCGGCTTACAGGATCGCAATGCTGGTCCGCTGAGAAGATTGTACGATGACATGAATCATCTAAATAATCGCATGCATCGCATGGAAGATGAGATTCGGCAACTTAAAAATCGAGAAGCATCATACAAAGAAGCGTACAAGTATGACTATCCCTACGAAAAATATAGTATGAGAGCCGCACAGGAAATAGCTGCCAAAATTGACCAGGATTTACTGAACACTCTCAAAATCAAGGCACAAGGCAAAATACAAGGATTGAAATGAGAAAACTATTCTACATGGGCTTGGAAAGTTACGAAGCCCGCTACACACTGCAACTCACAGAGTGGAACAAGCGTGTGTTTGAACGCCGTGGCCTAGACGTTGTTTATGTACCCGGTACAACTATTGATAACACACAAGCCATCTCAGTAGGGCAAGTGCTAGACGCACACGGCCGCAGTTACTTTGCCATGAGCCAAATGATGAACTTGGTTCAGCTGATGAAGAACGGTGAAGTTGGGGGAGAGGATGTGATCTACTTTGAAGACATGTTCCAACCTGGCTTTGAAAGTCTTGGCTACATCATGAACCAGATTCCCCGCGAGCAGTGTCCGCGCATCTTTGTTCGCTGTCTAGCACAGGCCATTGATCCCGATGACTTTGTGCATGTTTGGGGTATGGCTAAGTGGATGGATTTGTATGAAAAAATGGTCAATGAAATGGTTGCGTTCTCTGGTGGAGCCGTTCTGGCAACCAACGAGGAAATGGTGGCTCATATGCGGATTGCTGGCTGGACTGCTCCGATCTACAACATTTCCGGCCTGGCATTTGGAAAAGACGAAGTTCTTGAACGTATCGGCGGCAAAGCCAACATCAAACCGTTTGATAGCCGTCCCCGGAGGGTGGGTTTCGCTGCCCGCTTCGACCAAGAGAAGCAACCTGGATTCTTTATGGATCTCATTGAAATGTATGGCGAGCTTACAACCCAACCGTGTGAGTTTGCAATATACAGTGGCGGACCTCTCCGATCCAACAATCCAGCGTATATTGAACGTGCCCGCCGTATGGAGAAAGAAGGCAAGCTCAAGATTTACGAAAACTTGAAGAAAGACGAATACTATGCTCTTCTTAATGACACTCGTGTGCTGTTTAATTGTGCTCTGCAAGACTGGGTCAGCAACACAGTTTCAGAGGCTGACACTCTTGGTTGTAATGTACTATATCCTGCTTATCGCAGTTTCCC
>JACCEE010474522.1_pt1 | contig 21710 bp, 21 predicted proteins | sample 7449931 | NCBI WGS metagenome assembly JACCEE01 (sample SAMN15323457, study PRJNA562643) | freshwater metagenome | isolation source: river surface water | place: USA:Blue River Watershed | collected 2017-08-19 | reverse complement strand
AGGGTATGCGGGGCTTTTCGCCCATAAACCGGGAGAGTTGGACGCACGGAGGACTGGCTGAGTATGGGCGAAATGGGTGGTTGGGGGCGATTTCGCCCATACTCCCGGCAGGTGGCGCTCATTACAGTTTCGCGCAAGAAAGGGACTGTTGCATCCTGAACCCTTTAGGTTCATTTTGCAACAGCCCTTTATTTTATGTTAATTAAGAATTCACTCCGCCTGAACCGCGCCGAGAACCCAGCCGTATCTCGAGAGGTCTGTTGTGTTGCCGCAGAACTTACACCGGCCTCCATCGAGAATCGACAGTGACGAGGCGCAGGAAGGACAGGTGTAGATCTCCTTGTCGGTTCTGAGTTCTGTCTTTGTCGTAGCCAGACGGTAGATGTCGAAGGCGTAATTACCGTCCTCGCGGACGAGCTTGTTATTCTTCAGACGGACCAAATCGAGAATGACATGCGCACGAACGATCTGGAAGTCCTTGTTCGGCACAAGGGCGATCTTCTTAACTTCCTTGATTCGCACATCGACAATATCCTGAAACTGGCCGGGCTTGGCACCTGAGACTACACGAATATCGTCCGTGGTCTCTGCGAGGAAGAACGTGCGGATGCGTGACAGCATCTCGGCCTCGAACTCTTCGGCCGAGATATTCGGGTCGTTCCTCCGGAGTTGCGTACAGAAGGCCGGAATCCGGAATTTGGCATTCAATCGAAAAATACCGGGAACAGAGGTAACGATGCTCATGATGAAAACAAGACATGGCCCGATAATGGCGGTTGCAAAGAGGCTTAGGAAAAGCACAAAGTGTATGGGTATATATGAATTCACCTGCAATAAAACCAGGAAGCTCAGGATAAAAGTTGCTGCCAGACAGCCAATGTAGATGCCTCCGATATTTACCTTCGTATGGAAAAGCGACTCGCCGGAGACCTTGAAATCATAATCGGTGACGCGAAACAGCGTGCCGCAGGACTTGCAGCCCTCGAGAGCATCTTTGGGATCCACATTGGAGCCGCAATTCGGACAGATGCGCGACTCCGGCGTCTGATCGGTTGACACGATGGAGATGACCGGAGGCAGCTTTGTGGAGAACTCGAGTTTCTCACTTGCTGTCTCGTACTTGTAGATCATCTCACCCTGCATTTGGACATCGGTTCTCTTGCAACGTCCGCGTTTGTGGTGGGTGATCGTGTAATTGTCCGGATCTCCCTTCGGTACGAATAGCTGGCTTGCCTTGACACCGAGCCGTGCCTGACGACGCCGCGCCAAGTAATCGGCGAACCAGAAGGCCTGGATCGTCGTATCGGCGGTGTCGAGATTCTCTTTCTTTTCTAAGAGATACTGATCCAGAAGAGTCCGCCAGGAGGAGATATCCTTCGCTTCTTCGAGATCAAGTCTCTTCAATTCAAATGCCCGGGTGATTTCCCGGATCATCTCCGGATCCCTGATTTCGAGAAGTTTCTCCGAATTGACCGGTTTTGACGGGCTCATGATGGGAAGCTGGGCCTCGACAGCGTTCTTTTCTGCATCTTCCGGGGACATTTCTTTCGCCATAAAGGCAAAATTCAGATTGGACTTGAGAATGTTGCCGGTGAAGGTAATGGTTTTCCCGGAGACACTGCATTGCGACGTATATGGAACGCGGACAAACGTGCGTTTGTATCCGCCATAGCGACGTTTGTTGTTCGTATACGTGAAATAATTCGCATAATAAATCAGCAGCGCATCCCTGGACAGAAAAACCTGCTGTCGGGTACGGTCTCCAAACTTGACATCGGTGTATGCGGCGGAAGGTCTGACTTCAATAACCATTTTGATAATACCTCCGAGACTGCAAATATCTGCTGATGATTATACAACATTACTTGAGATGTTCGCGAAAAGAATCTGCCGCTTTGCATGTTTGTCGACTTCTGCCGCGGTATCCTCTGCGGTGCAAATCGCGCTCTAGACAACAAAGAGATACCGAACTTGTCAATTTCTTGTGAAAAACGACACGCTCGAAGAAATTGACAGTGCTATCTGTGATGTTTAGAATGATTACGTGTTAAGAACCGAAGCGACGCCGAGGATGGCTGTCGGTTCTTTTTTTCGTTCCATCGGATTTTTTTAAGAGAAAGCGGGGAAACGACATGCCCGAAAAGCTGCATGAGGAATGCGGAGTGTTCGGTATTTTCGGCGGTGAACGCACGGCAGTATCTTCGCACGTCTATTATGGACTATTCGCATTGCAGCACCGAGGTCAGGAGAGCTGCGGCATCGCGGTCAACGATGACGGGGCCGTGCGTTGTCATAAAGGCATGGGACTCGTCGGGGAAGTTTTCAAACCCGATATTTTGGCTAGGCTTCCGGGCAAGATCGCGATCGGACATGTACGATATTCGACCACGGGCGGCAGTGTATATGAGAATGCCCAGCCGCTGGTTACGCAATATGTGAAGGGCACGCTGTCGATCGCTCACAACGGCAATCTGACAAACACGGTTCGACTTCGCTCGGATCTTGAAGCGCAAGGCGCGATTTTCCAGACAACCATCGATTCGGAGGTCATAGCCTACCAACTTGCGCGGGAACGCGTCAAGGTTGCATCGATTGAACTTGCAGTCGAGAATGTGATGCGTATCGTCGAAGGAGCCTATGCGCTTCTTGTGATGAGTCCGAAGAAGCTGATAGCCGCGCGAGATCCCTACGGCTTCAAGCCTTTGTGTATCGGCAAACTGGACGATGCCTATATCTTCACTTCCGAGACCTGCGCACTCGATGCCGTCGGCGCGGAGTTTGTCCGCGATGTGGAGCCGGGTGAGATTGTCATCTGCGACAAGAATGGTCTTCGTTCCATTACGTCAAATTGCGGCGGCAAGTGCCACAAGTGTATTTTTGAATATATTTATTTCGCCAGACCCGACAGCCAGATCGACGGCGTCAGCGTTTTCGCGGCTCGCATGACTGCGGGCAAGCTTCTCGCACGCCAATATCCTGTAGAAGCCGATGTTGTCATCGGCGTACCGGAGTCCGGGTTGGACGCGGCGACCGGGTACAGTCTCGAATCCGGAATTCCGCTGGTTCGCGGATTTGTCAAGAACAGTTATATCGGTCGTACGTTTATCAAACCGGAGCAGTCGCAGCGGCAAGAGGCGGTCGGAATCAAGCTGAATCCGATTCGCGCATCCGTCGAGGGCAAGCGCGTCGTCATGATCGACGATTCGATTGTCCGAGGTACGACCATTGCGAAGATCGTCACGATGCTGAAGAAGGCAGGAGCGAGAGAGGTGCATATCCGTATTAGCGCCCCGCCGTTCCTCTATCCTTGCTACTATGGTACGGATGTTCCGTCCGGCGACAACCTGATTGCGAGACGCCATAGCATTCATGAGATTTGCGGAATTATCGGAGCGGATTCCCTGGGATATCTGCAGGCGGAGAGCTTGGGGGAGATGATTTCGGATACGACACATGCCTTCTGCGACGCCTGTTTTACGGGGTGCTATCCGAACGCCGAGACGGGGATCGAGACGGGCGGCAACGGTAAGGAAGAGGATTCCTCCCGGCCCCGGCTCGCATTTGCCGAGGAAGAGTAACAAGCATGCGAATTGTGTTTGGCGTTAATGGCGGCGCTGATCCGGAGAATCGGACGAATCTTCGCGCCGGCAAGCCGGATATGCTTCTTTACGCGGACGAGGATATCGTCGTTGCGGTGAAGCCTTCGGGAATACCGACCACGCCGGCTAAGAATTGTGCGCGCGACATTATTTCCGTCCTTCTTACCGCACATCCGGAACTTGACTCGACAACCCTGAAACCGGTTCATCGTCTGGATCGACCGGTCGGAGGCATTCTCCTCATGACGCGTTCGCCGCGGGCCGAGCGATTCTTCTCGCCCGTGGGTGCGAAGCAATCGATGGAGAAAAGATATACAGCCGTCGTTTGCGGAAGACCGCAGATAGGCCACGGTACCTTACATGACCTGATCCTCCCGGATCGACTCTCCAACCTCTCGAGAATTGTTGGCGATGGAACAAAGGGGGCGGTCGAAGCGTTGCTTTATTATGAGACTGTGGAGGAGATTACTCTTCCTGACAGTACTCCGGGAACGGTTCTTGATATCCGTTTGCTGACCGGTCGCCGGCACCAGATCCGCGCACAAATGGCGCATGCCGGGTGCCCGATCTGGGGCGACAGTCGTTACGGCGGAACCGTGATCGGCGAGCATGCGAGAGTGGCGCTTTTCGCGCATCAACTCGTCATCACACATCCGGCGACGCGAAAACAAATGATCTTCCGTGCGGATCCGGTCCTCTTTGAACCGGACGCGTTTGCGGTGTTGCGCAAGGAAGAGAAAGAAGGAAGAAATGATTGAAGCAGTACTTTTTGATATGGACGGCGTGCTCGTCGACAGCGAGCCGTTTCACGACGAGGTGAATCTGGTTTTGCTTCGCCGCTTCGGCGTCGCGGCGGATCAATCCGTGACCAATCCTTTCATCGGTCGGACGAGCGAGGCTCTTTGGACGGCGATGAAAGAGAAGTTCTCGCTCCCGCTTCCGGTTCCGGAATTAATTGAACTGCAGTGGCAAACAGCGCTCGTCAGTCTTCCGGAATCCAAACTCGCACCCTCTTCCGGACTTCGCGAATTGATCGCGCACCTTCGTGCGCGTGGGATTCGCATGACCGTCGCTTCCTCTTCGCGCGGCAGCTTCGTCGAGGCGTTGCTTCGACATCTCGGCCTGTGGGAGGATATGGAAGGTTTCACCTGTGGGGAGGAGCCCGAGCACGGGAAGCCCGCTCCGGACATCTTTCTGCTTGCCGCCGCAAAGCTCGGAGTGGCGCCGGAGCGGTGCCTCGTGATTGAGGACTCGACCGCGGGTGTAGCGGCGGGAAGGGCGGCCGGAATGTTCACCGTCGGTTACAGAAATCCTACGTCTGACGGCCAGGATGTTACGTCGGCGACCCGTGTCGTCAATGATCTTCGTGACGTTATTGCCATCATCGACGAATGTAATGCGAAAGCCTGATTTTCTTATGGAGTGAAAGCTCCGCAGTGCAGGGCGTTCGAGATTTTACATCCGGAAACGCGAAAAGAGAGTTCCGAGGTTCGAATATCGGCGAAAAACGACGAAATCACGAGAATTTTTGAATATTGCTTAGCTATTTCAAAATCGCGCTTGACAAGACACCTATACGCGGTTATTCTAAGTGAGCACTTCAACTCGCAGGTGTTTTCTTGCGTCGCGAGAGCATCGTTCGAGGATTTGATTTTTAAGATTCTAATTACAGGAGGACACTATTCGATATGAAGACGTATGTTGCTAAACCTGCGGAAGTCGAGAGAAAGTGGTACGTCATTGACGCTGCCGGTCTCACGCTCGGCCGCTTAGCCAGTGAAGTCGCTAAGATTCTTCGCGGCAAGAACAAGCCAACGTATACCCCTTTCGAGGACACGGGTGATTTCGTGATCGTGATCAACGCTTCCAAGCTGGTTCTTACCGGCAACAAGCTCGATCAGAAGTTCTATCGCTATCACACTGCTTACGCCGGCGGCCTTAAGGAGACCAGCTATCGCAAGCTGATGTCGACCAAGCCGGAGAAGGCCTTCGAGCTCGCCATCAAGGGCATGCTCCCGAAGAACGCGATGGGTCGTCAGATGTTCCGCAAGCTCAAGGTCTATGCAGGCCCCGAGCACGAGCATGCCGCGCAGAAGCCTGAGCTTCTGACCGTCAACGTATAAGAGGGAGGACTTACGTCATATGGTTAAGAAATCTACTAAGGTTTATTTTTATGGCACCGGTCGCCGCAAGAATGCGGTTGCCTGCGTTCGCATCGTTCCGGGTACCGGCGTGATTACGATCAACGGTAAGGATATCGATGATTATTTTGGTCTGGAGACACTGAAGCTCATCGTACGTCAGCCGCTCGTAGCGACGGCGACCGAGGGTAAGTTCGATCTGATCTGCAAGGCGATCGGCGGAGGAATCTCCGGTCAGGCCGGCGCGATCCGTCACGGACTTTCCCGTGCTCTCGTCAAGGCAGATACGGATGCCTACAAGGCGATCCTCAAGAAGGCCGGTTTCCTCACTCGTGACGCACGCATGAAGGAGAGAAAGAAGCCCGGTCTCAAGAAGGCAAGAAAGGCGTCTCAGTTCTCCAAGCGTTAATCGTTTGTCGCGCCGCGGCATAATCGCCGTAGCCCGGGAATCCTCAGGTTATTACCTTGGGGTTCGAGGGGGCACCCTATTCCCGATACGATTTCGATCGAACCTTTGTGGCGCATCCGGATTTCAACAGGAATTCGGATGCGCCTCTTTCTCTTTTACGAAAGCGAGGCTGATCATGATTTATTACACCAACGCTCGCCTCTTGACCATGGACGAAGGACGCGTCATCGAGAGGGGATTTCTGGCAGTCGATGGTTCCGATATCGCAGCCGTCGGCGACATGTCCGAATTTCCCGCAACAATATCTTCGGAGGATACACGTATCGACCTTGAAGGCGCGACAGTTCTTCCCGCATGCATCGACGCACACTCGCACCTTGGTATTTTCAACGACAGCCTGCGCGACGAGGGAGATGACGGCAACGAGAATACGGATCCCGTTACGCCCCACCTGCGCGCCGTGGACGGGATCTATCACGCGGACGTGTGTTTTCGCGAGGCTTATGAGGGCGGAGTCGGCACGGTGATGACCGGACCCGGAAGCGCTAACGTTCTCGGCGGACAATTCGCGATCCTCTCCACTTATGAGCGCACGGTTGATCGCGCGGTTCTTAAGGCGCCGGCCGCGCAGAAGGCGGCCTTTGGAGAGAATCCGAAGACTGTTTACGGCAAGGACAATAAGACACCCACGACACGTATGGGAACCGCCGGTATACTGCGCGAAGCGCTCTTCACGACGGCGGAATACATGCGGAAGTGCGACGACTATTTGCGCAAGAAGAAGACATATGACGATGCCGTTGTTGCCGGAGATGAAGATCTTCCGGATGATCCGGATCGCCCGGATTTCGATTTTGTTTCCGAATCGCTGCTGCCGATTCTCCGCGGTGAGATTCCGCTCAAGATTCACGCACATCGTCAGGACGACATTCTGACGGCGGTCCGGATCTGTAATGAGTTTGGACTGATCTATTCCCTGGAACACTGTACGGACGGATACCTGATTGCGGATATCCTTGCGGACGAATATGCGGCCGGCCAAGCGCCGGGACGCGGCACGCAGAATCGCGAGGCGCCCGGAGGCAAATTGCTCGGTGTTGTCGTCGGACCGGTCATCGGAGATCGCTCTAAACCGGAGCTGTCGGCGCAGACGATCCGCGGCGCGGGTATTCTGCGTGAAGCCGGACTCCCCGTTGCCATCATGACCGATCACCCGTGCGTTCCCGAGCAGTACCTTCTTCTGTCTGCGGCCATATGTGTCCGAGGAGGCATGCGGGAGGAAGACGCGCTGAAGGGCGTGACAATCACTGCGGCGGAACTTCTGGGGATAGATGATCGGCTTGGTTCTCTTCGTGTCGGCAAACAGGCGGACTTCTCGGTATTTACCGGAGATCCTCTTGATGCGAGAAGCACTGTGAAGATGTTTGTCGGCAAGGGAATCGTCCGCTTTGATCCTCAGAATATTATGACCGACTCTTCCGCCGGAAGAGGATCATACTGATGGCGGCAGCGCTTACGCTAATTTCAACCTCCGCGGACGCGACGATGCGAATCGGACGTGCCCTTTCTGACATCCTGCGACCGGGAGATATTCTGACTCTTGACGGTGACATGGGTGCAGGAAAGACCGCGTTAACACGAGGGATCGCATCGGGCCTCGGTTACGAGGATGCCGTGGCGAGCCCGACGTTTACGGTCGTTATGGAGCATCCGCCGAGGAATCCCGGCGACGTCGCGCTCTTCCATTTCGACGTGTATCGTCTTCGTGACGGCGATGATTTCCTCGACGCGGGGCTCGACGAATATTTCTCTCGCCACGGAGTCTGTGTGATCGAGTGGGGTGACCTGGTCGACGAAGTTCTGCCCCCGAACCGTTTTCGGATCATTCTGCAGGGAGTCGGAGACGAACGCCGGCTGGAGATTTTTTTCCCCGAAGATCGGGGGAGTGATCTGTTGATTTTTACAGATGCGCTCCGTGAGGATCCGGACGTTCGTATTCCGGAAGGAGGTTTATCATGCTGATACTGGCCGGAGATACGTCAAATTCTTCCTGCTCCTGTTGTCTTCTGGAAGATGACCGTGTCATAGCGGAGGATTTACTGGATACGGGACTTACGCATTCCGAGACCTTCATGCCGGTGCTGCATCGGATGATGACGCAGGCAGGATGTTCCTACCGGGATATCGACGCACTTGCGTGTACGGTCGGACCGGGTTCCTTTACCGGGATCCGCATCGGAGTCAGTGCGATGAAGGCGGTGGCGATGGCGGCCGGGAAACCGGTTCTTCCGGTCTCATCTCTGGCGGCTCTGGCGTATCCGTTCCCGGCGTCGGGCAACCGCCTTGTCATCCCGATGATTGACGCACGTAACCGGCGCGTTTTTGCTTCGGCTTACCGGGAGAACCGTCTTGTGATCGAAGAGGATGCATACTCGATAGACGATCTGGCTTTGAGACTTCGAGCCATACACCTTCAGGGAGACTTTCTTTTTGTCGGCGACGCTTCGTCCAAATTTATCGAAGACAAGGCGCTTGACGGATTGGAGATTCGTGATGCCGGCGAGGCGGGCAGATTGATTCGTGCGGTATCGGTTGCGCGAATCGCCGGGGCTCTGTGGCAGGCGACGGTGAAGGCACAACAGTCGGGAAACGGATTGTTGCCGGCAGAGCAATACTCCGCCGAGGCACTTCACCCGGTATATCGCGCGAAAACAGCCGCGGAGCGTAATCTTGAAGCCGCCGGAGCCGATAAGAACCGAGAGGCCTAATCGAGAAGCGGTCAATCACTCACCATAGATCTTTTCGAAGGAGATATCGCTATATGGCAGAGGAGAAGGTACGAGAACCTGTAGACGTTATTGTGATGCCTGCTTCGCAAACGGATGTGGCCTCGATCCGGGAGATCGAGTGTGACGCGTTCTCGGCGCCATGGAGCGAAGAGTCCCTGTCTGCCTTGGTCCAACCGGAGTCCAATGGTTTTGCTCTCATCGCCCGATCGAAGGATACCGGGGAGGCACTCGGGTATGTCGGGGTATTACAGGCGCTGGACCAGGGGGATATCACGAACATAGCTGTGCTGCAAAGGTATCGTGGTCTTGGCATCGGCCGCGCACTGATTACATCGCTGTTTGCGACGTGCCAGGAGAGAGGGATCAACACGCTTTTCCTCGAGGCACGCGAGGGGAATCTCCCCGCGATCACGCTTTACAAACGCAGCGGGTTCGTCGTTTCCGGCCGTCGGAGAGGCTATTACGAGGATACCGGGGAAGACGCGATTCTTTTCACGAAGGAATTTACATCAAATTGACAAGGAAAGCAGATTTTTCCCCGTGCTTTTTCGCGAAATGTCTGAAAAGAGAGCGAAACGTTGCATCTTTATTGACATACCATTTTTGAGTCCATATACTTGTTTTGATGATACGTTTATTATGCCTTTGTACGTCGAGGAGGATGTGAAATGGTTTCCAAGACTGTTGTATTTCAGTGTGACGACGCCCTTCAGATGAAGGCGGTTGCCGTTTTGATCCAGAAGGCGTCGGCTTTCAAGAGCAGTATTTATTTGAGCCGGAGCGGCCGCCGCGCCAATGCGAAGAGCCTTCTCGGCGTTATGTCGCTGGGAATCGAGAACTCCGCCGAGATTGAGATCACGGCAGACGGAGACGACCAGCAGAATGCTTTGGATTCTCTCGTGCAGTATCTGGAGAATCCCAACGTGCTATGATCCCTACGAATTCCGCATTTGATGCGCGGCTTGACGCAGTGCCGACGAGCCCGGGTGTGTACCTGATGAAGGACAGCTCGGGTTCTGTTATTTATGTCGGGAAGGCCAAGAATCTCAAGAGTCGCCTGCGCAGTTATTTCGCGAAAAACCCTGCGGGCAACAGCAAAGTTCTCGCGATGATCTCCCATATCTCGGACTTCGAATACATTGTTGTCAAGAACGAGCTTGAATCTCTGATCCTCGAATCGAACATGATCAAGCGGTATCAGCCGCACTACAATATTCTGCTCCGCGACGACAAGGGATATCCGTATGTCCTGGTGACCATGCACGAGGATTATCCGCGTATCCTTCGCGTTTTTCGCATCGGCAATGACCGCTCCAAGGGAGCCCGTTATTTCGGGCCTTTTCTTGCGGGGGATCTCTATCGGGCACTTGCGACCTTGAAAGAAATCTTTCCGACAAAGACCTGCAAACGAGTGTTTCCCAGAGACATCGGCAAAGAGAGACCTTGCCTCAATTATCATATCGGTCGCTGTGTCGCGCCGTGTCGGGGCGATGTGCCCAAGGAGACATATCGCGCGGTGATGGAGGATATCTGCCGTTTCTTTGAAGGCAGATATGACGGAATCCAGAAAGGTCTTCGCGAGCAGATGTTGGCGGCATCGGAGGCCGCGGAATATGAGAAAGCCGTCATCTTCCGCGACCGGCTTCGTTCTCTCGAGCGAATCATGGAATCGCAGAAGATTACCTTCCAGAATGAGAATGATGCGGACGCCCTCGGCATCGGAAGAGACGCCGGAGAGATCTGCGTGCGTAAATTGGAAATTCGTTCGGGTCGTATGACCGGGGCGCTGACCTTCTTTTTCGCGGACAACAAAGAGACGGACGAGGAGATTCTCGCGGCATTTATCGAACAGCACTACCCGGATGCCGCCGTCGTCCCCCCTGAAATTCTGGTTCCGGCGTTGCCCGTTGAGCATGAAGCATTGCAAGACTTTCTCGCAGGATTTGCGGGGCGCAAGGTTGTCTTTCACGTGCCGCAGCGCGGCGATAAAGTTGCGCTTCTTACGATGGCTTCCGACAATGCGTCCGAGGCTCTGGTACGGAGAGTGCTGCGAATCGGCGATTCGGACAAGGCGATATCACAAGCACTTTCTCAACTGGCCGGATACGTCGGTATGGACGAGACTCCGGATCGTATCGAGGCTTATGATATTTCAAATCTTGGTGCGGATGATAAATGCGGCGGCATGGTGGTGTTTCGCGAGGGTCGTCCGGAACGCTCCGGATATCGACTTTTCCGCATCGCCCGGCAGGAGGGTCAGGATGATTATGCCGCGATGCGCGAAGTACTGCGCCGCCGGTTCGCTCATACGGAAGAGGAGTTCGGCAAACTGCCGGATCTGATTCTGATGGATGGCGGTGTTGCTCACGTTTCGCTTGCCGTTAGTATTCTCGAGGAACTTGGTCTTTCCGGAAGAATCCAAGTTGCCGGCATGGTGAAGGATAACCGGCATCGGACAAGAGGCCTTGCGCTGGCGGACCAGACGATTGTCGAGCTTTCGGATCGGGCGTCGAACGATGAGAAGAGCATGTTGCTGCTTCGACTTCTGACAGCGGTACAGAATGAAGTGCACCGATTCGCGATTACCTACCAGAAGAAGCTGTCGAAAAAGCGCAATCTATCGTTTAAGCTCGAGACGATTTCCGGGATCGGACCGGCGAAGCGGCGCGCGCTTCTCGCACACTTTGGGACGATCGGCAAGGTGGCCGCAGCTTCGGTTGATGAGCTCTCTGAGGCAAGCGGGATATCCCGCGCGAATGCAGAGGCGATATTCTCACATTTTCATAACGGGAGCAGAAATTAATCCTCGTTAGGGAGATCAGATTTTTCTCCGTGTTTGCCAAAGAAATCCTTCTGGGATTGTGAGATAATAATAAAAACGCGAAAGGATACTGTTATGGAACACAAGGGTACGGTCTCACTAACAACCGAACAGCTTTTGCTGCGCCCTTTTCGCGAGGACGACGCACAAATGATGTTCGAGAACTGGGCCGGGGATGACCGTGTTACCCGCTTCCTGACGTGGCCGACGCATGCGTCTCCGGAGATTTCGAGACGGCTTCTCTCCGTGTGGGTTCAGGAATATGCGGACAATCGCCATTACCAATGGTGCATTACGGATCGCGTTAATGATGCGGCGATTGGAAGCATCGGGGCTGTCAGTATGGAAGAGAGAATTGATGCGGTTGAGATCGGATATTGTATCGGATTTGATTATCAGGGCCAAGGAAGAATGACCGAGGCTTTATCACGCGTGGTCGCGTTTTTTTTCGAGGAGGTCCGGTGCAACCGGGTTTTCGCGAAGCATGATACAAACAATCCCGCATCGGGACGGGTCATGGAGAAGGCGGGACTTCGCTATGAGGGTACATTGCGCCGGGCAGGCTACAATAATCAGGGAATTTGCGACCTTGCCGTGTACGGGATAACGGCGGAGATGTATTTCGGGGATGTTGCTCGCGACGTGAAGCCGTATTGCGAGATTAATCCTGTCGGCAACGGGACCTGATCCATGGCGATTTTTGCGATTGCGGATCTTCATTTATCCCTCGGAACAGATAAGCCGATGGGTGTGTTTGGCTCGCACTGGGAACATCACGAGGAGAAGATCTCTTCCGCGTGGAGGGAGCTGATCCGCCCGACGGATACGGTTCTGATTCCCGGTGATATCTCTTGGGCGATGACGCTTCCGGAAGCATTGCCCGATCTGCGTTTTCTGCACGAACTGCCGGGCACCAAGATTCTTTCGAAAGGGAATCATGATTACTGGTGGGGAACCAACGGGAAGGTCGAGGCCTTCCTTGCCGAGAACGGGTTGCACACCTTGCGACTTCTTAAGAATAACGCGTATTTGATCGAAGGTCGTGCGGTTTGCGGGTCTCGCGGCTGGATCTTGCCGCAGGATCCGGCCTTTACCGCGTCGGACCGGACGATCTACGAACGCGAACTCATGCGGTTGACACGCTCGCTTGAAGCGGGTGCCCGGCTGGCCAAAGAGTCCGGCGGCGATATTCTTGCGCTCGTACATTATCCGCCGCTGCCGGCGAGCGGTGCGGATACGGATTTCACCCGTTGCATCGAAGCGTTCGGGGTTTCGCTTTGCATCTACGGACATTTGCACGGGCGAGGGCACAAGAGCGCGTTTGAAGGCGTGAAAAATCACGTGAGATATCAACTGGTAGCGGGGGATTATATTGCCTTCAAACCGTTGCGGCTCTAAGAAAAATCCGTCTTTTTCACAGTTGCGCTATTTTTATGCCTGCGCTATAATGAAACGCACGCGAAAAAGCATGGTTTTTTTCGCGATTTTCGAGCAGAGAGGAGCCGCGGATTTATGGCAGAAAGCATGACCGGATACGGCCGAGCCGAACACATTGTCGAATCACGCAGGTGCCTTGTCGAGATCAAATCTATCAACAATCGTTTCTGTGATATTCAGGTGCGCATGCCGAGGACTCTGCTGGTTCTGGAACCTCAGATCCGCAAGCGTGTTTCGGATGCATTGTCGCGCGGGAAGATCGATGTGTTTGTCACGGTTGAGGACCAGAATACCGGGAATACGCATGTACAGGCGAATCTTCTTCTCGCGCAGGCGTACTCACAGGCAATCAGCGATATCGCCAAACAGACCGGTCGAGAGGACACGGCCGGCGCTGAGGTGATCGCACGATTCCCGGATGTGATGGTAACGCAGTCTGTCGAATGGACACCGGAAGCAATGAGCGAGAGTCTTATGTCGGCTCTTGACGGTGCGATTGCCGGGATTTCGGCGATGCGACGTGTAGAAGGCGATAAACTTGTCGCGGACGCACTCGGGAAGATTGAACTGATCGAGGAATGCCGCCGCAAACTGATCGAACGGGCACCGTTGGTTCCCGCGGAATACCGGATCCGTCTGAAGAACCGCATGGACGATCTCTTGGGCAACGCGTCCGGCATCGTTTATGACGAAGGTCGCCTGGAAGCCGAGGTATGTGTGTTCGCCGATAAGTGTGCGATTGATGAAGAACTGGTTCGCCTCGAGAGCCATATGGGTCAGCTCCGCGAGACACTTCTCGCCGACGGAAGCATCGGCAAGAAGCTTGATTTCATCCTTCAGGAATCGAATCGGGAGATCAATACAATCGGCTCGAAGGCGAATGATATCACGACGACAAATATTGTTCTGGAGATGAAGACGGAGCTTGAGAAGATCCGTGAACAGATCCAGAATATATCCTGATTCGACGGGAGGTGGTTACTTGAGCTTTATTCGAATTGGTTTTGGTAACCTGATCTCATCGGATCGAATTATTACCGTTGTCGGACCCGATTCCGCACCAGTCCGCAGATTGATTCAGGACGCCAGAGACAGAGGAGCCCTGATTGACGCATCCTCCGGACGCAAGTGCAAATCCGTCCTCGTCATGGACAGTGACCACGTTGTTCTTTCGGCGCTGCCGCCGGAAGAGATTGAGACACTACTTATTTCAGTGCCGCATGAGCGGTCGCATACGGAGGGTTTCGAAGCGTGAACGAGGTGTCGTGTAATGCGAATCCAGTGCGAAAGGGACTTCTCGTCTCCGTGTCCGGCCCGTCAGGCGTCGGCAAAGGGTCTGTGATCGATAAGGTTCGTGAACTGCTTCCGGAAATCGCGCATTCCGTATCGGTAACCACGCGGTCGATGCGTGAGAACGAGGTTGAGGGTGTCTCCTATTTCTTCCGCACGGAAGAGGAATTCAAGAAGATGATGGCCGCGGGCGAGATCCTCGAACACGACATCTATTGTAACAATTTCTATGGCACACCGTTACCACCGCTTCTGAATCACATTAATTGCGGCCGTGATGTTCTCTTTGATCTTACGGTATCCGGAAGTCTTGCTCTGATGGAGCACTATGCCGATGCCGTGACGATATTTCTTCTCCCGCCTTCCATGTCGGAACTCCGCCGCCGCCTCGAGAAGCGTGGCACGGAATCCAAGGAAGTCATTGAGAGAAGACTGCTTGAGGCCAGCGTCGAGATCCCCAAAGCGGATCTGTTCAACTACGTCGTAATGAACGACGATCTCGACAAAGCGGCCGCCCGAATCATTGCCATCATCGAAGCCGAGAAGCATAAATACTCACGTCAGATCGGCATCGAAGAACGGATACTCAATACCTGATACGACGAACCAACCGCATGAACCATTCAAGGAGGTATATATGCTGATCAAACCACCGATCGAGAAACTTTTACCGAAGGTCGAGAGCCGTTACACGCTCGCGATGCTTGTTGCCAAGAGGGCACGCCAACTCGTTGACGGAGCCCAACCGATGGTCGAGTCCGATACTCCGAATCTTGTCACTCTCGCATGCGAAGAAGTCGCGGCGGACAAGGTGATTTGTGTGCCCGGCTTACATACACCGGTCGTCCCGTTGCGTCCCGAGATCGAGGAGGCAAGACGCCTCGCACGCGAGATGGCGGCGAATCAGGCGTCTCTCGACGCTTTTCCCGAACTGATGGATGGTCCCTTTGCTGCGGCTGATTCGAGTGTGGAACCTCAACTTCTCTTCCGCGACCCTTCGGAGACGGACGAAGAAGCTGATCTTATCGTGAATGATGACATTATTGAGGAAGTTGATTTCGAGGATTCCGTTGAACTTATTTCGGAAGATATCGAAGATTCGACCGCGGAGGAGTAAGATGCCGACAGAGAAGACAATGGAGCGTATCGTGGCGCTCGCAAAGACAAGAGGCTTCGTATATCCCGGCTCCGATATCTATGGCGGACTCGCCAATTCCTGGGACTTCGGCCCGTTAGGTGTCGAACTCAAGAACAATATCAAGCAGGCCTGGTGGAAGAAGTTTGTTACGGAGAACCCATATAATGTTGGCGTCGACTGCGCGATTCTCATGAATCCGCAGGTATGGGTCGCTTCGGGTCATGTAGGCGGCTTCTCTGATCCGTTGATCGACTGCAAGCAGTGTAAGACACGTCACAGAGCCGATAAGCTCATTGAGGAATTTGCGTTCGAGAACAAGATTGATCTCGGACCTGTCGGACTCGATGGATGGACGAATGACCAGCTTGTCGCCTATATCAAGGAGAAGAACATCGGGTGTCCTTCCTGCGGCGGTCATAATTTTACGGACGTCCGCAAGTTCAATCTGATGTTTAAGACTTTTATGGGTGTTACCGAAGACAGCAAGAATGAAGTATTTCTTCGTCCGGAGACCGCACAGGGAATCTTCGTTAATTTCAAGAACGTACAGCGTTCTTCACGCCGTAAGATTCCGTTCGGTATCTGCCAGATCGGTAAATCATTCCGCAACGAGATCACCCCCGGTAACTTCATCTTCCGCATACGCGAGTTTGAGCAGATGGAGTTGGAGTTCTTCTGTGAGCCGGGAACGGATCTGGAATGGTTCGCTTACTGGAAGGATTACTGTTATAAATGGCTGACGAACCTTGGCCTTAAGGATGAAGAACTCCGCACAAGAGATCATTCTCCGGAAGAACTCTCCTTCTATTCGAACGCGACGACGGACTTTGAATTCCTGTTCCCGTTCGGATGGGGCGAGCTGTGGGGAATCGCCGACCGTACGGATTATGACTTGAAGCAACACATGGAGCATTCGAAGGAAGATCTCACGTACTTCGATGCCGCCAAGAATGAGAAATATGTTCCGTACGTCATCGAGCCGTCTCTCGGCGCGGACCGCGTATTGTTGGCATTTCTCTGCTCCGCTTACGATGAAGAAGTTCTGGGAGAAGGCGATATTCGCACAGTGATGCGTTTTCATCCGGCACTCGCGCCGATTAAGATCGGTGTATTGCCTCTTTCTGCCAAGCTTTCGGAGAAAGCTGAAGCGATTTATCACGATCTCTCTTCGCTCTATCCTTGTGAATTTGATGATCGCCAATCGATCGGCAAGCGCTATCGCAGGCAGGATGAGATCGGGACGCCTTTCTGCGTCGTATATGATTTCGATTCGGAGAATGACGGATGTGTGGAGATCCGTGAGCGTGACTCCATGAACAAGATCGAGTATGAGCCCGGCAATGTCCGCTTCCCCGTAGAGAAGCTTCGGGAGTTCTTTGCGGACAAGTTTGTATTCTAGTTTTCAATATGCCGGCGGCGTTTTGTGGTGAGAACCAGAAGCGCCGTTGTCGCATGAGAAAAGATAAAATTCTTAGAAAGTGGAGGTTAGACCATGACAAAGTACGTGTATATGTTTACCGAAGGCAACGCCTCAATGAAGAATCTTCTTGGCGGCAAGGGTGCCAACCTGGCTGAGATGACAGGCCTGGGACTGCCGGTTCCGCGCGGCTTTACGATTTCGACCGAAGCCTGCAACCGTTATTACGAGGATAGCGAGACCATTTCGGAAGAGATCCGCAAGGAGATTTTCGAAACACTTTCCAAGACAGAAGAAACCGTCGGCAAGAGACTGGGTAATCCGGAAGATCCGTTCCTGGTTTCTGTTCGTTCCGGTGCCCGCGCATCCATGCCGGGAATGATGGACACCATCCTGAATCTCGGACTTAATGACGAAGTCGTCGTCGGACTTGCGAAGCTTACCGGCAATGAGAGATTTGCGTATGACAGCTACCGCCGTTTCATCACAATGTTCAGCGACGTTGTCATGGAAATCAGCAAGAGCAAATACGATAAGGTCTTTGAAGCCATCAAAGAAGAGAGAGGCGCGAAGCTTGATACGGACCTTGATGCCGAAGGCATGAAGGAAGTTGTCGCCGCGTTTAAGAAGGTCTATGAGGAGAATAAGGGCGAGCCCTTTCCGCAGGATCCTAAGGTTCAGCTTCTTGAATCCATCAAGGCGGTTTTCCGTTCCTGGAACAATGACCGCGCGATTCTTTACCGTCGCATGAACGATATTCCCGGAAGCTGGGGAACCGCCGTCAACGTGCAGGAGATGGTTTACGGCAACATGGGTGACACATCCGGTACCGGCGTCGCCTTCACCCGTAATCCGGCAACCGGCGAGAAGAAGCTCTACGGAGAGTTCCTGATGAACGCTCAGGGCGAGGATGTCGTCGCCGGCATTCGCACACCGCAGACCATCGACCAGCTCAAGGAAGTCATGCCCGAGGTCTATGAGCAGTTTGCCAAGATCGCGAATACACTTGAGACACATTATAAGGATATGCAGGATATGGAGTTCACCATCGAGCGCGGACAGCTCTTTATGTTGCAGACAAGAAACGGTAAGCGCACAGCCGCCGCCGCGATGCGCGTCGCTGTTGAGATGGTTGAGGAAGGTTTGAACACCAAGGAAGAAGCGATCATGAAGATCGATCCCAAGCAGCTTGACGCTCTTCTTCACCCGACGTTCGAACCCGCCGCTCTTAAGGCTGCGGTTCCTGTCGCTCACGGACTTCCGGCATCCCCCGGAGCCGCTACGGGCAAGATCTATTTCACCGCCGAGGACGCGACAAAGGCCGCGGAGAGCGGTGAGACCGTCATGCTGGTCCGTCTTGAGACCTCACCCGAAGATCTGGCCGGAATGGACGCATCCCAGGGAATTCTCACGGGTCGTGGCGGAATGACATCCCACGCCGCCGTCGTCGCACGCGGCATGGGCAAGTGCTGCGTATCCGGTTGCTCCGAGCTGACGATCAAGGAAGAAGAGAAGTTCTTCCTTACGAAGGACGGTCAGAAGTTTGTCGAAGGCGATTGGATTTCTCTCGACGGAACGACAGGTAATGTCTACTCCGGCAAGATTGCGACGCAGGAAGCAAGCCTTTCCGGCAATTTCCGCACGATCATGGAGTGGGCGGACGAGTTCCGCACGATGAAGATTCGCGCGAATGCGGACACCGTCCGTGACGCGAACGTCGCGTTTGATCTCGGCGCCGAGGGCATCGGCCTTTGCCGCACCGAGCACATGTTCTTTGAGACAGAGCGTATTTTTGCCTTCCGTCAGATGATCGTCGCCAAGGATGAGGCGCAGCGTCGCACCGCTCTTGCGAAGATTCTTCCTTATCAGCAGGCAGACTTCGAAGGATTGTTCCGCTCGATGAAAGGATTCCCGGTTACGATTCGTCTTCTGGATCCGCCGCTTCATGAATTCCTCCCGCAGAATGACGACGATGTCGCCGAACTTGCCTCCGCTCTCGGCATGGAGAAGGAGAGCCTTAAGGACTTCATCATCAGCCTTCATGAGCTGAACCCCATGCTCGGACACAGAGGTTGCCGCCTCGCGGTTACGTATCCGGAAATCGCCGAGATGCAGACCGAAGCGATCATCGCAGCCGCTATTGCCGTAAACAAGGACGGCGGACCTCAGGTCGTACCCGAGATCATGATTCCTCTTGTATGCGAGCTTAAGGAGCTCAAGTACGTCAAGAATGTCATCGTCAAGACGGCAGATGCCCTGCTCGCGAAGGCCGGCGTCAATATGACGTACAAGGTCGGTACGATGATCGAGATCCCCCGTGCCGCTCTTACTGCCGACGAGATCGCAACCGAAGCCGAGTTCTTCTCCTTCGGAACGAATGACCTGACGCAGATGACCTACGGTCTTTCCCGTGACGACGCCGGCAAAATTCTCGACGCGTACTATCAGAAGAAGATTTTCGAGTCGGATCCGACAGCCCGTCTGGATACGATCGGCGTCGGCAAGCTGATGAAGATCGCTTCGGAGAGCGGCCGCGCCACACGCCCGGATATCAAACTCGGCATCTGCGGTGAGCATGGTGGCGATCCGTCCTCGATCGAATTCTGCAACACGCTCAAGTTCTCCTATGTATCCTGCTCGCCGTTCCGCGTGCCGATCGCACGTCTTGCTGCGGCACAGGCAGCGATCCGTCAAAGATAAGATCTTCATTCCATCCAGAATTGTAAAAGACCCCGCGTTCCCAAGAACGCGGGGTCTTTATCTTTGGTGTGCCACGCATGGCGATTAACTTGACGGTGAAAGTCCGTTATGGGGGTATGTAGCGACCAACCATTAGCTTAAGGCAAGGGTGTCCATTGTGAAGTGGAATCTGAAGGAAGCCGGCGGCAAAGTTCCGACCCGAGGAACACAAATCTTATAAGGCGCGAAGTGCAGGGTGAGACTGCCAAACAAGTCAAAGCCCCAAAGCTACACAGATGCGCAAGCGTAAATAAGGCGGGTACATGGAACGAAAGTGAATCGTCTTACCGTGGGAGATCTCGCGGACGGGTGGAAACAGAGTAAGAAGCCCGGTTGAAACAAGATTTATCGCGAGAAGTCAGCAGAAGCCATAGTACCCGCGTGTCGCGACACGCGGGGAAGGGCGGAACCAAAAGAGGTGAGAGTCAATGAAAGCTACGGACGGTGACAAGCAAAAGCACAGACAACTTCGAATCGAAGGCTATCTGCAAAAGGTACTTGCGGAACAAGGAGAATATGCGGAAGTGTGTACGTCACAAGAGATAGCTGAAAACAACGTCACCGACACGAACGAGCAGACGGAAGGCTTGCTCGAGCAAATTTTAGCCGGAGAGAATCTGAATCTAGCCTATAAGCAGGTGAAGAGGAACAAAGGCGCAGGCGGAACCGACGGCATGCAGGTGGATGAACTTCTGCCCTTCCTGAGAGAACACCAGAACGAGCTCGTGCAATCCCTTCGGGACGGTAAATATCGTCCACAACCCGTACGGCGGGTAGAGATACCCAAAGACAACGGGAAAACCAGAAAGCTGGGAATACCAACCGTCGTAGACAGGCTCATTCAACAGGCGATCTGCCAAGTATTGAACCCAATCTTCGAGAAACAATTTTCAGACAACAGCTTTGGCTTCCGACCGAAGCGGAGTGCACACGATGCACTGAAGAGATGCCAGACCAACATAACAGAGGGCTACAAATATGTAGTTGACATGGATTTGGAAAAGTATTTCGACACCGTAAACCAAAGCCGACTCATCCAGATTCTGTCGGAAACGATAAAGGACGGACGGGTGATCTCCCTGATCCACAAATTCCTGAATGCAGGAGTTATGGTTAAAGGAGCGTTTGAGGAAAGTCCTGAAGGGGTTCCACAAGGCGGGCCACTAAGTCCGCTACTGGGGAACATTATGTTGAACGAATGTGACAAAGAACTCGAGAAGCGCCGACACCGCTTTACTCGCTATGCAGACGATCTGATGGTCTTCTGCAAGAGCAAGAAGGCGGCACAACGCACACTTGATCGCATTCTTCCATTCATCGAGGGGAAATTATACCTTAAGGTGAATCGGGAGAAAACCAAAGTCGCACACGTCAACTACGTGAAGTACCTAGGTCACAGTTTTTACATTTACCGGGGAGAGGCAAGACTTCGAATCCATCCGAAGAGCATCCAGAAACTAAAGGACAAAGTCCGCCAAGTAACGGGAAGAAGCAACGGAATGGGAATTCAGGAGCGAAAGGACAGACTCAACCAAGTGGTCAGAGGCTGGACGAATTACTTCAAGCTGGCAGATGCAAAGAACTTGCTAAAGGAGTTGGACAAGTGGTTAAGAAGTCGGATACGCATGGTAACCTGGAAGCGATGGAAGAAAACAAAGACACGCTACACCAATCTCAAACGAGCGGGTGTGGAGGATGAACGGGCGTGGATGTGGGCGAACACAAGAAAAGGCTACTGGCGAACAGTCCATAGCCCCATTTTGTTAAGAGTCCTATCTAACGATCTGATTAGACGTGCCGGATATCTCGGTTTTCTGGAATGTTATTCTGCGAAATAATGTGTAAACTTTGGAAGCGCCGTATACCGAACGGTACGTACGGTGCTGTGGGAGGTCGCCCGGTCAAATAATGACCGGGCTCCTACCCGATT
>JACCEE010472576.1_pt1 | contig 21712 bp, 22 predicted proteins | sample 7449931 | NCBI WGS metagenome assembly JACCEE01 (sample SAMN15323457, study PRJNA562643) | freshwater metagenome | isolation source: river surface water | place: USA:Blue River Watershed | collected 2017-08-19 | reverse complement strand
CTCGACCGAGGTCGACGCCCGCCTGAGCTTCGATGCCGCCGCCACCGTCACCCGCGCCGAGCGCCTGATCGAGCTCTATCAGGCCGAGGGCGTCGACACCAATCGCGTGCTGATCAAGATCGCCGCCACCTGGGAAGGCATCCAGGCCGCAGCCCGGCTCGAGCAGCGCGGCATCCACTGCAACCTCACGCTGCTGTTCTCGTTCTGCCAGGCTGTGGCCTGCGGCCAGGCCAGGGTGCAGCTGATCTCGCCCTTCGTCGGGCGCATCTACGACTGGTACAGGAAGCAGGCCGGCGCGAGCTGGGACGAGGCGGCGATGGCAGGAGTCAACGATCCGGGAGTGCGGTCGGTGCGCCGCATCTACGAGTACTACAAGCGCTTCGGTATCGCGACCGAGGTGATGGGTGCGAGCTTCCGCAACGCGGGCCAGATCGTGGCGCTGGCGGGCTGCGACCTGCTGACGATCAGCCCGGAGCTGCTGGGCCAGCTCGCCGCGGGCGAGGCGGAGCTCGAGCGAGCGCTCGACCCGCAGGCTGCGCGCGCGATGGATCTGCCCTTCGTGCAGTACGACGAGGCGGGGTTCAGGCTCGCGCTCAACGAGGACGCGATGGGAACCGAGAAGCTTGCCGAGGGCATCCGCGCCTTCTGTGCCGACGCGCTCAGGCTCGAACAGCTGATACTGGCCGCCTGGAAGCCATGAGCGACGCACTGCCCCCCATTCCGGCCAAGCGCTACTTCACCATCGGCGAGGTGGCCGAACTCTGCAGCGTCAAGCAGCATGTGCTGCGCCACTGGGAACAGGAGTTCAGTCAGCTCAAGCCGATGAAGCGCAACGGCAACCGGCGCTACTACCAGCACCACGAGGTGCTGCTGGTGCGCCGCATCCGCGAACTGCTGCACGAACAGGGCTACACGATTGCCGGAGCTCGCAGCCGCCTGCTCGACCAGCATGAGTCTGCGCAAAGGCCCGCCGGCCCGGACTGGGCACAGGTCCGCGCCGAACTGCTCGAGATCAGAAAAATTCTGACTGACTAGAGAAAAAGCGGCTTTTCTGCCTACAATACAGGTCTTCGGCGTGTAGCGCAGCCTGGTAGCGCACTTGCATGGGGTGCAAGGGGTCGCGAGTTCGAATCCCGCCACGCCGACCATACAGACTGCGGCCTGCAATCGACAAGATTGAAGGCCGCTTTTCTTTGCCTATCTCTCCGCCGGGGACGCATCCGTCCCCTGCCGCGGCATCGGAAAAGTCACCCTGATGCGGAGGCCTTGCTGCGACGTCGCCTCGAGCAGGATGAAGTACGATGGACTCGAGAGCGCGAGCGAACGCAAAGACCTGATCGCCTACCTGGCCAGCCAAGGCAGGTAGAGTCCGCCAGCATCGACCTTCGATCCATGAGCCACAACCGAATCCCCTCGCTGCCTTCTGGTCTGACCCCGCTGGCCAGGCTGGCTTTTCAGATGGGTCGCGCGGCTGGAATCCTGTCGCTGGGCCTGCTGCTCGCCTGTGCGGGAGCGCAGGCATTCGAGGCAGGCACCCCAGCTGAGCCAGACCGCTTCACGGAAGCCGCCCTGTGCGTCGCCACCCTGGAACGCGAAGTCAAGTCAAGCCTGCACCCAGACCCGACTCAGCAGGAGCGGGGACAGTGGCAACAGCGCCTGGAAGGCGCCTTTGCCCACATGGGCGATGCCTATCGCGACGGCCTGTCAGGCAATGCCGGCAAGGCCCTGCTGCATGCAGCGGAATCCGAAGTGGCCACCTGGCCGCCAGACCGCCTGGAGCCACAGGCCCGTTCCTGCGAACTTCAGGGCAATACTCTGCTCCAGCAAGCCTCGGGCCTGCAGAAGCTGCTGGTCCGCAGATCGGCGCAACGGCTGCTGGAGCGGGAGCTGGCCAAGCTGGCCCAGCCACCAGCCCGTTAGCTGGCATGCAGACGACCCATGCCATCGCGGAATCCCCCGGCCATCAGGCTATAATGCCTGACTTCGGCGTGTAGCGCAGCCTGGTAGCGCACTTGCATGGGGTGCAAGGGGTCGCGAGTTCGAATCCCGCCACGCCGACCATACACGACTACGGGTCGCAGGGCAGAAGCTCTGCGACCCGTTCTCTTTTTCGGCCAAGTAAATCGACCGAGCCGGTGGCACGAGCCGGACGCCCCTGGATCGCACTTTGCAGCAGGCAGTCCGCCTGCAACGGCTCCACGACGATGAAGCTGGGCCGGTGCACGCCATGCCATTCCCAGAGGTAGCTGGCCAGTCCGGCCGCCATGCCGCCGACGCCACCCTGCAGGAAGACATGGGTAAAGACGCCCGGCTCGCCGGCACGGCCACCCGTCTGCTCGACGATCTCCTCGGCGATCGTGGCGTAGCCTTGCATCACATCGCGGGGAATGGCTTCGTAGCCGTCGTAGGACGTGTCCGACACCACCTGCCAGCCATTGAGATCCGCGAGTCGCGCGGCTTCCTGCACCGAATCGTCGTAATTGCCACGGATGCGGATGATCTCGGCCCCAAGGGCGGCGATGGCCTGCTCGCGCTCCTCGCTCACGTGGGCATGCAGCACGATCACGCAGCGGCAACCTGCATCCCTAGCGGCAGCGGCGAGGCCGCGACCATGGTTGCCGTCGGTGGCGCTGATGACCGTGTAATCATCCAGCTGGTCGGCGTAGCGCCCCGCCAGGATGGCGACCGGATCGAAATCCGGATGCAGCCGCAGGATCTGGCGCACCAGCGCGATGGGCGCCCCCAGGGCCTTGAAGCTGCCCAGCGGTGATCGCAGCGACTCGTCCTTGATGCTGACGCGGGCGACCTGGAGCCGCGCTGCCAGATCCGGCATGTCATGCAGCGGCGTCGCGGTATGGGCGATCTGCTGCCAGCGAGACAGCCATTGACGGCTTTCGTGGGCACGCATAATGTTCATGACCGCCGACAATTCGGCCGGATAGGGTGCATGCAAGGCTCCGTGGTTGTACTTCAGCATGTTTCTGGGAGTTTCAATGAACGGAAATCTCACGCGTTCAGCGTGCGGCCAAGCAGTCCTGCACCACGTCCAGCAGCACCTGCGCACCCATGGCGAGCTGTTCGTCGTCCGTGTACTCGCTCGGGTTGTGGCTGATACCGCTGCGGCTAGGCACAAAAATCATGGCGGAGGGCGCGATGCGGGCCATCATCTGGGCATCGTGTCCGGCACCCGAGGTCATGCGCACATGCGACAAACCACGCCGCAGGGCGGCCGCCTCGATGCGGTCGGCCAGCCGAGCATCGAACACCACTGGCTCGAAACGCACCAGACGCTCGGTCTCGATCTGAACGCCTTCGCGTTCGGCCAGCACGACCAGGAAATCGGCGAAGCGCTGCTCCGCCGCCTGCAGACGCCGTTCGTCGGGATCGCGCAGGTCCACTGTGAACATGGCCTTGCGCGGAATCACGTTGATCACGTCGGGCTCGAAGCGCAGCGAACCGACCGTGGCGAGCGTGGTGTCGGGTGCCGCCGCGACCACCTGTTCACGCAGGTGTGCGATGCAGGCCGCGGCGGCGTAGCCCGCGTCGTGGCGCAGCCGGGTCGGCGTCGTGCCGGCATGGTTGGCCATCCCATTGATCACGACCTTCTGCCACGAGATGCCCTGCAGGTTTTCCACCACGCCGATGAACTGGCCCTCCGATTCGAGCACCGGCCCCTGCTCGATGTGCAGCTCGATGTACTCGTTGGGCACCATGGCTCCCGGTGCCATGTCGCCGGCATAGCCGATGCGCTCCAGCTCGTCACCGAACCGAGTGCCGTCGGTGCCGATTGTGTCCAGCGTGGTCTGCACGTCCAGGCCCCCGGCGTAGACCAGCGAGCCCATCATGTCAGGCTGGTAGCGCAAGCCTTCTTCGTTGGTGAAGGCCGCAACGACGATTGCACGCTGCGGCAAGCAGCCTGCGCTGCGGTAGGCCCGCACCACCGCCAGGCCGGCCAGCACGCCGTAGCACCCGTCGAGGGCTCCGGCGTTACGCACCGTGTCGATGTGAGATCCCATCATCAGCGGCCTCGCATGTCCTTCGACCGAAGCCGCCGGCAGGATGCCGAAGATGTTGCCGACGTGATCCACCCGGACCTCCAGGTCCAGTTCGCGCATCCAGTGCACCAGCCGATCGCGGCCGGCTTTCTCGTCGTCGGTGAGGGCAATGCGAGCGCGCCCGCCCTGTGCGGGATCGTGCCCGATCGCGCCGAGTTCGCGAATCTGCTGCAACAGCAGCGGAACATCCAGGGAAATTTCTGTGGTGGACATGTGCAATTCCTGCGTGGCTCTTTTGACGAATGCTATTCATCATTCCGGATTGAACCAGATCCAGACGGCCCCGCAGTTGACAGGACTGCGTCCCGTTTGCCTCGCTCCCCGCCATGGGCTAAGCTCCCAGGGACAGGAGCATGTGGAGGAAGAGATGAGGATCGGCATCGTTCTGCTAGCAGCGTTGGGCTTGGTCGCCCCGGCACAGGCACAGCCCGGGCAGACGGCCGCGGCCTCGGGACCGGAATCGCTGTCTCTGACGCTCTACCCCGGCGACGTCGCGCTCGTCAGGGAACGGCGCTCCGCCCGCCTGCCCGGCGGCCTGGCGCGGCTGCAGGTCGGAGGCATCCCGGCCCGGATCCGCCCGGAGACAGCCATGCTGCAGGCAGACAGCAATGCAGGACTCAAGCTGCTCGAACTGCGCCACGACCCCGGAAGGCTGTCTCTGCAGACGCTGCTCGAGCAGCATGTCGGGCGCGAGGTCGGCGTGCTGGGCGGCCCGCCAGGCGGCGCAGCTCCGACTGTCGAGCGCGCCATCCTGCTTTCGGTCCAGGGCGGCATCCTGCTGCGATTTCCCGGCCGGATCGGAGCCGCAGCTGCTGATCGGATCGTGTTCGACGACCTGCCTGCAGGCCTGGATGGGCGGCCCACCATTGACGCCCTGCTCGAATCCCTGCCCGGTCTCCAGGCCCTGGACCTGGCCTACCAGACCGGCGGCCTGTCCTGGCATGCCGACTATGTCGCGCTGCTGTCGGCAGACGGGCGCAGCCTCGACCTGTCGGGCTGGGCCACGATCGGCAACCGCAGCGGCGCAGACTTCCATGACGCCCGGCTGCAGCTCGTCGCGGGCGCCGTCAACCGGGTGCAGGAAGCCCAGGCAGCAAGCGAGCGGATCGCGCGCGCCAGCGTCATGAGCGCCGCCGGAGCCCCCGCCGAGGAGGCACTGCTCGACTACCATCTCTACCGCTACGAGCGCCCGGTCACGCTGCGCGACCAGCAGACGCTGCAACTCGCGCTGCTGCCGGTGACCCGCGTGCCAGTGCGGCGCGAATACCTGATCTCCGACCTGGCTCAGCCTTATCCGGAACGGCAGGACGGCGGCGCCCAGCAGCTCAGGCCCGTCGTGATGCTGGAATTCGTCAACCCGGGCGGACAGCCTGGCAAGCCGCTGCCAGCCGGCACCGTGCGCGTCCACGCGCCCGACCAGCAGGACGCGCTGCAACTGGTCGGCGAGGACCGCATCCCGCACGTCGCTGTCGGCGAGACCGTCAGGCTCAGACTGGGCAGCGCCTTCGACCTGCCAGCCGAGCGGCGCCAGATCGCCTACCGCAAGCTGAGCGACAACAGCAGCGAGAGCAGCTGGCGCCTGAACCTGCGCAATGCCGGCACGCAGGCCGCGACGGTGAAGCTGCAGGAGAACATCCCGGGCGACTGGACACTGGTGCAGTCCAGCCATCCAGGCCGGCAGGAATCGGCGCATGTCATGGCCTGGACGCTGACCGTGCCGGCAGGCGGCACGACGCAGCTGGACTACACGGTGCGCCAGCGCTGGTGAAGCCGGTTCTGGCGGCGGATAATGCCCATTTGACCCGCTGATGACAATGGACCAAGACTTCGCTCCCGGCCGCTGGCTGCCGACATCGTTTGCCGAGGCTTTCCTGCGCTTCCATGGCGACTTGGTCGAACTGCGCATGCAGCTGCGCTGCCGCGGCATGGCCACGGGCGAACCCGGCCAGCGCCTGGTGCAGCTGCTGGCAGATGACGAACTGCTGCTGGCCGAACTGCCCCTGGGCCCGCTGCAGCCGGACGCAGCCGGCCTGGCCCGCGTCAGCGCCACTGTGATCCCGAACCCGCCAGCCGGCCAGCACGCGCGCAAGCTCTCGCTCGCACTGGTGTCTGCACGGCCCGGTGGTGCCGACAAGCTGCATGACCGCTGGCGTTTCGCGCTGCCACACCGCTTCGCCCAGCCCAGCCTGGAAGGCGCGGTGCGCCTGCAACTGGCCAGCGCGCTGCCGACACTCGGGATCGAGGCCATCAGCAACCCGCGCGCCGCAGTTGATCGCAGCGGCACGCTGGCACTCGAGCTCTGGTCGCTCGACCAGCCCTACCAGGGCGGCAGCTTCCAGGGCAAGCCGCTGGGCAGCGTCACGCTGGGCAGCCTGGCCGGACAGCAGCGCTGGACCGGCCTGAGCCAGGCCTGGCACCTGCCCGTGCTGCACGAAGAGCCCGCCAGCAGCCACCTGACGCTGATGCTGCGCGAATGGACGACTGCAGGATACGTGACGCGCGACTGGCGCGAACTCGACTGGCCACGCCACCGGGCCGGCCCGGTGATCTCGCTCAATCGCTCCAGCACAGCCGCGCTGCGCTCTGTGCACGGCGTGAGCGACAGGCTCGCGCGCACCATCGTGGCCTCGCGCCCCTTTGCCACCGTCGATGAATTGCGCCGGGTACGCGGCATGAGCGCACGGCTCTTTGCCAGGCTGCGCGACCGTGCCGTGACCTGATCAAGAGATTCAGGCATCGCAAATGGTCGCAAGACAGCCCGACCGGAACCGTCGGAGTGCTTCTGACTGGTCGGGGATTCCCGGTCAGCCGCTTCGGCCCGGGCGCATTCGGCCCAGAAGACCATCACGCAGGACCCATTGGTGAAACAGCGCTGCCCCGACATGCAAGATCACCCCTGCAATTGCCAACTTGGATGCGAATCCATGCACCTTGCGCGGCGTGTAGGCATTGAAGTCGGCAGGCACTGTGCCGCTGCCGAACACCGCATCGAGCAGGCCGCTCTGCAGGGCCAGCATGCCCCCGCTGAAGGCCATCAGCAGCACAACGCTGTTCAAGGCGATGTGACCGAACCGGGCGATGCGTCCACCAGGCAGTGCCGGCGGCAGCGCATGGCGACGACGCAACAGGATGCGCACGAAAACGAGCATCACTGCCACCACACCGACCAGCAGGTGAATGCGCAGATTGCCGATCTTGGCCCCGTCGTTGGGCAAGGCTTCGAGCACGAAAGTGCCCGTCAGCAACAGAAAGATCACGGCTGCTGCGGCCAGCCAATGCACGACCACCTGGCTTGTGGCATAGCGAAACGATGTCATGGTTCTTGCTCCTTAGCGGGTTCGATGGGAAACGGTAGCCTGCGGACTCGGCAGGTGCTGCAGGGGATCGCCAGCCAGCGCGGCGCTGAGGGCCACGGTGTCCACTAGGCGCTGTGCCTGCGCGGCCACCAGGCCGCTGCGGGCCTGCAGCAGCATCTGGTCGGCCACCAGCAGTTGCACCGGGCTCGCGGCACCGGCGCGGTACTGGCTTTGCAGCACAAGATGCTGCTCCTCGGCCGCACGCACGCTGCGCGACAGCGCGGCCAGTGACTCGGCGTCGTGCGCCACCGCCAGCAGTGCATCGGCCACGTTGCGCAGCGCGTCGAGCACCACGCGCTGGTAGTTGGCCGCCGCAGCCTCGAGCGCCGCCTGCGCGGCACGCCGCTCGGCCGGCAGGCCGGCATTGAACAAGGGCTGGCTCAGCTGGCCGACCACGCTCCACACCGCCGCCGGGCCGCCGAACAGCGCCGAGGTCGTGAGCGCCTGGCTGCCCAGGCTGGCGCTGAGGTTGAGCTGCGGGTACTGGCGCGCATAGGCCGCCCCCAGTTCGGCATGTGCGGCCCGCATGCCGGCCTCGGCAGCCTGGATGTCAGGCCTCCGGCGCGCCCATTCGGACGGCACCGACAGGGGGATGCGCTCCGGCAGGCTGAAGTCGGCCAAGGTGAAGCCGGGTACACCCTGCGCAGGCGGCCGGCCTGCCAGCACGGCCAGCAGGTGATCTGTCTGCTGCAGCTGCTTGCGCAGCAGGGGCAGGCCGGCGCGTGTCAGCTCCGCCTGTGCCTTGAGCGCACTCACCTCGTCGGGTGCCGCCTGCCCCAGGCGGGTGCGCACCTCGGCCAGCCGGACCAGTTCGACCTGCGTGCCCAGTATGGACGTCTGGGCCTCGATCTGGCCGGCCAGCCGCGCCCGCGTGATCGCGGCAGTGGCGATGCCTGCGGCCAGCGCGTGGCGCGCGGCGCTGAGTTCATGCTGCCGGATGTCTGCCCGCGCGGCCAGGGTGCGCAGGCTGCTGTCGATTCCGCCACCGAAGTCGAAGCGGTAGCGGACACCGACACTGGCGCTGTACAGGCTGGACCTGCGCGTGTCGCCCGGCAAGCCCTGGCTGCTGGGACTGGTCTGCTGGCGTTGCGCAGCCAGGCCCAGATCCACCTGGGGCAGCCGGGTCGATCCTGCCTGGGCGGAGTACAGCTCGCTCGCCTGGGCCAGCACCGCATCGGCAGCGGCCAGCGTGGGACTGGCGCGCAGCGCCTCGTCCACCAATGCATCCAGCGCCGGGGAGCGCAGCATGCGCCACCACTGGGCTTCGGCCGTCCCGTCGACCACCTGCTGCGCCTGGCCGTGAGGGCCGTCTGCCGCGGCGGTGACCATGAGGGTGGAGCCGTCCGCCAGGCCACGCATGGGCGGCGGCTGGTACTGCGGTGCGGCGACGCAAGCGGCCAGCAGCCAGGTGGTGACCAGCGGCACGAGGGCTGCGCGAACGCTGGGTGTCGGGGAGATCGTCATGGCCAGGCTCCTTGCAGGCAACGGACAGGGGATCAGGCCAGCTCGACCGCGCGTCCCTCGCCGGTCTCCTCGTGCGTGACGCCGTCGCGTATGTGGTACAGCCGCTTGAAGGTGGGAATGATCTTCTCGTCGTGCGTGACGACGATGATGGCAGTCTGGTAGCGCTGGGCCATGTCATTGAGGATGCGGATCACCGCCATGGCACGCTCGCTGTCGAGCGGCGCCGTGGGCTCGTCGGCCAGGATCACCGGTGGCTGGTTGACCAGGCCGCGCGCGATGGCAACGCGCTGCTGCTCGCCGCCCGAAAGCTGCGATGGCATGGCCTTGGCGCGGTGCTGCACGTCCAGCGCGCTGAGCAGATCGATCGCCCGCGCACGCGCCTCTCCATTGGGCATGCCGGCGAGCATCGGCAGCAGCGCCACGTTGTCGGTGACGTCGAGAAAGGGGATCAGGTAGGGTGCCTGGAAGACGAAGCCGATGCGGTCGCGCCGCAGCGCACGCAGGTCATCGACCCGCCAGCCTCCGTCATAGATCACCTCGTCGCCCAGCGTCATGTGCCCGGCGCTGGGGTCGATCACCGCCCCCAGGCACTTGAGCAAGGTGCTCTTGCCGGAGCCGGATGGCCCGATCAGGCCGACCACCTCGCCAGGGGCGACCTCCATGTTCACGCACTTGAGCGCATCGACCGCGGTGTCGCCGCTGCCGTAGCGCTTGCGCAGGTCCTCGATGCGGATTCCCTTGCCGGTCATGTCAGCCTCCGATCGCTTCTGCCGGATCCACTCGCAGCGCCATGCGGATGGCAATCACGCTGGCCAGGGCGCAGATCACCAGCACGATGGCCAGGCCGGCGAGCGAGTCCTGCGGCATCAGCAGCACGTACTTCGGGAACAGGGGAGCAGCAAAGGTGGCGGTGATCTTGCCGACCGCGAAGCCGATCAGCCCGAGGGCGAGTGCCTGCTGCAGGATCATCCAGGCGATGGTGCGGTTGCGCGTGCCGATCAGCTTGAGCACCGCGATCTCGCGGATCTTGTCCATCGTCAGCGTGTAGATGATGAAGGCGACGATGGCTGCGCTGACCGCAGCCAGTATGAGCAGGAACATGCCGATCTGCCTGGCCGAGGTGGCGATCAGCTTGCCGATCAGGATACCCTCCATCTCGGCACGCGTGTAGACGGTGAGCCGTTTCCAGCGGCGCACCGACTCGGCCACCTCGTCGGGGCTGGCACCGGGACGCAGTCGCACCAGCACGGCGTTGACCGTGCTGCTGCTGGCCTGAGAGGCATTGATGGAGGACAGCAGGCCTGGTACGCCTGGCCGGTTGAAGGCCGGGTTGGCTGCCGTGCGCGCGCGGTTCTGCAAGATGGCGTCGTTGTCCTTGAGGAACTGTGCTTCCTGCGCGTCCTTGAGCGGGATGAAGACCATCGGGTCACCGCTGGACGAGACCATGCGGCGCGTGAGACCGACCACGGCGTATTCGTTGCGCCGGATGCGCAGCTGGTCGCCGATCCGGAATCCGGTGGCGATGTCGGCCATTGCCTCGTAGTGGCCGCGAGTGACGCGGCGGCCAGCCACCAGCACCGGCGGCCAGCCGGACGAGCCCCAGGCTTCGCCGGGCACGATCCCCACGACCATGGCGCGCACATCGCGTCCGCCCTGGCGCACCTGCATCGTCAGGTAGGTGACGTTGGCCGCCTCGGCCACGCCTGGCATGGTGCGCAGGGCACGCTCGGCATCGTCGGGAATGCTGGAAGGCTCGGCGTAGGGGCCGAGGGTGTCGCGCTGCACCACCCAGAGGTCGGCACCGCTGTTGTCGAGCAGAGCCTTGCCATCGTCGACCATGCCACGGTAGACACCGGCCATCACCAGCGTCACGCCCAGCAGCAGGCCGAGGCCGAGACCGGTGAAGACGAACTTGCCCCAGGCATGGACGATGTCGCGGCCGGCGAGACTGATCATGGCGCGACCCCCGGGATGCGCTCGACGACGTGGATGCGCGAGCGTTCGCTGAGCGCCTTCTCGCTGTAGAGCACGATGGTGTCGCCGGCCTCCAGTCCTTCCAGCACCTGGACCCGGCCGTCGAGGTCGGCACGGCCCAGCCTGACGGGAACGAAGGCCAGGCGGTCGCCTTTTGCGACCCAGACCCCGACCTGCTGGCCCAGCCGCTGGACGGCCGCGCCGGGAATCACCGGTCCCTCGGGCAGGTGCGGCAGGTCGACAGTGACCTCGGCACGCTCGCCGATCGGCGGCAGGGGTTGCGGCACCGCCTTGAATGCCACCTTGGCCAGCAGCTCCTCGGTGACCGCATCGGCACGCAGTTCGGTGCGCAGGACCTGCCCTTCCAGCACCTGGCCACGACGCGAGCGCAACGCCACGCGTGCCGGCTGCGCAGCAGCCAGGCCACCGGCGCTGACCTGATCGAAGCGGGCGCTGACCCACAGAGACTTCGGATCGACCACCTCGACGACGGCCTGCCCCGCCACCACCGTGGTGCCAGGCTCGATCTCGCGCGAGGTGACCACGCCGTCCACAGGCGAGACCAGGCGCAGGCTGGCACGCTGTGCGCGCAGCGCCTGCAGATCTGACTGGGCGCGTGCCTGGTCCTCGCGTGCCGCGGCCAGTGCCGCACTGGCCAGTTGCAGATCCTGCCCGCGTGCGGCCAGCAGTTCCTCGCTGGTGGCCTTCTCGGCGAACAGTTGTTCATAGCGGCGCGCCTGGGCTGCGGCATGGGCGTGCCGCGCGGTGGCATCGGCGAGCGTCGCCGCGCTGCGCCTGACCAGCGCCTCCTGCGAGCGCAGCCGGTCGTCGCTGTCGACCGGGTCCATCTCGCCGAGCCGCTGGCCGGCATTGACGGAATCGCCCACCTCGACGTCCAGGCGCAGCAGTCGCCCGGGGGCCGTCGGCCCGATGCGGTTCAGCTGGCGCGCCTCGACATTGCCCACGCCGAAGATCGCCGGGCGCAGCGCGCGCTGCTCAACCTTGACGAGCGTGACGGCGACCGGGGCCAGCGGCCCTGAGCGCAGGGCCACATAGCCCAGCAGGCCTGCCAGTGGCACCAGCACGGCCACGATGGCCAGCATGCGCCGGCTCAGGGGGATGCGTTCCATCATGCATGTACTCGGGTGATGCCGCGCCGGTAGATGGCGAAGACGCGTGGGGCGTCGCGGCTGATGCGTTGAACTTCGCCGGCGATCAGGGCTTGCATGACCAGGCCCTGGATCGTGCCGATGAAGAGGACGGCAGCAGCCTCGACGTCGAGCAGCGGGTCGAACTCGTCGCTGTCGCGGCCGCGTTCGAGCAGCAGACGCAGCCGCTCGTCATACCGGCGCAGCAAGGTGGCGGCCATGCGCTTGGGTGCAGTCGAGCCGGCCCGCTGCAGCTCGCCGAACATCATGCGGGGCACCCCCGGGTGCTCGGTCACGAAGACAGCGTGTGCCATGAACATCGCCTCCAGCACGCCGCTGGCAGTGGGCACTGCGACCCTGGCGGCAGCATCCAGGCGCGACAGCAGCCGCTCTGCCACCCAGCCCATCACGGCTTCCAGGATGGCATCCTTGGTCGGGAAATGCTTGAAGAGCGCGCCCTGTGTGACCCCCATCTGCCTGGCGATCGCGGCGGTGGTGATCTCGCCGGGATCGTGGTCCGCGGCCAACGCGATGACTGCACCCACGGTTGCGGCACGGCGTTCTTCGGCAGGAAGGTGTTTGGGGGACATTCGACAGCGCCAAAAGATAGTGACTGATTACTATCCTATCGTCATCAAGAATACCCGTCAAGGTATATTTCATGCCAACGAACGGGAGCGCACGCTTTCGCCATCTCGGCCAGCGGGACAGTCTGGAGATGGGAAACGGCGTCACGGGCCATGACGGGGCCTGCTCCTGCCCCGCACAGCCCTGAACCAGGATGACCGACTGGCTCAGTCGTCCCGCCCCTGCCGCTTCATGGGCTCGTGCCGGCGCGGATCGTTCATCATCTCCTGCGGCGAGCGGTGGCCGGACATGCCGGCAATGCCCGGCATCTGGACGTCGCCATGGTGCTGGCCGGGCTTGCAGGGGCCCAGCCACTTGCCCTGCGTGACAATGCGCATGTCGGCCATGCCCTCGAGCGGCGGCGCGTAGCGCACCCTCGCATCGCTGCGGTAGGACCGGCCGAGATCGCCGCTGACTACGGCATCGGTGGTGGCGGTCGTCTTCGAGTCGACCTTGCAGACGGTATGGATATGCGTGGGCCCGTCGGCAGCACGCTTGACGTCGATGACGCTGCAGTCGGGCTTGCTGCGTTCGTCCGGCATCCTGTGCTGCTCGATCATGCTGTCGGCGCCCTGGTCGATGCAGATCTGCATCGACCCGTGCGACGGCATGCCTTCGATGCGGTTCTCCATCTCCCACAACCCGGACTTGCGCGCCGGCATGTCAGCGGCCTGGGCCAAGCCACCTGCCAACAGCAGGCAGGCGACTGGCAGCCTTATCAGTTCCATCTTCATCATTCCTCCCTTGGTCGGGACCACCGGGCCCCTGAGGAGATGCTAGATCAGATGGATGCGCAAGTCACCCCCGGCGCCGAGCCGGACCCGCCTGGCCTCAGCCGCCGCTGCGTCTGGCCTTGAAGCCCTCGGCCTGCAGGAAGGCGACCACCTTGTCGCAGTGGTCGCCCTGCACCTCGACCTGTCCGTCCTTGACAGTGCCGCCGCTGCCGCAGGCGGCCTTGATCCGCTTGGCCAGCGCCGCCAGCGCCTCGGCATCGAGCAGCAGGCCGCGCACGACCGTGACGGCCTTGCCGCCGCGCCCCTTGGTCTCGCGCTGCACGCGCGCGATGCCGTCGCCCACGGGAAGCGCTCTCCGGCTGGCGCACTGGCACTGCGCGACCGGCTGGCGGCAGCCCGGGCACATGCGGCCGCTGTCGGTCGAGTAGACCAGGCCGCCGAGTTCTCGCAAGGATTTCATGTCCTGTCCGGCTTTTGATGGAGGGCCGTATTGTGCGCCTGGCCAGGGGCTGCCAACCGCGTCGCGTCTAGCCGTGATCCGAAATCCTGGAGACCGGCTTTAATATTCACGTAGAATGAATATTAAATGCAGTCAGCACAAAGCCAGAGCCATGACGAACCAGCAACCCGAATCGATCACCCAGCCTCACGACCACCGCAACGCGGAGGCAATCTACCCCTTCGACGCGCGCGGAGTCGCCAAGCGTTTCCGGCACTCGGCCATCTTCGGTGCGCTCGACGCGCTGCTGCCGGGCGAGACTATGCGTTTCGTCAATGACCACGACCCGATCCCGCTGCTGCACCAGATGGCCTCGCGCTACGGCTCATCGGTCAAGATGAGCTATCTGGTGCGCGACGCCGAGGGCGTGGTGATCGACTTCATGCGCTGCTGATCCGGCAGCGCGACGACAGCCGCCTGTTTCCATGAGCAGCATGACTCCTAACTCAGAACTGCAGCGACCCGCCGGCGAGGCGGGAAGCCTCGAGCTGGTCTGCCCGGCCGGCAGCCTGCCGGCACTCAAGGCCGCCATCGACCACGGCGCCGACTGTGTCTACCTGGGTTTCCGCGACAGCACCAACGCGCGCAACTTCGCCGGCCTGAACTTCGACGAGACCGCGATCGCATCCGGCATCCGCTATGCGCATGAGCGCGGCCGCAAGGTGCTGCTCGCGCTCAACACCTACCCGCAGGCGGCGCATGTCGGCGTCTGGCGCAAGGCCGTCGACCGCGCCGCCGACCAGGGGGTGGACGCGGTCATCATGGCCGACCCGGGCCTGATGCAATACGCCTGCAAGACCCACCCGCAGCTGCGCCTGCACCTGTCGGTGCAGGGATCGGCCACGCACGCCGACGCGATCAACTTCTACCACCAGCAGTTCGGCATCGCGCGCGCGGTGCTGCCGCGCGTGCTGTCGATCGAGCAGGTCGAGCGCCTGGTCGACCAGACCCCGGTCGAGATCGAGGTGTTCGGCTTTGGCAGCCTGTGCGTGATGGTCGAGGGCCGCTGCGCGCTGTCTTCCTACGTGACGGGCGAGGCACCCAATACCAACGGCGTCTGCTCGCCAGCCAAGGCGGTGCGCTGGCAGGAAACGCCCAAGGGCCTGGAGTCGCGCCTCAACGGCGTGCTGATCGACCGCTATGGCCCAGGCGAGAACGCCGGCTACCCGACGCTGTGCAAGGGCCGCTTCGACGTAGGTGGCGTGAGCGACGACGGCTACTACGCGATCGAGGAGCCGACCAGCCTGAACACGCTGGCGCTGCTGCCGCAACTGATGGAAATTGGCGTGCGCGCGATCAAGATCGAGGGCCGCCAGCGCAGCCCGGCCTACGTCGCGCAGGTGACGAAAGCCTGGCGCGAGGCGATCGACCACTGCCGCGCCAACCCGCACCGCTACACGCCGAAGTCGGCCTGGATGAACTCGCTGGCCCAGGTTGCCGAAGGTCAGCAGCAGACGCTGGGCGCCTACCACCGGCCCTGGAAATGAAACCGTCGCAGGAAAGCACGACATGAAACTGACCCTCGGCCCCCTGCTCTACTACTGGCCGCGCGAGACGGTGCTGCGCTTCTACGAGGCAATGGCACAGGCTCCGCTCGACGTGATCTACCTGGGCGAAACGGTCTGCTCGCGCCGCCACGAACTGCGCCTGCCCGACTGGCTGGCGCTCGCCGCCGACCTGCGCGCGGCTGGCAAGGAAGTCGTGCTCTCGACCATGACACTGGTCGAATCCGCCGCCGACGCGGTCAGCCAGCACCGCATCACCGGCAACGACGACTACCTGGTCGAGGCCAACGACATGGGCGCGGTGCAGTCGGTCGCCAAGCGCAAGCCTTTCGTCGCCGGTCCGCACACCAATCTCTACAACGGCCCCGCGCTGGAGTGGATGAGCAGCCTGGGCGCCAGGCGCTGGCTGCCCCCGCTCGAGATGAGCCAGGCCGACCTGGCGCTGCTGCTGCAGCACAAGCCGGCCGGACTCGAGACCGAGGTGTTCGCGCTCGGCCGCATGCCGCTGGCGTTCTCGGCGCGCTGCTTCACTGCGCGGCACCGCGACCTGCCCAAGGACGACTGCCGCTTCAGCTGCATCGATTATCCCGACGGCCTGTTGCTGCAGACGCGCGAGAGCGAGGACTTCCTGGTGCTCAACGGCATCCAGACCCAGTCGGCCAGGCTGTGCAACCTGATCACCGAGCTGCCGGTGCTGCGCGCAATGGGCGTCGAGCTGCTGCGCCTGAGTCCGCAGTCGCGGCACATGTGCGAGATCATCGCCCTCTGGCGCGATGCCGTCGACGGTCGCCTGAGCCCGCAGCAGGCACAGGCCCGGCTGCAGCCGCTGCTGCCCGACCAGTCCTGCAACGGCTACTGGCATGGCCAGCCCGGCATGGTGCAGGTGGCCGCATGAACCCGACCTCACACACCGCCTTCCCCGGAGCCCACCACATGCGCAACCCGTCATCGCCACGCTTCGAAGTGCCACCGCTGGTCGGCTCACTGCTCGGGCGCCTGCCGGCCTGGCCGGGATCGGTGCTGTTCGTGACCGGCCTCAACCTGGCGCTGGCGCGCCAGCTGCCGACTGATGTCGGTGCGGCGCTCGAAGGCAAGCGCCTGCGCATCGCAGTGCGCGATGCCGGCATCGCGTTCGACTTCAGCTGGCAGGCCGGATCGTTCACCGCCAGGCCGCGCCAGCAGCAGCCCGACCTGACGATCGCCGCCAGCGCAGCCGACTTCATCGCGCTGGCGCGGCGCGAGCAGGACCCCGACACTCTGTTCTTCAGCCGCCGTCTCGTCATGGAGGGCGATACCGAACTCGGCCTGATGGTCAAGAACACGATCGATGCGCTGGAGCTGCCGGTGTTCGACCCGCGCCAGCTGCGCCTGCCGCCGCCGCTCGAGCTGCTCGGCAGCCTGGCGCGCGCCATCCGGTCGCGCTGAACTGTCCCGGTCCGCAAGATGCCGGATACCCCATCACCCCTGCGCGTCATCGTCGGCATCTCTGGCGCCAGCGGCGCCATCCTGGGCTTGCGCCTGCTGCAGCGGCTGCGTGAACAGCCCGGCGTCGAGACGCACGCGGTGGTCTCGAACGCGGGCTGGCTCAATCTGCGCCAGGAACTCGACCTCGGCGAGGAAGCCATCAAGCCGCTGGTGCATCGCCTCCATGCCGCCCACGACATCGGCGCGACGATCGCCAGCGGCTCCTTCCGCAGCCACGCGATGGTGATCGCGCCCTGCTCGATGCGCACGCTGGCTGCCGTCGCGCATGGCCTGTCCGACAACCTGATCACGCGCGCGGCCGACGTCATGCTCAAGGAGCGGCGCCGGCTCGTGCTGCTCACGCGCGAGGCGCCGCTCAACCTGGCGCATCTGCGCAACATGCTTGCCGTCACCGAGATGGGCGCGATCTGCTTCCCGCCAGTGCCGGCCTTCTACCAGCGGCCGCAATCGGTCGATGAACTCGTCGACCACATGGTCGCGCGCGTGATCGACCTGCTGCAGCTGCCGCCCCCTGCCACCGAGCTGGCGCCGCGCTGGTGCGGCCTGCCGGCACAGCCCGCCGACTGAGGTCCCACATGCCCTACCGTGACCTGCGCGACTTCATGCACCAGCTCGAGCAGGACGGCGAACTGCGCCGCGTGCCGCAGCCGGTATCGCCCCACCTCGAGATGACCGCGCTGTGCGACCGGGTGCTGCGTGCAGGCGGCCCGGCCATCCTGTTCGAGCATCCCACCGGACACGCCATCCCGGTGCTGGCCAACCTGTTCGGCACCCAGCAGCGCGTGGCGCGCGCGATGGGCGTGTCGCAGGTGCGCGAGCTGCGCACCTTCGGCCAGCTGCTCGCCGACATCAAGGAGCCCGAGGCCCCGAAAGGCCTGCGCGACATGCTCGGCATGGGCAGCCTGGTCAGGACACTCTGGAACATGGCCCCCAGGCTGGTCAGCTCCGCGCCCTGCCAGCAGCAGGTCTGGGAAGGCCCGGATGTCGACCTGGGCCGGCTGCCGATCCAGCACTGCTGGCCAGCTGACGTCGCTCCGCTGATCACCTGGGGCCTGGTCATCACGCGCGGTCCGCACAAGCAGCGCCAGAACCTCGGCATCTATCGCCAACAGGTGCTCGCTCGCAACAAGCTGATCATGCGCTGGCTGGCGCACCGCGGTGGCGCGCTCGACTTCCGCGACCATGCGCTGGCGCATCCGGGACAGCCGTTTCCGCTCGCGGTCGCGCTCGGCGCCGACCCGGCCACGATACTGGGCGCGGTCACGCCGGTGCCCGACAGCCTGTCCGAGTACCAGTTCGCCGGCCTGCTGCGTGGCGGCCGCACCGAGGTCGTGCAGGCGCTCGGCAGCGAGCTGCAGGTGCCGGCGCGCGCCGAGATCGTGCTCGAGGGCCATGTCCGGCCCGATCCCCATCACGCCTCGGGCTACGAACAGGCGCTCGAAGGCCCTTACGGCGACCACACCGGCTACTACAACGAGCAGGCCGAGTTCCCGGTCTTCACGGTCGAGCGCATCACGCTGCGGCGCGACCCCATCTACCACTCGACCTATACCGGCAAGCCACCCGACGAACCCGCCGTGCTCGGGCAGGCCATGAACGAGCTGTTCGTGCCGCTACTGCAGCGCCAGTTCCCCGAGGTCACCGACTTCCACCTGCCGTCCGAAGGCTGCAGCTACCGGATAGCGGTAGTACAGATCCGCAAGGCCTATCCGGGCCACGCACGCCGCATCATGATGGGGATCTGGAGCCACCTGCGCCAGTTCATGTACACCAAGTTCATCGTCGTGGTGGACGAGGACGTCGACATCCGCGACTGGCGCGAGGTGATCTGGGCCATGACCACCCGCATGGACCCGGCGCGCGACACCTTGCTGGTCGAGCACACGCCGATCGACTACCTCGACTTCGCCTCGCCGGTCAGCGGACTGGGCAGCAAGATGGGGCTCGACGCGACCAACAAGTGGCCGGGCGAGACCAGCCGCGAATGGGGCCAGACGATCACGATGACGCCCGAGGTGCTGGAACGGGTCCGGCCGGTCTGGGAATCGCTGGGGCTTTGAGGCAACCCAGAAAAAGTTCATCCACCATGCTTATTTTCACCATGCCTTGACCAGAATCAAAACATTCACCCAATAGTCCAGTTAACGTCAAGTTTCCAAATCTTCTGAGGTACCCCATGAGACAAGGCTTTACCAGTCAGATGGCGCGCAACATCTTCTACGGCGGCACCGTCTTCTTCGTGTTGCTGTTCGCGGCACTGATACTGCACACCGAAACCAAGATCCCGGAACGGTCCAAGGCGGCCGAAATCACGCCCGCCGTCGTGCGCGGCAAGCATATCTGGGAGACGCGCAACTGCATCGGCTGCCACACGCTGCTCGGCGAAGGCGCCTACTTCGCGCCCGAGCTCGGCAATGTCTACACCCGTCGTGGCCCCGACTTCATCAAGGCCTGGATGCAGGCCCAGCCGACCGGGGCCCCGGGCCGGCGCCAGATGCCGCAATTCCACCTCAACGACGAGCAGCTCAACGACCTGGTCGAGTTCCTCAAGTGGACCAATGGCGTGGACACCCAGAACTGGCCGCCCAATATCGAGGGCTGATCGGCTCGCAGACCTGATCCATCACGCAAGGAAACCAAAATGCAACCCGCAACCCAAAAGTACGCGTCACAGTCGGTGGCAAAGCTGTACTTCATTGCCGCGCTGGGGCTGTTCACCGGGCAGATCATCTTCGGTCTGGCGCTCGGCATGCAGTACCTGATCGGCGACGTGCTGTTCCCGGCCATCCCCTTCAACGTGGCCCGCATGGTCCACACCAACCTGCTGATCGTCTGGCTGCTGTTCGGCTTCATGGGCTCCGCCTACTACATGGTGCCCGAGGAGAGCGAGACCGAGCTCTACAGCCCCTTCCTGGCCAAGCTGCTGTTCTGGGTCTTCCTGATTGCTGGCGCCGCCACCATCCTCGGCTACCTGCTGGTGCCCTATGCCACGCTGGCCGAGCTGACGGGCAACAACCTGCTCGCCACCATGGGCCGCGAGTTCCTCGAGCAGCCGCTGCCGACCAAGGTGGGCATCGTCATCGTCGCGCTGGGTTTCCTGTTCAACCTCAGCATGACGCTGCTCAAGGGCCGCAAGACCGCGATCTCGCTGGTGCTCATGATGGGTCTGTGGGGACTGGCGCTGATGTTCCTGTTCAGCTTCGTCAACCCGTCCAACCTGGTGCGCGACAAGATGTACTGGTGGTTCGTGGTCCACCTGTGGGTCGAAGGCACCTGGGAACTGATCATGGGCGCGATGCTGGCCTTCGTGCTGGTCAAGACCACCGGCGTCGACCGCGAGGTGATCGACAAGTGGCTCTACATGATCATCACCTTCGCGCTGGTCACCGGCATCCTGGGCACCGGCCACCATTTCTACTTCATCGGCCTGCCGGGCTACTGGGAGTGGGTCGGCAGCATCTTCTCCGCCATGGAGCCGATCCCCTTCTTCATGATGACGCTGTTCGCGTTCAACATGGTGCAGCGCCGCCGTCGCGAGCACCCGAACCAGGCCGCAGTGCTGTGGGCCGTCGGTACCGCCGTCATGGGCTTCCTGGGCGCCGGCCTGTGGGGCTTCATCCATACGCTGAGCCCGGTCAACTACTACACCCACGGCAGCCAGGTCACGGCCGCCCACGGCCACCTGGCCTTCTACGGCGCCTACGTGCTGGTCGTGCTCGCCATGATCAGCTACGCGATGCCTATCCTGCGCGGCCGCGAAGCCAACTGCCGCAAGGCCCAGAGCGTGGAAATGTGGAGTTTCTGGATCATGTCGATCAGCATGGGCGTGATGGTGCTGGCACTGACCGGCGCTGGCATCCTGCAGATCTGGCTGCAGCGCATGCCGACCGAGGGTGCGATGTCCTTCATGGCGACCCAGGACCAGCTGCGCTTCTTCTACTGGACCCGACTGGCCGGTGGCACCGGCTTCCTGCTCGGCCTGCTGGCCTACCTGGGCAGCTTCTTCGTCGGCGGCGATGACGAAGCGGTCTCCGGCAACCGTCTGAAGCGCGCATGACCATGCAAGCCGCAGCCATCCACGCTGCGGCGGCGCAGGCCCCCCTCACGGGACGGCCTGCCCAGGCCGCGCCCTTCTATGCCACGCAGGGTGACGAGTGTGCCCTGTTCGAGCACTGTCACCGCCAGCGGCTGCCGCTGCTGATCAAGGGACCGACCGGCTGCGGCAAGACGCGCTTCGTCGAGCACATGGCGGCCCGCCTGGGCCGACCGCTGGTGACCGTCTCCTGCCATGACGACCTCAGCGCAGCCGACCTGGTCGGCCGCCACCTGATCGGCGACGGCGACACGGTCTGGGTTGACGGTCCGCTGACGCGCGCAGTCCGTACTGGCGCCATCCTCTACCTCGACGAGGTGGTCGAGGCTCGCAAGGACACCACCGTGGTGCTGCACCCGCTGGCGGACGACCGCCGCGTGCTGCCGCTCGAGCGCACCGGCGAACTGCTGCAGGCGCCGCCCGAATTCATGCTGGTGATCTCGTACAACCCCGGCTACCAGAACCTGCTCAAGGGTCTCAAGCCGAGCACGCGCCAGCGCTTCACCGCGCTGTCGCTCGACTATCCGGAGGCCTCGGTCGAGCGCCTGATCCTCGAGCGCGAAGGCCGGGCCAGCCCGGCGCTGGCGGCACGCCTGGTGCAACTCGCGCAGGCGCTGCGCCGCCTCGGCGACCACGACCTCGAGGAGACCGTCAGCACCCGCCTGCTCGTGATGAGCGCGCGCCTGGTCGCCTCTGGCCTGGGCCTGCGTTCTGCCTGCCGCGCTGCAATAGTCGACGCGCTGACCGATGACGCCGACACTGCCGCCGCGCT
>JACCEE010336713.1_pt1 | contig 21731 bp, 19 predicted proteins | sample 7449931 | NCBI WGS metagenome assembly JACCEE01 (sample SAMN15323457, study PRJNA562643) | freshwater metagenome | isolation source: river surface water | place: USA:Blue River Watershed | collected 2017-08-19 | reverse complement strand
ATGGAATTTTATTTATAGCTTTATAAATAAAAAGATTTATTATTTCAAAATTATATGTCATTTATATATTAAAAAATAATTTAATTTTTATAAAAATAATTTAATTTTTATAAAAATTACTATATATTCCATAACCAATCATAGATAAATAAAAAATTATAATTAAATAAAATATCATGTTTATTAATTTTGAAGAATTATGTATACCTAGACTTATTAAATATTTTGAAATAAATAATATAAATAAAACTATAAAAGGTAATATTATAATACTAAAAATAATAAAAATCATCGTTCCAATATTATTTTCTTTTAAATTTTTAGAAGTTGATACTATTATAATATTTATAATTGTACAAAACGAATTAATAACTAAAAGATAAAAAATTTTCAGAAGTTATTATATTTGTCATTATAATATTAATAAATATTTTTTATTTATTAATAAATATTTTTTTGTATTCAAAATTGATATAGAAAAATATTTTAATATATTATTTTGTATTGATAATTAAATCTTTAATTTTTTGTGTATTAATTTTATTATAAATTTTATTAATTGTTACTTCGGATATATTTAAAGTACTAGAAATTTTTTTTTTATTAATATCTAAATTGTATATTTTACTTATTAATAAAATTATACCTGCTGCAATTGATACAGGTTGATGATTAGAAACAATATCATCATCTAATAAATATTCAGAAATTTTAATAGAAATTGGAATATATTCTTTATGTAATCCTAATTTACCATGATAACTAGTTATAAATTTACTAGGATCAATAATATCATTATTTTTTAATAATGGTTCATCTTCTAATAATTCTTCTAATTTTGCAATTCCTTGAGTAATTTGTGTAACATCAATTTCAAAAATAGATGCAATATCTTTTAACGATAAAGGTTGTTTTTGTACTTGTGCACCATTAAATACACAAGCTGCAATTATACTTTTACGATTTTTTCCTCTAATAATAATTATTTTTCCTTCATTAATACCATTTTTATGTTTAATTTCACTAATTTTTTTATATAAATATTTTGCATTTTCAGCTACTGCTTTACCTATATTATTTAATTTACATTTTTCATCTATTAATTGCATAACATCACTTCTACTTCTTTCTTTATAAGGCTGTTGTCCCCAACTATGTAATTTTTTTAATTTATAACATCCATTACCTCCACCAACTATTGTTGTACTTAAAGATGAATTTGGTAAAAAATAATTTATAGGTGCTCCACATCTAACACTATCATCATTTCTACCATCGTCATTATGTATCCATTCAGGATTTTGATCAAAAATATGTGCATTAATTGTTCCACATTCTTTACAAACTACATTACCTTTATCATTTATTAAAAATTCAGAATCACAAAATATACATTTAGTTATTGATGATGATTTAATTTTACAATTATCATTAAATAATTCCCAAATATTTTCATCGTCAATTTTATAAATGTCCATTTATATGACAAGCTATTAATATAATTGACTATTCTTTAAGTTGATTTATTAATTATAATTTAATAATATATTTTTATCAATTTTTTTTAATATATATATTTAAAGAAAAAATAATTTATTATAATATATAAATGGAATTAATATTATTTATAACATGCTCTTATTTACTATTTAATCAATATTATTATTTTTTAAGTACATTTTTATTATCAAATATAATATTTGAATGGATAATAGAAACTAATGATAAAATGTTTGAAGATAATCATGCTTTAATATTAAAAAAAACATGTTTAAAAATAAATAGTTATCAAAAAAATATAACAAATATAAGAATATATAATTATTTAAATAATAAATTTTTATTTATAGTTTTAATAATTAAGAAAGCATTAATAAATAAAATAGGAAAAATATATATAAATAATTATGAACAAAATTATGAAAAAGTAATAATGTCATATTTTAATAATTTTTCAAATTTTATAGAACCAAGAAATAAATTTAAAGATACAAAAATAAATAATGTTGATGAAAAAATACAAAAATATATTAATGCTTTTAAAAAACCAAATTAATTAATAAAATATTTAAAGTTTTATTAATTATATAATTAATAAAAAAAATTGATTTTTTAATACAATATATATAAAAGAATATTTATATATATTATACAATAATGAGTTCTTTAGTAACAAATAAAGATATTTGGAAGTTAATCGATCTTTATTTCAATACAAAAAATGTATTATATAATATGCATTATTTATCTTATCAACAATTTATTGAAGATAATATAATATCAGAGCTTAATAAAAAGTATGTAATACATGAAAATATAATTGGTAAACAGTTATATAGATATTCATTAAAATTTGAGAATATAGTATTTAGAGCTCCATCAGATGAATATGATTTTGAAATTATTTTTCCAAAAGATGCAAGAATGAGACATATAAATTATAGTAGTAAATTATTAGTTGATATTAAACAAATTCAAGAAATAGTAAATTTAGAAACAAATACTATTGAAGAAAATGTATTATATCATGAAAAGAAAATAAATATTGGTGCTATACCTATTATGGTTCGTTCAAAATATTGTTCAATAAATATTAAAAAAGATATACCAAATTTAGAATGTGCATATGATCCAGGATGTTATTTCATTATTAAAGGATTAGAAAAAGTTATAATCTCACATGAAAGAATATGTGAAAATAAAGAATTAATTTTTCCTAAAAAAGATATTAATTATCCAGATGGAATTATGTATAGTGTACAAGTTAATTCAAAAGCTTTAGATAGTTCAAATATTAATATTACATCTATTAAAATGTTAAAAGATAAATCAATAGTATTAACAATGCCGCATTTTTCAGAAATTCCAATAATAATAATATTTAGAGTATTAGGTTTTGAAACAGATCATGATATAATTAATTATATTGTATATGATAGTACAGATACTAATATGATTAATATGATTAAACCATCATTAACAAGTTGTTCATTAAAAACTTATAAAGATGATAATGGTCAAGAACATTTAATTATGACTAAAGAAGACGCAGAGCATTATTTAATACAAAAAATGAAAACTTCAAGAAAGTACAATGATACAGATGCAGATATTAGACATATGCAGAAAAGAGAACATTTATTAAGTATTTTAGAAAATGAATTATTTCCACATATGGAAAAAGGATTTTTAGAAAAAGGATATTATTTAGGTATGATGTGTAATAAACTTTTACAATGTATTTTAAAAAGAATTGAACCAGATGATAGAGATAGTTTTATTAATAAAAGAATAGATTTACCTGGTGCTCTTATGACAAAATTATTTGAACAATATTTAAAAAAAATGATTAATGAATGTTCTAAAAATTTTAAAAAACGTATGGGAGGTATTACTACTGATTCGAATCCAAGTAATATTATTGGACAAATTAAATCTATGACAATTGAACAAGGATTTACAACAGCTTTAGCTACTGGTAATTGGGGATCTAATAAAAAGAAAGGTGTTGCACAAGTCTTACAACGAATTACATTTCCAAGTACTATTTCATATTTTAGAAGAATTATTACTCCTTCTCCAGATGCATCTACTATTAAAATGGATAAAATGCGTCATATTAATAGTGTACAATATGGATATATTGATCCAGTTGAATCACCTGATGGTGAAAAAATTGGTCTTCATAAACATTTAGCATTAACAGCAAGTATTACAATTAATTCTAAAGAACAATCTAAAATTATTAAAGATTTATTAGAAGATAAAACAGATATGTTTACATATCTTACAGATAATCCACCATTTAAAATTAAATTATTAACAAAAGTATTTATTAGTGGTTTATGGTATGGAATGACTGATAAACCAATTAAATTAGTCGAATTTTTAAGAGATATGAGAAGTAAAGGAACTATTGATAAAATGGTTGGAATTGCCCATAATTATAAAACAAAAGAAATAAGAATTAATACTGATGGTGGTAGATTATATAGACCATTATTAAAAGTTAAAAATAATAAATTAGTATTAACAAAAGAAATGTTAGATGAAATTGAATTTAATAATAAAACAAATACTAATAAAATATTTAATTGGAATGATTTTATTTCTAAATATGGCGATGTAATTGAATATGTTGATTGTGAAGAATCAGAAAATTTAATGATTGCAATGACAACGCATATTTTAGATGAAGAAAGAAATAAAATGTTTAATAAAGTATTATCGGATAATAAAAATAATATGATTAATAGATATGCAAATGTTTATCGTAAATTTACTCATTGTGAATTAAATCCTGCTATGATGTTGGGTAGTATATCTTCAAATATTCCATTTTCTGAACATAACCAATCACCTAGAAATTATTATAATTTTGCTCAAGCAAGACAAGCTATGGGGATTAATATTAGTAGTTTACGTTATAGAACAGATTTAACATATCAATTATATCATCCTCAAATTCCTCTTGTACATACAAGAATGGCAAAATATACAAATATGTTAAGTTTACCTACTGGAGAAAATGTAATTGTTGCTATTGCTTGTTATACTGGTTATAATCAAGAAGATTCTATTATTATTAATAGATCGTCTGTTGATAGAGGTTTATTAAGAGCTACATATTTTAGTAAGTATCATGATATTATTCAAAAAAATCCTTCTACATCACAAGATGATATTTTTATTAAACCTGACCCTAATCAAACTGTTGGTATTCAAGATGGTAATTATGATAAATTAAATGATAAAGGTTATGTCGATGAAGAAACAAAAATTGAACCTGGTGATTTTATTATTGGTAAAGTATCACAAATTCAACCAGATAAAAATAATAGTAATAAAATTTATAAAGATAGTAGTACTAAATATAAATCTGGCGTTCCTGGAGTAATAGACAAAGTTTATACAGGTATTTATAATGCTGATAATTTTGAAATGTATAGTGTCAGAGTTAGATCTGAAAGAATTCCAAGAGTTGGTGATAAAATGTGTATGTTAGGAGATCATGAAGTTTTAACAAATAAAGGTTGGATTAAATTTGATAATTTATATAAAAGATATCATTTAGGTGAAGAATTTAAAATTGCAACATTACATGAAGGACAATATATTAAATATGATATACCTATTGATGTTTATGAATGGGATTATGAGGGTGATATGTATAAATTAACTTCTCAACAAGTTGACTTTTGTATTACTATGGATCATGAAATGTGGGCTAAGAAAAGAGATAAAAAATCTTTTGAATTTGTTAAAGCAAAAGATTTAATTGGTAAAAGATATAATCTTAAAAAAAATGGTATTATTGATATTCCAGATATTGAGACTATTAATATTAATAGTAAAATATTTAAAATGAATGAAATTCTTGATTTTTTAGGAATATTTATAGCAGATGGTTTTTTAACTAATCATAATAACATTTGTATTGCTAGTACAAAAGAAAGAAAAATAAATCATATTAATGAAATATGTGATAAGATGAATTTAAAATATTATCAACATGAATCACAATATGAATATCAAATTACACATAATATTAAATGTAATGAATTATATGAATGGTTAAAAGAATATAATATAGGAGCATTAAATAAATTTCTTCCTGATTTTGTATTTGAGTTAAATACAAGACAAGCTAGAATTTTATTAGAAAGTTTAATATCTTGTAATTGTTCATACACTAATAAAAATTCTAATTCTCTATGTTATTATACATCATCTCAAAGATTAGCTGAAGATGTTATGAGATTAGCTATTCATGCAGGATGGAGTGGTAAAATTAAAACAATGAGATTAGTAGGTTATAAAAGTATGAAAAAAGACAGTACAATAAATAAATCTAATAACAATACATTATGTGTATTAATTAATAAATATAAAAATGAACCACAAGTAAATTACGGACATATAAATACTCAAAATGGTCAAAAAGAAGAAGTTATTTATCATAAAGGTAAAGTATATTGTTTAGAAATTCCTACACATATATTTATGTTTAGATATAATAATAAAAATGCATGGAGTGCAAACTGTAGTAGACACGGCCAAAAAGGAAGTGTTGGAATTACTATTCCAGCGGAAGATATGCCATTTACTAAAGATGGTATTCAACCTGATGTTATTATTAATCCGTGTTGTATTACTGGAGAAACATTAATTTCAATGACAAATGGATTATCTAAAAGAATTGATAGTTTTAGTTCTCAAGGATTAGAAAAAGTTTTAACATTTGATGATAAAAATGGTTTTATTCCATCATTTTCATTAGGTCTTGAAAGTAAAGGTATGAAAGATACAGTTAAGATTACAATGTATGATGGAAGAATTATTACATGTACTCCAGACCATAAATTTAAAATTAAAACAATTGATGGATATGAATATAAGGAAGCTAAAGATATTAAATTAAATAAAGATAATATTATTATGGGACTTGAATATACTGAAGATAAAGTATTTGATGATGAAAAAGATTGGTCTCTAAATGTTGGTGAATATGAATTTAATTTCCAAGATAATATAAATAGAGAAAAATCATTAGCATTTGCAAGAATATTAGGATATCTAAGTACTGATGGAACTATTCATAAAGATAAACGTGATGATATTTCATATAATACAAGAATTAATATGGGACATTTATTAGATGCTGAAGGTATTATAAATGATATTGAATTGATTACTCATAAATCACCTAAAATATCACAAGATCATATGACATATAATATTAATCTTCCAAATAATTTTAGCAAATCAATTATTGAATTGGAAGATTTAATGTTTGGTCGCAGAACTACTCAAGAAGCATCTTTACCAAAATTTTTATTAGAAGAAAATTGTCCAAAAGCATTTATTAGAGAATTTTTAGGAGCTTTCTTTGGTGGCGATGGTCATTCTCCTTATTTATTAAAAAATATATTTTCTACAATTAAATTATCACAATCAATTATTATCAAATATAAAAAATCATTGGAAGAAAAAATGAAAAATATTATTAAATTAATGGATAGATTAGGTGTAGAAGCTAAAATTATTAGAGATAGAGATTGCCATACTAATACAGAATTATATAAAACAGAACCAAGAATGCAATATGAAATTGGTGTGAAATCTAATAAAGAATTTTTAGAAAATATTGGATTTAGACATTGTATTCAAAAATCGTCTAGATTAACTATTGCTGTTTCTTATGAAAGATTTTATAATAATGTTCATAAACAAACAGAAAATTTATTAGCTGAAATTGATAATATATTTACTAGTGAAAAAATTCAAATGAAAGATGCTTTAGAACAAGCTAGAAATAATATTTATTCAGTAGATAAACCATTAGATTCATTTTATTCTACTTTAGATTTAACTTATGTTAATAATAAAAGAAGAAAAGATAGAAAAGATAAACCAATTGTATTTAAACATGATAGATTTTATACAGCTGAAGATTATATTAAAAAATTAGGTTGTGAAGAATGGTTTACACGAAATCAAGATGGTTCTATGAATTATATTGTTAAACGTGAAAATAATTGGTTACCATATTTTACAATGAAAGTAAATAATATTACTAATTCTAATAAACAAGAAGTTTATGATATTGGCGTATCTACTCATCATAATTTTATTGCTGAAGGGATTAACATCAGCAATTGCATACCAAGCAGAATGACAATAGGTCAATTATTTGAGTGTGTATTAGGTAAAGCATCTGCTTTAGAAGGACATTTTTCAGATGCAACACCTTTTGAAAATGTTGATATTGAAGAAGCTAAAAAAGTATTAAAAAATCATGGATTTGAAGAACATGGAAATGAAACATTATATTGTGGTTATTCAGGTAAAAAAATGGAAGCACAAATATTTATTGGACCAACATATTATTTCAGATTAAAACATATGGTTTTAGATAAAATACATAGTCGTAGCAGAGGTCCATCAGCTATTTTAACTAGACAACCTACAGAAGGTAGAGCACGTGAGGGAGGTTTAAGATTTGGTGAAATGGAAAGAGATGCAATGATATCTCATGGACTCAGTCAATTTCTTAAAGAAAGATTTATGGAAACATCAGACTCTTATATAATTCATATTTGTAATAATTGCGGGTTATTTGCTAGAAAAGTAATAGATAGTAATTATTATATTTGCGATAGTTGTAAAGAATCAAAAGATATATCACAAGTAGCATTACCATATGCTTTTAAACTTATGGTACAAGAATTAATGTCTATTAATATTTTACCAAGAATTAAAGCAACTTAAAAATTATTATCAATTTTAATTTTTTTAGTATCTTTTTCTATTAATAATAAATTTTTATTACTTCTTTTATTATTATTTAATAATGGTGGTAACTCTTCTAAATTCACTGGTTGAATATAAGTAAATTTTTTCATTTTAATAATATAATTAATAATAATAATTATATTATTATATTAATATTTCAATTTTTATATAAATATTAATATAAAAAAAAAAAATTGAAATATTAATTCTATGAGATATTCATTAAAATAAAATAATCATAATTTAATACTCAAACATTGAACTATTGCAAAATGTTGAAGGTTCTTCTCGAGAATATCAGAGATCTTGGTTCGCGTATCGGTACTTACGATAACATGTGCTTTTACTTAGCGCTTCGGTATACTTTGTCGTGGATGGGTGGTTTCAACATTGAGAACGACGATTTGCAATTTTACTTGAAGTGTGTTCAAGTCGCCGCAAATCAGTTCCCTGTACCTGGTGTGATGGTAGATACAGACAATCATAGCAGCGCTATAACCAGACTTGCTAATCATCTCGGAGTCAAAATTGTCATCTACCCATCTGTTGGAGCAACGCACAAGAACTATTTTTCAGATACTTTTGTTTCGTTCGGTGATGATAGCTGTGACAAAATTGTCAAAATGTTATGCTGTCGCAATCATTATATAGCTTTCAACTACGAATTTGACACAATTGTTTCTGAAGTTAGCAAAATCGACGCAGATAAAATTATCGCTGAATGTAAAGCTGCTGAGGACACTAGCCAAGATGAGAGGCTTGCTCAAGAACTTGCTGCTAGTTTTGCTTGTCAAACTGATGAAGAGCGCAAAGCTAAGGAAGAGCAAGAGCGCAAGGCTAAGGAAGAGGGAGAGCGTGAGCGCAAAGCTAAGGAAGAGCAAGAGCGCAAGGCTAAGGAAGAGCAAGAGCGCAAAGCTAAGGAAGAGCAAGAGCGCAAGGCTAAGGAAGAGCTTGATGCTCAGAAAAAAGAATATGAGTTTTGGGAAAATCAGCACAAGAAAGAGCAAGAGCGCAAGTTTCAAGAACAACAGCAAGATTATTATTACGCTTTGATGTTTCAGGAAGAAGAAAGTCTGAAAGCTCAGGAAATGAGAGATGAGGAATATGCTCGTAAACTTGCTAAACAACTTGTTTGATACTCATTCTTATCAATTTACAACTTAGCATATGCTTTAAGTTGTAAATTATTGATTTAGTTTATGTGCAAGATTCTTTTCACATCTTTGTTTGTTTTAAAAATTATTTTATTTAATTATTTTTCTTTTAATACGTAATTTCCCTTTTTTTGTTTTAATTACATTTGGAATATTATCTAATTGATAAGTGTCGCCAAAATCTTTTAATATAAATAACCATTTTTGTCTAAGATGTTTATTTATATTATTTAAATTAATTCGTGACCAATATGGTTTATTATTAATTTTATTAATAATAAATTTATCTATTGAATTTATTATAATATGATTGTCATACCAATCTAAACGAAAATATAAAGCATCAAAAAAACTTAATGTATCTAGTTTTTTTAAAATATATTTCATAATAATATCAGTATTAATACTTTTTTGAAATATAGTTTTATAAATAAGTTTATTATAAGAAAAATTTTGAATTAATAAATTTAAAATATTTTGCCATATTAAAATTATATTAATCCAATTATCATTTTTATTTTTAATATTATTGAGTATATTACTTATATCTTCAATAATGTTAACTTTATAAAATTCTTTAATATTATTAATTTTTATATTTGTAATTTTAATTTGATTATAAACAATCTCTCTAATATCACAATATGATAGTTCTTTTAATAAATAAAATTTATCAATTAGTTTACAAGATTTTATATAATTTTGTGACAATATCCATTTTAATTTATGTAAAAATGTTGAATTATTACAAGGTTTAATAATATTATATGAAAAATTATTTAAATCATCTATTATTTCATGTAACCATTCAGGATCATTATCGGAAATATTATTAATAATATCAGTAACAATTATATTTTTATTAATAACATTTTTTAAATAATTTTCTTGTTCTATTAATCTAATAGGTCTATTTTCTAATTCATTAATAGCAATAATTTTAATTTCATTAGGTGTTTTATTATTATTAATAAGTTGATTAATAAAATATAACGATTGTTCTTTAATATCTATTTTTAAATTATATATATATTTTTCATACAAATAAGAATTATGATATTGTTCGCGTGAAATAATTTTATGAAATATTTCAATAAATTTATTATACATTTTATATATTAATTTAAATTATTATGTTCTATTTAAGTAAAAATATTAATTTTTTAACTTATTATATAATTCTAAACCAATATTACCTAATTCTTTAGACATTTTAAAATTAGAAACCATTATTTTAGCTATTTTAGTAATACCATAAGAAGCGCCAAAAAAAGCACCTGCTATTGTACCTGTTGTATCAGAGTCTCCAACATGTAACATTGAATAAATAACTAATTTATCCCAATTATCTTTAGCATCTAATAAACAATCATAAGCTATAATAACAGAATCATCACCACCAGCACCTGGATAAATTTTATTCTTATTATAAGCAAACGTTTCATGATAAAATTTAGATCTATAATTTGGAAATATCATTAATTTAATTTCTCTAAATTTATATTTATCAAATCTTATTTGTTGATACTTTCTCCATTTATCATAGAAAATTTTTTTATCTCTTATATAATTATCATAATCATTAGGTAAATTGTTTTGTACAATATCATCAATAATATTACTTTCTAATAGAGACATTAATTCAAAAATCCATTTTGATGGTTCAATATCATTAATTGCAAGAGATATAAAAAAAGCACTAGTAATTGCACCTAACCAAGCTATAGCATTATTATGTGTTATTCTAGTAGATAATAATGCTAATTTTATTAAATATTCTCTTTGATGAATATGAGGATAAACTAAACCAATACACATAGTACGCATACAACCACCTGTACCACCAGCGTTAGAATTATAAGGGAAATTAATCCAATTTTTACCTAAATTAATTTTTTTTAAACTATCTAATGTAATATTTCCAATTGCATATTTATTAATCATAGATGTAATTTTTTCAGATGTATTAATTTCATTAACTAAATTATTTTGAATAACATCTAATATATTATCATTATTATAACTTTCAATAAGTGCTTTTGCTATTGATAAATGAAAAATAGTATCGTCTGAAATTGTCATATTAGGAAGAGGGCAATTAGAAAAACCACATATATTAAAAAAATCAAAAATTATATAATTTGAATAATTTGATCCTTCATCAATAAAATTTTCACCATTAATATTTTCTGAAAATTCATTAGAATTATTAAATTCATATTTACCATTATTAAAACCTATTACATCACCTAATGCAGCTAAAATCATACAAGCTTTAAATTTTTTTTTATTTAAACTCATAATATATTAATTTAAAAAGATAATAATATTAATATATATATAATGGATAATATTAATATACAAGATTTAATAGATGTAAATTTATATGAAATTTTAAATGTTGATATTGATTCAAATGAATCTGAAATAAAAAAACAATATAAAAAATTAATTTTAAAATATCATCCTGATAAAAATCCAGATAATGAAGATGTTTTTGAATTAATAACTTTATCATATAATATTATTATTAATAAAGAATTAAGAAAATTATATAATGAAATAAGAAAAAATAAATATCAATCAGATTTTGTAAAATTAAAAAAAGAATCTTTTGAAATTAAATTACCTGATTTACCAAAAAAAAATTTTAATTTATTAAATGAAGAATATAATAAATTACATGGATATAATAGTAAAGAAAAAATATTAAAAATTGAAGAATTTAATAAAAAATTACATGAATTAATTGAAGAAAGAAAAAAAGAAGTTATTAAATATAAAAAATTATCAGATAAAGAATTTAAAAATGAATTTGATAATATTAAACGAGATGATAATTTAAGTAATGAATTAATACCATATAATGTTAAAATGATATTATTAAATGGTATTAATCAAATATCAAAATTATATGATACAGGTGAATCAGAAATTAATAAAAGATTTTTATTAAATAATTTAAGTAAATATGATGATAATCAATTACCATATGATGAACAAATTAAAAAATATTATAATACTAGTTTTTAATTTGATCCATATATATATAATGTTTAGTAATATTAAAACCAATATTAAATAATTTTTTTTTCTCTTCTTCTAAAATATTAAAATTTAAATCATATAATTGAAATTCTTTTGGTAATATAATTCTAATTGTATTTTTAATACTATAATTATATTTATTATTAAATAATAATAATAAAATATTTATATAATAATTAATTTTTAAATTTTTTTCAATATTTATTTTATTAAAAAAAGTTTTATCATATAATATACCTATTGTATTATCTAATTCATTTATTGGAACAAAATTAATAGGATAATTATTAATTAATGCTCCGTCAACAAATTTTTTATTATTAATTTCTATTGGTGATAAAATAAATGGAATATTTGAAGAAGCTACAATAGCTTTCCAAATAGGAATATTTTCATTGCTATTATGTGAAAATTTCCATAAAGTTTTGTCATCTAAACAAGTTGCAAATATATTTAATTTAATATTTTTATCTTCATATAATTCTTTAAATGTATAATTTAAATTATTTTCACCTAATTTATATGTTATTAATGATTGTGCAATAATATCTCTATTATTACCACAAGATAATCCATAATTATTTAAAAAGTGATTAATATCCATATCATTAATAAAATTTTTAATATTAAATTTATTAAAAAAATCTTCAATCTCTTCTATTGAATATCCTATTGCTAACATTGAACATAAAATTGATCCTGCTGATATTCCATAATATGAATTAATATTATTTAATAAATTATTATTATTTAAACATTTTAACGACCCAATTAAAGAATATATAATAATACCTCCAGAACTAATAACTAAATTTTTTTTCATTTATAATAAATATAATAAATTATATTTTTAAATCTAAAAATAACAAGAATTACTTTTTTTTATTTTATTTATAATTAATTTTGAATTATTTTTTTCTTCAAAATATTTTTTTGTATTATTGTAACCATTATTAATTAATTTAATTTTATCATCATAACATATATTAAAATTAAATTCATATAAATCAAAATCTTTTGGTAATGTTATTTTAATTGTATTAATAAAATTAACATTTTTTTTTTTTATAATATGTAAAAAAAATGTATTAATATAATAATCAAAATTTTCAGTTAGATTTAAAAATTTTAAATCTAATTTATAAATATGTTCTACATATAAACCAATAGTTTTTTCAAGTTCATTATCTGGAATATAATTAATTGGATAATTATTAATTACTGAACCATCTATAAAATTATTATTATTTATTTTAATAGGAACAAAAATTATTGGAATATTTATTGATGCTAATAAAGCTTTCCATATAGGAACATTTTCATTAGTATTATGTGAAAATTTCCATAAAATATTATCTTCAACACAAGTTGCAAATAAATTTAATTCAATGTTTTTATCTTCATATAATTGTTTAAATGTATAATTTAAATTATTTTCTCCTAATTTATATATAATTATTGATTGAATAATTATATCTTTATTCTCACCAAGAGAAAATCCATAATTATTTATAAAATTAAAAAAATTATAATCTCCAATTAGTTTTATAAAATTAAATTTTATAATAAAATCTTTTATTTCTTCTATTGTATAATTTAATGCTAACATTACAATTATAATTGAACTTATTGAACAACCATAATAACATTTAATATCTTTTAAAATATTTTTTTCATTTAAATATGTTATTCCTCCAAGTAATGATAATATATTAACATATCCTGAACTAATAATAAGATTTTTCATTTTTTATATTAAACATTATTATGTTTTAATGTTTAAATATTTATTATTAATTATTTGTAATATAAAAATAATTAATATTCCTATTAAAAAAGCTTGATACATATTTTTATTTTTTATATTTTTTTTATATTTAAATGTTTCAATGTTTTTTGGTTGTTCTTCTGTTATAGTAGTAGTAGTTGTTAATAATTTTTTTGTGTCGTCTATTTTAATTAATTTAATTGGTTGATTTTCACCCCATGCTTCTTCTATAGTTGAATACATAATATATTATAATATATTATAATATATTATATAATGGATGATTTTATAAATAATATATATTTTAGAATATGTATATTAAGTTTAATATGTTTAACTAGTTCATATAATTGTTTATATGGAATAATATTAGGTTTTATATTTATTTTTATTTTTTCTTATAATGTATATAATAATATAAATAAAACACATGATAATATTAAATACTATTATAAATATGATAATTATTTAAAAAATATTTATTAAATGTTTGCGTAAATATTTTTTAAATAACAATCTATAATATTTTAAAATGAATGAAAATATTATAAAACCTAATTTGAATACTGATACAAATTCGCATTATAGTTTATTAGCCGTTCCAAGTAAATTTAAACCAAAAGAAAAAATAATAGATATTAAACAATCTATCGATATAGACAATAATAGTATTTTAAGTGATTTTAATAGTGAAAAAAAAGTACAATCAGTTAATAGTTCTCGTAAATCTTCAAAAGTATTATCAATATCATCTAATAAAAATAAATTTTCACAACCAGCACAACAATCAATATATGGAATAATATTAGGTTTTATATTTATTTTTTTTTATAATGTATATAATAATATAAATAAAACACATGATAATATTAAATACTATTATAAATATGATAATTGTTTAAAAAATATTTATTAAATGTTTGCGTAAATATTTAATAAATAACAATCTATAATATTTTAAAATGAATGAAAATATTATAAAACCTAATTTGAATACTGATACAGATTTGCATTATAGTTTATTAGCCGATCCAAGTAAATTAAAACCAAAAGAAAAAATAATAAATATTAAACAACCTATTGATATAGACAATAATAGTATTTTAAGTGATTTTGATAGTGAAAAAAAAGTACAATCAGTTAATAGTTCTCGTAAATCTTCAATATCTTCAATATCTTCTAAATCTTCTAAATCTTCAAAAGTCTTATCAATATCATCTAATAATAGTAATAAAAATAAAAATAAATTTTCACAACCAATTTTACAACAACCAATTTTACAACAACCAATTTTACAACAACCAATTCAACAACAACCAATATATCAACCAATACAAGAACCAATACCACAATTTCAAACTAAAGAAGAAAAACCTTTTCCATCAACATATATACCAACATCAAATATAAATGATGACAAACAAAAAAAGTTTAGAAGAATGGAATTATTAGCAAAATTATATGATATTGAGAAAGCAGGTAGAATATTAACTAAAAAATATAATATAAATTCTGATATTGAAGAAATGGAAATGGAAGTAATGTATCAAACAGATTTAGAAAATCGAAAATATAGTATTAATTTATCAAAAAGTTTTTTATTAAATGCAGTTACAGCTATAGAATTTTTAAATTCAAGATTTGATCCATTTGGAATTCAATTAAGAGGATGGACAGAACAGATTAAAACAAATTCTGATAATTATGATGATGTTTTTGGTGAATTATATGAAAAATATAAAGGTCCTGGTTCAAAAATGGAACCTGAAATAAAATTAATATTAATGGTTGGAGCAAGTGCAGCTTCTTTTCATGCTACAAAAGCATTAACAAAAAATATAGGTCTTGAAAATATAGTTAAAAATAATCCTGATTTAATGTCAAAATTACAAAGTACAATATCAAGCACTATAGAAAAAAATATAGGTGCAAAAACAGAAGAACAAATGCCACAAATGCAAACACAAGAACAAATACAAAGAGAAATGTATAATAAAATGATGGAAGAAAAAGAAAAATTTAATTATAATCAACAAAAACAATTTAATCCATTAAATACAACAATAAAAAAACCAAATTTAAATAATATACTTAATAAATTAAAATCTAATATACCAAATAATATAAAAACAAAATATGATGAAACAACAACTGATAATAGAATACATATTTCAGATACAATTAATAGTGATTCATCAATTACTGATATAGATATAAATACTAATGTTCAAAAAATAAGAAAAAACAGACATAAAATTAAATAAAGAAATATTAATAATATAAATATATAATTATGAATGAAGAAATATTAAAAAAAAGAGGTAGAAAACCAAAAATAATAAATACTAATTTAAATGATAATAATGATGATAAAAATATAATTATTAAAAGAAAAAGAGGTAGAAAACCAACAGGAAAAATTATAGAACTTAATAAATCAATAATAAATAATAATGATTTCCCAAATTGTATAATTGCTCATTTACCAATTAGTAATAAAGATATTTTAAAAATAACAAAACAAAATAATCTTATATCTGAAAAAGAAAACAATATTCAAAATATTCAAGAAATTAATATTAATATTAATGAAGAAAATAAAAATATAAAAAATTCAGTAAAAATTTTAAATATGAATAGTGGTGAATTAGAAACAAAATTTTATTGTAATAAATGTGAAAATTTAGAAAAAAAATGTTTAGAATTAACCGAAAAAATAAAAGAATTAGAAATTCAAGTTAATCAAGATAAATATACAAATCCAATTGTAAATATTAAAGAACAATATATTTGTAATTTAAAATTACAAAATATTATTGATGATAATATTGTAGAATGGTCTAAACATACAAATATACATTGTTGGTGGTGTTGTCATAAATTTGATTGCGTACCAATTGGTTTACCTGAAAAGTATGTCAATGATACTTTTCATTTATATGGATGTTTTTGTTCTTTTAATTGTGCACAAGCATATAATTTACAAATGAATGACCAAAAAATTTGGGAACGATATTCATTACTTAATTTTTTAAAAAAAAAAATATGTGATAATAATAATTTAAAATATAAAAATTTTAATTATATTATTCCTGCACCACCAAGACAAGCATTAGATATATTTGGTGGACCAATGAATATTGAAGAATATAGAAATTCTATGTATATATTAACAAAAGATTATAATTATATTTTACCTCCAATGATACCTTTGATAGGTATATTAGAAACTATACCACAAGATTTAACACCAACTAATATAAAAATAAAAAATATTAATAATAATCTAAAATTAAAAAGATCTAAACCTTTACCTTCATTTAATAGCAATTTGCTTCAACTTATGAAAAAAACATAAAAAAATTTAATTTATATTTAAAAAAAATATAAATTAAATACTTAATTATTTTTTATTATGTTTAAAATAATAAATACTCATCATAATTGTATCACAAATATCATCTTGTTTAGAAAATTTTTCTATCATATTTATATATTCTTGATTATATTTAAGAATTTCTTTGCAATTTTGAATTGATAATTTTTTTGTTGTTTTATATTTATTTGAAGAATTTTCAATTTCTTCATTAATTTCATCCTCTTTATCTTCTATTTTAAGTTTATTTGATGGAGATATAAAATTTATTTTTTTTATATTATTACTATCAACCATACCACGAATAACAAACCAAGTATATAAAGTATCTGAAATTGCTTTCATTCGTGGATTTTTAAATGCTGGTTGATTTTCTATACATACTTCATCTACATTTAAAATTTCTTTTAGACTATCTAATTTATTAACAAGATTTAATTTTAAATCAATAACTGATGTTCCTTTAACTTTAGCTGCATTAAATTTTTTTAATTCTATTTCAGAATCCCATTTTTTTAAATATCTAGTTTTATGATTAGTACAATAAAATTTACTATTTATTTCATATTTTGCATTTTTTTGACATACACAACATAATTCACTTTTATTACAATCACATATATTATTTTTTATATTTTCCCATTTTGAATATATTACATTATGATATGATTTATGAGATTTACAAAATAACATTTTTTCTCCCATAAATGAACATGTAGTTTTAATAATATTACAACTACAATCTTTCCAAGAACATTTATTATCTTCAATTATATTTATTATATCTAATTTATGAATTATATAAGGATTTTCAGAATTATCAGTATTTTCAATTATACAATATGCTAAATTTTTTATTCCAATATCCCATGATACTAATTTCATTTATTATATTATATATATAATAAATACTATTTATATTGTTTATTAATATTTAATTTTATAAATTAAATATTAATTATTATATTCAATATAATGTTTTCTACAAACAGATTTATAAATACTATCATCACCAATTAATATTTTTTTATTATTATTTTTTGTTCTTAATGTAAAGATTCCTTTATCATCACAAAAATTACAATTTGAATTTAATATATCAACTTTATCAGCAATAGAAATTAATTTAGATATATATTGAAAAGGTCTGCGATTAAAATCACCATTAAGACCTGTAATAATCACACATTTTTTATCTTTTTCAATAGCAATTTCAATAAATTTATTAATATCAGAAAAAAATTGTCCTTCATCAATTAATATATATTTTGAATTTAAATATTCTTCATGATGAATAATATTTAATAATTTATCTAATCCAATACATTTTTCATTTTGTTTATCATGTGTTATTAAATTATTATTATTAGAATTATATCTAGTATCAATAACATGTTTAATTAATAAATATTTCTCATTTTTAGATTTTAAATCATTTAATATTTCAAGTAATTTAGTACTTTTACCAGCAAACATTGGACCTAATATTAAATGTAAAAAACCATTATTAATTATCATTGATTTATTAATATATATTTTTTAATCATAATATATTAATAAATCAATTTTTTAAATATATTAAAAAAATTGATAATTAAATAGTTTAAAGATATAAGAGTTTCTAAATATATAAATGGATTCTCTAATAGAGGACCAACAGTATATAAATTCAAAATTACATATTTCTACTATAAGTACAACATGTAAAATTGGGCACACAATTATAAATATAGAAAATATTTATAATTATTTACCAGTGTCACAGGATGATATATTATTAATAAATTATAAAAATACTTATAAAACAATAGATGTAAAATTAATTAAAAAAAGAAAGAAAAAAACAAAAAAAATTGTTAAAAAAGTAAATAATTTTTTTAATCAAATAACATTATTAATTGCTGTTAATGAAGAAAAAAAAATTAATACAAAATTATTTACAAATGGTTCTGTTCAAATGACAGGAAGTAAAAGTATATTAGATAATTTAATAGTTTTAAATAAATTAATAACTTGTTTAAAAAAAACATTTATTATTGATGGTAAAGAAATAAATTTAGTTAATAATTCTGAACAATTACAAATATCTGATTTTAAAATATCTATGATTAATACAAATTTTGGAATTGGTAATGAAATAATTAGAGAAGAATTATTAAAAGTAATTAAAAATGATACTACAATAAATGTAAAAGCTAAATTAAAACCTGATATACATGCAGCAGTAAATATAGTATTAAATGTTTTAAACTCAGTTGTAACAGTGTTAGTTTTTAAAACAGGTAATATAATTATAACAGGTGGTAAGAATAGTACGCAAATTAATACTGCATATAATTATATTACTAGTATAATTGAAAATAATAAATTAAAAGTAATAAAAAATATTTCTAAATAATTAATTAATAGCTTTATGAACCATATTATTAACAATATTATTTGTTTTTAATTGTTCATTTAATGAAGGATCTAATCTATCATTAAAATAAGGCATATTTTTCATCATCATATTAATTTTTTCATCAATAGAATTATTTGTTTTATTAATATGAGGTGGAGGAATATAATTAAAATTTGGCATTTCTTTTAACATAACATTAATATTATCAGATGTTGGAATATTAAAATTACCAACTGGTGTAGGTTTTCTATTTTTAATTATTTCTTCTTTAACTCTATTTAATTGAGCATTTAAATAATTATCTTTTAATACATTTCCATAAGATATATTAGGATTATTAACATAATCTACAATTTTAGTAATATCTTTAAATGTATTTTGTATATCATAACTTTCTGTTTGATAACCACCAGAAATAGGATTATATAATGGATTATCATAATTAAAACTTATTGTATCTTCTTTATTTGTTGTTTTTGCAATATCATTTGGATCATATGCATAAGTTCCATGATTATTTTTTGAAATAGATAAATAATCATTATAATCTAATAATTCTTTTAATGTTACATTAGGAGGTTCATATGTATTTACAAAAGAACCTTCTATTCCTTGTAAATTACCATTTTCTTCATATAATATTGTTTCTTTATTTGTTATTTTAGCTAGGTCACTTAAATAAGTTGTTGTTGCTGTATCAGTACTACAAGGTGCAGTAATAATTTCAAAATTAGTTAATTCTCTAATTGTATTTCTTAATTTTTCAATATTAGTAATTTTAATATTTTTTACTGATGTTGATATATTTTCATTATTAAATTCTGGTAATTGTTGAGTATTTTTAGCTATATCTTGAAATTCTGAAATTTGTTTATTAATATTATTTTGAATATTAGAATAATCAATATTTTCTAATATTTGTTTAAGAGTTATTTTTGCTTTATCTGATAAATTTGAAATATTTTTTTTATTTAGAACCATATTACTATATTTATTTAAAAAATCAATATTTACAGTTTCTTTACTTGTAGTTTTTGCTTTATCAGATAATTGTACTTGATTATTTTTATTTTTTTGTATATTACTATAATTAAAATTATCTAAAGTTTGTCTTATTGTTGGTTTTGTGGAATCATTTGGATTAAATGTTTCTATTTTAGAAGCTGCAACAATATTACTATAATCAAAATTATCTAAAGTTTGTCTTATTGTTGGTTTTGTATTATCATTTGGATTAAATGATTGTACTTTAGAAGCTGCAATTATATTACTATAATCTAAATTATCTAAAGTTTGTCTTATTGTTGGTTTTGTGGAATCATTTGGATTAAATGATTCTATTTTAGAAGCTGTAGTAATATTACTATAATCAAAATTATCTAAAGTTTGTCTTATTGTCGGTTTTGTATTATCATTTGGATTAAATGATTGTACTTTAGAAGCTGCAACTATATTATTATAATCAAAATTATCTAAAGTTTGTCTTATTGTTGGTTTTGTATTATCATTTGGATTAAATGATTGTACTTTAGAAGCTGCAACTATATTATTATAATCTAAATTATCTAATGTTTGTCTTATTGTTGGTTTTGTATTATCATTTGGATTAAATGATTGTGATTTAGAAGTTGCAATTATATTACTATAATCTAAATTATCTAATGTTTGTCTTATAGTTGGTTTTGTATT